>Ga0224742_10504_pt1 | contig 10312 bp, 13 predicted proteins | sample LIM_E_Water_Neg_FD_161631 | JGI IMG/M metagenome (GOLD analysis project Ga0224742, IMG submission 161631) | Enriched cells from gastrointestinal tract of the lab mouse from Pacific Northwest National Laboratory (PNNL), Richland, Washington... | ecosystem: Host-associated > Mammals > Digestive...
GCTTGGAAGGACGCTTCAAAGGCTTCTTGATATGGTAATAGAGAATCCTTCCCTGAACACCCGGGAAACCCTGTTAAAAATAGTCATGAACTGTCCCCCGGAATTTAAGTAATACTTTATAGCGGTTACTCATATGATAGGATATGACACAATTTGGGGGTAATCGCTGTGAATGACAGAAGCGTCAGTCTGCTGGAAAATTATGATATAGAGGTGCTTCGTACCTGGAAAGGACGGGGCGCTATTCTTTGTGAAACACCGCAGGGACTTTTGATCTTAAAGGAATACGCCGGCCACAAAGAAAAGGCTGCGTTCCAAAATGCCCTGCTGAATATGGTCACGGAAAACAACTTTAAAAATGTGGAACATCTCCTGAAAAATAAAGAGCAGGAGCTGTTGACCCGGGACCAGGACGGGATTTACTATGTCCTGAAAACCTATTTTGAAGGACGGGAATGCAACGTCCGCGATATGAATGAATGCTCTCTGGCTATGAATGCCCTTGCCAGCTTTCATAATGCTACCCGCACGGACGCTCCTTTTCCCGGCGCTTATGTCTCCCGTCCCGCTCATGTGGAATTTGAACGTCATAACAAGGAGCTTCGCAGGGTCAGAAAATACTTAAAGGACCGAAGCCAAAAGACTGATTTTGAAATATATCTTATGCAATGCTATGACTATTTTTTCAATCTGGCATTACAGATCACCGAGGAACTTCGCTTTTACCAGAATGAGGCCCTTCACGAAAGGGAAGCTCTTCACGAAGGGAAGGCCTGTTTTGTCTGTCATGGGGATTTTCAGCATCATAATATTATGATCTGTGAAAACGGGATTCACCTGGTCAATTTTGAGAAATGTGCTTTTGACAGCCCTGTGAGAGATTTATATCTGTTTATGAGAAAACTCCTGGAAAAAAATAACTGGGATGAAAAAATCGGGTTTGAATTGGTGGATTCCTATGATAAAATAAGACCTATGGAAAAAGAAGAGTACAGACAGCTCTTCTATCGACTTTCCTATCCGGAGAAATTCTGGAAAATTGTTAATTTTTATTACAACTCGGGAAAAGCATGGATTCCCGGAAAAAACCTGGAAAAGCTGAAAAAGGTAATCGGCCAGGAAAAGGATAAACAGGCCTTTCTGGAAAAATTTAAGACACGGTATGAATTATCTTAGTCCTTTCCTTATTTCCGGTTACGTGCTATACTGAAAATACAGATTTTTCAGAAAAAGAGGTATCAGAATAAAAATGAAAAAGATTGAGAATATACAAAAGATAACGAAACTTGCCCTTTGCGGTCTGTGCCTTATCCTGACAGGCTGCGGTGCTGCCAGCCTGGCCCAGGAATCCACCTTCGAAAGCGCCTACGAAAACGGCTCCGAGGAAGAAAACATAAATATCTTTACCTCCTCTGCCTGCGTCGTGGTAGCTTCCATCTACGAGGAGGATCAGGCTCTCTCCCTGTTTAATATAGACGGAAAAGAAGCCATGGTCTTAAGCTATGACGGAGCAACCTTAATACAGGATAAGTACAAAAGCCCCATGTCCATAGCGCAGCTCCGGGAAGGGGATATTGCTGAAATCACTTACAACAAAGAGCTTGAAAGGCTTGGGGCAATCACGCTTTCCGGCGACGCCTGGAGGTATGAGGGAATCTCAAAATACAGCTTTAACCAGGAAAACGGCAGTATCACCATCGGGGATGAAAATTATGGCATGGAAAGCGGCATTCTGGCTTTTTCAGCCGGACGCCCCATCAATGTGAATGAGATTATTCATCAGGATGTACTCTCCTTTAACGGAAAAGGGAACAAGGTGATGAGCATAACCGTAGATCAGGGACACGGCTACCTGGAGCTTCTAAACGCCGAAGCGCTCTTAGGCGGCTGGATTGAGGTTGGACAAACCCTTATTTCCCAGATTGCGCCGGATATGCTGCTCACAATACCGGAGGGCTCTTATACAATCCGCCTGAGCAGCGACGGAATTGACGAGACAAGGGATGTGGTGATTGAGCGAGATAAGGTAACCTCTCTGGATCTGGGAGATATTGAAATTCCTGCGCCTGAGAACGGTGTCGTAATATTTGAGATCACTCCCGCCACCGCAAGGGTTTCTGTGGATAACGAAATAATTAAAACCACCTATCCCGTGAGACTTTCCCTGGGATTACATATGGTAACCGCCGAGGCCCAGGGCTATGACAGCCTTTCGGAATATATCCAGGTTGACGGCGAAAATACCCTCACTGTCAAAATGGATTTATCGGAGCAGACCACCGTTTCCGAAAACAGCATCTCCCCCGAGTCCGAAGTCCAGGAGGCTCAGATTACCATTGAAGCGCCGGGCGGGGCAGATGTTTACCAGGATAACCTTTATATGGGAATTGCTCCCGTAACCTATCCCAAAACTCCCGGCGAACACACCATTACTCTGCGCAAAACAGGATATATTACCAGAAGCCACAATATAATCGTTGCGGACGACGGCAAGGATGCCACCTACTCCTTCCCGGATCTTGAACCGGAAGATACGGTAAGCGGAAACTCCGTCAGCCCAAATACGTCCTCCCGAAAGGACAGCACTGTCAGCGGAAATTCGGTCAGCGATAATTCCATTACCGATAATTCCAACCAGGACTGATCCGGGCGGAATATAAGCTTTATGGGGGTTATTTCACCGGTAAATCTCTTAAAGTGGGCAAATTTGCCTTGACAAACATATCCAAAGACGATATATATAGATATAGGCGTTTCAAAAGAGACATCTAAGAAAAAATCACTCATATAAAGAGGAGGAGTTCAATATGAACAAAACAGAATTAGTTGCAGCTATGGCTGAACAGGCTGGTTTATCCAAGAAAGATGCAGAGAAGGCTTTAAAGGCTTTTACTGATGTTGTTTCAGAAGAATTACAAAAGGGCGGAAAGGTTCAGTTGGTTGGATTCGGTACTTTTGAAGTATCCCAGAGAGCAGCCAGAGACGGCAGAAACCCTCAGACCGGCGAGGTTATGCCTATTGCAGCTTCCAAAGCTCCCAAGTTTAAAGCTGGCAAAGCTTTAAAGGATCTGATTAACGCTTAACAAACAGGATTCTCATAAGACGATTCGAAGGACCTGCCCTGGCAGGTTCTTTTTGTAAATAATAAATGGGGTATCAACATGAGATTAGATAAATATCTAAAGGTTTCCCGCCTGATCAAAAGGCGTACCGTAGCAAACGAAGCCTGCGATGCAGGCCGCGTACTGATTAATGATAAGCCCGCAAAGGCTTCCGCCAATGTAAAAGAAGGGGATGTTATCACAATTGCATTTGGAAACAAGGACGTAAAAGTAGAGGTTTTAAGCGTCCAGGAAACTGTACGCAAGGAAGAAGCCAAAGAATTGTTCCGTTACTTATAAAATTTCTCGAAATCCGATTCTATATTCACCTGTTCCTTAATATAATCTAAGGAAAGGGCATGGTGTATTATGGAAGATTTAACTAACATAAACAAACGGGCACATAAACTGATACTCTCCAACAGGAGAACATGTAATCTAACGGGCGTAAACGACGTTTTGTCCTTTGACGAAAATGAAATCATATTGGAAACGGAACAGGGAATGCTGATGATTAAAGGTGCGGAGCTGCATGTAAACAGACTTACCTTAGACAAGGGGGAAGTGGATGTTGACGGGCGGATCGACAGCTTTACCTACTCAGAACAATCCGGAATAAACGGCAAGGGGGAATCTCTGCTTTCCCGCCTGTTTAAATAGGTATCCATGAGCCAGAACATCATCAACGAAGTAACCTTCTTTCTGCATTCCTTTATGATGGGTATTGTCATTACCTTTATGTATGACGGATTTCTAATACTGCGCCGTTTGATCAAACACAGCGATATTCTCGTTTCCCTTGAGGATATGGTTTTTTGGATTGCCTGTGCAATCGGCGTTTTTTATATGCTTTATGAAGAAAACAACGGAATCCTGCGTTGGTTTGCGGTATTTGGGGCTGCCCTTGGAATGATCGCCTACAAAAAAAGCCTCAGCGCTCTGGTTATTCGCTCTGTGTCCATGCTGATAGAACGAACATTCCATATTTTGTTTCGCATCCTTCGTCTTTTTCTTTATCCGTTCAGATTTCTGCTGCGGAAAATCACGGGATTTCTCAGGTTTTTCCTACGGAAGGGAAAGAAAGTCGGAAAATGCGCAAAAAATAAGTTGACGCCTAAAATGAAATTACTTAAAATGGTAATATGCAGGCATTAATAAGCAGGCAATGTCCTCGACATTGCAGAAACAGAGGGAACCATGGCAAGAAGAGCAGCATATAGAAAGAGGCGGCAGAACCGTTTCGGTATGTTTTTGGCTTACATCGTGGTAATCATGCTGCTCATAGTGGTAGCCTTCGACAGCATCCAGCTCAAAGCGAAGAAGGACATGTATCGCCAAAAGGAAGCATCGCTTGAAACACAGATTGAAGCCGAGCAAAAACGCGCCCAGGAAATTGATGAATTCGAAAAATATACCCACACAAAAAAATATGTGGAGGAGGTGGCCCGGGATAAACTTGGACTGGTTTATGAAGGCGAAATCCTCTTTAAAAATGAGAATTAAAGCAGGCATTGCCTGCTTTTTTGTTTCTTTTTAGGCCTGCTCGTAAAGGGTACGGAGGCTTGAACCGCCCGTCAGAAAATTTTGTGTAGGCATCGCGTTTTTTTGACATTTTTTCCCTCCCCTTCTTTGTATAATATTCTTCTACAAGAGATTATTTTACAATAGGAGGGCATATGAAAAGACAGATGGCAGTTGATCGGGACGAATTCAACAGTATATTACCGGAATATGGCAGAAGAAAGCTCCTCACCTACGCAGATTCCATCAGAGAATTAGCAGAAAGCTTCAAAGACAGCGAAAACAGCAGGGAACGCATGCCGGGCGAGTTCGACTCAGACCGAAGAGATTATATCTGGCAAAAGCGTCTGAATGAAAATAAGGGGCTTATGATAGAACATCTTCAGGAAATGGCCCAGATTATGACCCAGCTTGCGGACGAGTCCAGAAGATGCATCCCCATGGGCGAGCGGCGGTTCAAGCAGATCTCCCATGCCCTGCGCGAGGTGGATATTCAGCTTAAAAACCTCTATCTGATTGAAAATGAAGCCGGACGCATGGAGGTTTCCCTCACCATGAAAAATCTAAAGAAAAATTCTCTTTCCTCAGAGGAGGTGGGAGATCTCTTATCTGTTCTTTTAAATATGCACCTTGTGAGCGCGCAGGATAATGCCTTTTTTGTGGGCGAAGGCTGGCAGACCTACTTCTACGTGGAAGAGGCAAGATTCCATGTCCTTACAGGCGTGGCAAAGGCAGTGAAAGAAACCGAAAAAATTTCGGGGGACAACTATGCTCTTTTTGAAACGGAAACCGGAAATCTCACCGCCGTTCTCTCCGACGGTATGGGCTCCGGGGACAAGGCCTGCACCGACAGTACCATGGTGGTTGAGCTGATGCAGAAGTTTCTGGAAGCAGGCTTTCAGATGGATATAGCGATTCAGATGATCAACAGCGCGTTGCTGGCCGGGGGGGATACCTCCAATATGTCCACATTGGATTTATGCAGTATGGATCTATACAGCGGGGAATGCCGCTTTGTGAAAGTGGGAAGCGCCGCATCCTACATCAAAAGGGAGCATCTTGTGGAGAGAATCTCTTCCGGGAACCTTCCCCTGGGTATTTTTCAAAAAACGGAAATAGAAGCCGTAGGGCGTACTCTCATGGACGGCGATTATATAGTAATGGTATCCGACGGCATATTGGACGCCCTCTCTCAGGGGATCGGGGAGGACATGCTCTCCGAGCTGATCGGCAGCACCAATCTTGAAAACCCCGGGGAAATGGCCAATTCCATACTTAATTTCTGTATTCATCAGGCCCGGGGGCGTATCCGGGACGATATGACGGTTCTTGTCATCGGGATATGGAAAAAAGAAGACTAGAAAAAGGGAATTTCTCTTCCCTTTTTTTCAAAATTCCGTTATATTATAGATATGATCAACAAAGTGCTGGAATATGTCAAAAAGTATCGTATGATTGAACCGGAAGATACCATAGTGGCAGGTATTTCAGGAGGCGCAGATTCTGTTTGCCTCCTTTTTATACTGTTAGAAATCCGCCGCAGAATTCCCTTTTTTCTCCGGGCAGTTCATATCAACCACGGCATCCGCCCGGATGCCGCCAGGGATGCCTGCTATGTCAGAGAACTCTGCGCCCGGCAGAATATCCCCTTTTTTCTTGTAGAGGAAAATGTCCGGCAAAAAGCAAGGGAGCACAGACGTTCCGAGGAGGAGGAAGGCCGCATCCTCCGATATGAAGCCTTTGAAAGAGTTCTGGGCGCACAAAAGGGCAGAATTGCCGTGGCGCACAACAGCAATGACCGGGCAGAAACCATGCTGTTTCATTTATTCCGCGGGACAGGGCTTGGCGGGATGAGCGGAATCCCTCCCGTAAACGGCAAAATCATACGGCCCCTTCTATGCCTTACACGAAACGAAATTGAATTTTGGCTCAAGGAACAAAATATCTCCTTTTGTCTGGACAGCACCAACGCTTCGGATGATTATACGAGAAACAGGATTCGTCATCATATCCTTCCCTACGCGGAAGAAGAAATCTGCCACGGGGCCGTCTCCCATATGAACCAGGCCGCGGATCAGCTTCTGATGGCAGAGGATTTTCTTCGAAAGCAGACGGATTTTGCCATGGAAAGATGCCTGCAGACGAAAGACGCCCCTGACAGGGTTCTGATTCATATTCCTTCCTTTTTGAAGGAGGACGAATTTCTCAGAGGGCGGATTCTCTTAAACGCCCTCAGGCTGGCCTCCGAAAGCAGGAAGGACATCACATCGGTTCACATCAATAGCACCGAAGCTTTTTTGCGGGGAACCGGAAGCGGAGAAATCCATCTTCCCTATGGACTTACCGTTTACAGGAAATATGATTTGGGTATCATACAAAGAGGCAGGGAAATTTCCCCTCCCTGCGCCGGGCCGGAAGTATTTGAAATCTCCATCCCTTCCAGGCTTGTGCTTCCGGGACTTGGGAGAGTCGAATTTACTGTATTTAAGCGGGATTATTCACAAATATTTCCACAAAAAACATATACTAAATGGTTTGATTATGATAAAATAACTTCGGTTGTTGTCTTTCGAACCAGACAGGCAGGCGATTATCTTACCATCAATCGGAGCCTGGGGCGTAAATCCCTGCAGGATTATTTTGTTAATCAAAAGATCCCCAGACAGGAGCGGCCGCATATTTATCTGCTGGCAGAGAACTCTCATGTGATATGGATCCCCGGCTTTCGGATCAGCGAGTATTATAAGGTAGATGAAAACACCAAAACCATTTTACAAGTAAGGTTTCCGGATAAAGAACAATAGTACCGGTCAGAGGAAAGGAGCTATTATTATGGCTGAGACAATTAAAGAATTATTTTCGGAAGAGGCAATAGATGCCAGAATCAGGGAACTTGGAGCGCAGATCAGCAGGGACTACGCCGGCAAAGAACTCCACTTAATCTGCGTACTCAAGGGAAGCAGCTTTTTTACGTGTGAGCTGGCAAAAAGGATTACGGTTCCCGTTTATCTGGATTTTATGTCCGTTTCCAGCTACGGCAGCGAGACTACTTCCAGCGGTGTCGTAAAGATCGTCAAGGATCTGGATTCCCCTCTGAAAGGAAAGGATGTCATTGTGGTGGAGGATATTGTGGATACCGGCCACACCTTAAGCTACCTTATGGGCATGTTAAAAGGCCGGGAGCCTGCAAGCCTGCGGCTGTGTACCCTTCTGGATAAGCCCGAGCGCCGGGTGGCAGAGGTTTTTGTGGATTATATCGGTTTTACCATTCCTGATAAATTCATTGTCGGATATGGTTTGGACTATGATCAGAAATACAGAAATCTTCCCTATATCGGGACGGTAGAATTTGAATAGACAATGCAGCTTCGATAAGTGAGGTAGTAATATTGAATAAGAGAAATAGAGGATATAATGCATATTTTATACTGGTGCTTCTTTTGCTGGCACTTTTGGTAATTCCCAGTCTTTTAGACAGCGACCAGGTGGAATATACCCGGGGAGAGCTGATACAGGATTTAGAGGACGGAAAAATAGTCTATGCCAGCATTTCCCCCAGCCGTGAAACGCCTACCGGGGAAGTCAACTTTATACTGGACAGCGGCCTTACCAGGACTCTCTATGTGACGGACGTTTCGGAAATAGAACAGCTTCTTATTTCCTACGACATAGACCCCGAGGTCAAAAAGGTCCAGGAGGAAAGCTGGTTTCTTACCAGTGTATTCCCTGTGCTTCTGGCAATCATTGTAATGGTCTTTTTCTTTGTGATGATGAACAGCCAGAATGCCGGCGGCAGCAACAAAATGATGAATTTTGGAAAAAGCCGCGCCAGACTCTCCATGGGTGAGGGCAAGATCACTTTGAAGGACGTGGCCGGCCTGAAAGAAGAAAAGGAAGAATTGGAAGAAATTGTAGAGTTTTTGAGAGATCCGGCCAAGTTTACCAAGGTGGGGGCCAGAATCCCCAAAGGCGTCCTTTTGGAAGGCGCTCCCGGTACCGGTAAAACGCTGCTTGCAAAGGCCATTGCCGGAGAAGCGGGCGTCCCTTTCTTTAGTATTTCCGGCTCCGACTTTGTGGAAATGTTTGTAGGCGTAGGCGCCTCCAGGGTCCGTGACCTGTTTGAGGATGCCAAAAGGCATGCTCCCTGTATCGTATTTATAGACGAGATCGATGCCGTGGCAAGACGCCGGGGAACCGGGATGGGCGGCGGCCACGATGAACGGGAGCAGACCCTGAATCAGCTTTTGGTTGAGATGGACGGATTTGGCGTCAATGAAGGCATTATTGTCATGGCCGCCACGAACAGGGTAGATATTCTGGATCCTGCCATTCTCCGTCCCGGCCGTTTTGACCGGAAGATCAGCGTTAATCGTCCCGATGTGGGCGGCCGGGAGGACATCTTAAAGGTACATGCCAAAAACAAGCCTCTGGCAGAGGACGTGGACCTTAAGCAGATTGCCCAGACCACTGCAGGCTTTACCGGCGCGGATCTTGAAAATCTTTTAAACGAGGCATCTATCGTAGCCGCCAAAGAAAACAGAAGCTTTGTCATTCAGGAGGACATCAAAAAAGCTTTCATCAAGGTGGGAATCGGAGCCGAGAAAAAGAGCCGTATTATTACCGAAAAAGAGAAAAAGATTACTGCCTACCACGAGGCCGGGCACGCAATCTTATTCCATTTACTTCCGGATGTGGGGCCTGTCTATACGGTGTCCATCATTCCCACCGGCTTAGGCGCTGCCGGTTACACCATGCCCCTTCCTGAAAACGATGAGATGTTTATCACCAAAGGGAAGATGCTTCAGGACATTATGGTATCTCTCGGCGGCCGGATTGCGGAGGAGATTATCTTCAGCGATATTACCACCGGGGCTTCCAGCGATATTAAAAAGGCCACACAGGCAGCCAGGGATATGGTAACAAGGTACGGCATGTCCAAGAACATCGGCGTGATCAATTACAACAGCGATGACGATGAAGTGTTTATCGGAAGAGATCTGGCTCATACCAAGAGTCACAGTGAACTGATTGCCGGTGAAATTGACAAAGAAGTAAGGAGCATTATTGATGACTGCTATGAAAAGGCAAAGGCAATCATTGTAGAGCATACGGAGGTACTTCATAGCTGTGCAGACCTGCTTCTTCAAAAGGAAAAGATCGGAAGAGACGAGTTTGAGTCCCTGTTCCATCAGCCTGACCATTCTCCCGAAGCCTTTTTCGAAAACTGATTGGTGATTATGCACAAAATCACCTATTCAAATTTGTGATATTTGTTAATCGTGAGTATTTACGCAAAAGAGGTCCTATGGTATTATAATACTCGTAACCCCCCAATACATTATATAGTTTTTTGCTATACCCCATAAGAAAGAAATACCTTCTCTAAAAAGAACAGTACTTGTTACTGTTCTTTTTACTGTCATGGGAATGGCTGATCAAAGCAGGGCATCCGTCATATATGCATGACAGTATGTAAAATATCCTCCTTAATATTCGTGCAGAATTTATATTGCCTATCAAAATTCTATCGTTTAAAATAGGAGGTGTCGGCTTTTCGTCCGGAACTTGTAATGTTCGACAAATACTGGATTATTTTACGGAGGCTATCTAGAACATGCAGGCTGAAATTGACTTAAATGCTTTATTTAGTGATTCCACAGAAGATTATTTTTCCCCTTCAGAACCTAATC
>Ga0224742_10505_pt1 | contig 10281 bp, 8 predicted proteins | sample LIM_E_Water_Neg_FD_161631 | JGI IMG/M metagenome (GOLD analysis project Ga0224742, IMG submission 161631) | Enriched cells from gastrointestinal tract of the lab mouse from Pacific Northwest National Laboratory (PNNL), Richland, Washington... | ecosystem: Host-associated > Mammals > Digestive...
AATGGAGGCTTCCATTTTTCAACAAAGTCAGGAATTTTTCCTTTGCCAAAAACATACATTTCGGCTATTTTTACTGTTTCAGAATAGTTTAATGATATGGATTTAGAGATTCCAATTGTATTTTCAATATCAATGTATTCATGTAAAAAAGACTGTGTTCCTATTTTTATATTTTGATTTTCATTTTTTAGCACACCTCTTTTCGTTTCCTCATAAATAATATAAAGACCATAAATTTCTTCACTTTTTACAGTTATAACATCTTTTTTATTAAGAGTTATAAATGTATTTTCATTTTTATCTGTTATTTTTTCTTCTCGGTTATTATTTACTAAAATAAGACTTTGATGAGTTATTTCTTTGGCACTTGTAGGATAGATAAAACAAAAAATTAAAATTATTGAAAGAATCATTTTTTTCATATTATCGCACTTCTTTTATGTATTTTAACATAATTTTTTTACAAATCAAAAAAAAATGGTTTTTTACCATTCTTTTTATTTTACAACAATATTTACGATACGATTTGGAACAACAATTATTTTTACTACTTTTTGATTTTCAATGTTTTTCTTAACGTTTTCTTCATTTAAGGCTTTTTCTTTTACTTGCTCTTCTGCTTCGTCCTTTTCAATTTCAATCGTGGCTCTTAGTTTACCATTTACTTGAACAGCCATTGTTATTTTGTCTTCTACGATTTTATTTTCATCGTATTCTGGCCATGTTGATGTGCATAAAGGCCCTCCTAAGTGGTATTGTTCGTTTAGTTCTTCTGTTATATGAGGGGCAATTGGATTGAGCAAAATTAATAGTAATCGATAATCGTCACGTGTGATTCCGTTTTCAAAATCTTCGTATTCATTTAGTAAAATCATTAATGAAGAGACCGCTGTGTTGTATTTTAAGTTTACTAAATCATTAGATACTTTTTTTATGGTTTTATGGGCTAAAACTTCATTTGTATAGCCATTTTGATCGTTTAGTTTGTCACCTATTTTTTGAATACGTTCAATAAAACGTTTGCATCCTTTTAAGGAATCGGTACTCCAAGATGCATCCTGTTGGTAATCACCAATAAACATTTCATAGATTCTTAATGTGTCTGCTCCATATTCTCTTACAATATCATCTGGATTAATGACGTTTCCTTTGGATTTACTCATTTTTTCATTGTTGTCTCCTAAAATCATGCCATGAGAGACACGAATATCAATCATTTCGCTTTTTGGAGCTAAACCAAAATTATGAAGCATTTGAACCCAAAATCTCGCATAGAGTAAGTGTCTAGCGGTGTGTTCCATTCCACCATTGTACCAATTCACGCCACCCCAATATTTCATTTTATCCATATTAACGAATTCATTTTCATTATGGGCATCCATGTATCTTAAAAAATACCAACTTGAACCCGCCCAGTTTGGCATGGTATCGGTTTCTCTTTTAGCTTCCCCGCCGCATTTAGGACATTTGCAATTGACCCACTCAGTAATTTTAGCAAGTGGCGATTCTCCATCTTCTGTTGGCTCATATTCCGCAACATCAGGAAGTAATAGAGGTAAATCGTCTTCATTCATCGGTACCCAACCACATTTTGGACAGTTAATCATTGGGATGGGTTCGCCCCAGAATCTTTGTCTTGAGAAAATCCAATCACGCATTTTGTAATTGTTTACGGTTCGAGCGATTCCTTCATTCACTAATTTTTCAGTAATTTTTTCTTTGGCTTCAGAAACGGTCATGCCTGTAAATTCTTCTGAGTTTATTAAGTGACATTCTTTAGCCATGTACTCTTTCTTTTCAAAAGCGTGGTCTTTAGTATCTTGTCCATCAATAACTTGAATCATTTCAATATTATGTACTTTTGCGTATTCGAAATCTCTTTCGTCATGAGAAGGGACCGCCATAACAGCTCCAGTGCCATAGTCTCCTAAAACAAAGTCTCCTAAATAGATGGGTACTTCTTTTCCTGTTAAAGGATGGATGGCTTTTATTCCTTCTACTAAACAGCCTGTTTTGCCTTTATTGAGTTCAGTACGGTCCATATTTGATTTTTTAGTGGTTTCAGCAATATAAGCTTCTACTTCTTCTTTATTTAATACTCGAGGCATTAATTCTTTGATTAATTTCCCATCAGGTGCAATAACGAAGAAAGTAATACCATAAATGGTTTCAATACAAGTGGTAAAAATAGAAAATTTTCCCCCACCAACGATTTCTATGTCTAATTCAACACCTGAACTTTTTCCAATCCAATTGATTTGACCTAATTTGACTTTCTCAGCAAAATGGGTGTCGTCTAAACCTTTAAGTAAGTCTTCAGCGTAATCGCTCATGCGAAGCATCCACTGACTTTTTTCTTTTTGCTCGACTCTCGCTCCGCATTGTTCACAGACCCCACCAGCCGCGTCTTCATTTGATAAAACACTTTTACAAACAGGGCACCAATTAACTGGAATGGTGTCTTTATAGGCCATACCGTGTTTATAAAATTGTAAAAATTGCCATTGAGTCCATTTGTAATAGTCTGGATCCGTGGTTGAAAATTCACGACTCCAATCAAAAGAGAACCCTAATTTTTTCATTTGTCCTTTAAAGGTTTTAACGTTTTCTTTTACTGCTTCTTTAGGATGGATATGGTTTCTTATAGCATAACGTTCAGCGGGAGCTCCAAAGGCGTCCCATCCCATCGGAAATAACACATTGTACCCTTGCATTCTTTTAAGTCTAGCTATTGCGTCTGGCGCGGTGTAACTTCTTACGTGTCCTACGTGTAATCCAGCTCCACTTGGGTAAGGAAACTCTACTAAAACGTAATAAGGTGGTTTAGAATCAAAGTCTATTGCCTTAAATACTTCTTTTTCCTCCCAAAAATCTTGCCATTTTTTTTCTATGTTTTTATAATTCATTTTATTTATTCACCTTTCTTTTTAAAAATCGTCCATATAGTTCATAAAGAGAATACGTTAGAGCTAATAATAGGATAAATCCTAGAGCTAACTGAAAAGCATTGGGTATGTCTAAATAGGTTACGAAAACTCCAACACTAGAAACAATAAAACCATTGATTAAAGCCACATGAACAATTTCTTTTTTATAATTTATTTTCTTTTTATCTATTTTAAATCTTTTTGCAATATCGTTAATTTCTCGAAGATTTTCATATTTTTTGCTTTTTACTTTTTTTAAATTGATTAAGTAAAAAATCAAAAAGAATAAGAGATAGAGGACAAAAAAGAAATAGATTAAGAATGTTGGACTTTTTAATTCCATTTTTTATTCACCCTTTCTAAAATAAAAAAGACCATTTCGTTTTTAAGGACGAAATAGCCGTGGTACCACCTTAATTCCTAGTTTTAAACTAGCTTTAAAATCTGATAACGGGGATTAGCCAAAAGTTCCAAAAGCAAGTTCATAAACCCTTATTCATTCGTTTCCACCTACCACGAATTCTCTTTGCAATAATAGATTTATTACTACTCTTTTTTCAACACTTTTTTCTTATTATATTAAACTATTTTCATAATTTCAATCTTTTTTATTTCTTTTTAAAGACCCATTCTCTTTGAATAATAAAATTGATAACAAAAATGACTAAATCCACCATGATTTTTAATAATGTTGAATTTAAGTGAGTCATTTTAAACAATCCTGAGACAACGAAAGCTGAAACAAACATCTGAATGATTACTAAGATAAAATATTTGATTAAACTATTTTTACTCTTATTTTTAAAGACTATTTTTTCATTAATTTTAAAATTGTATATCGATGAAGCTGTACGCGCCAATAGACTTGCCACAACAATACTTGTAATCATTCCAAAGTTTATTTCTGGTAATAATTTTAAGAAAAGAGTAAATAAAAGAATATCGACTAAAAAGGAACTTAGAGAGGCCATTATGTATTTAATAAATAGTTTGTAAATTAAGATGGAGTCACGAATAGGATTAAAATGACTGGTTTCATTTTCACCTATATAAATCGTTTTTATGGGTACTTCTTCAATTTTAATTTCCTTTTCTTTACAAGCAATGAGCATATTGGTTTCATACTCATATCTTTCTCCTGAAACATCTAAAAATTTTTTCATCGTACTTTTTCCAAAGGCTCTGAGTCCAGATTGCGTATCTGTAATTTTAATCCCTACAAAAATAGAAAACATGTTTCTTGTAATTTTGTTTCCATATCGACTCTTAAAGGGGACATTTTCTAAATCAAAGTTTCGTGTTCCAATGATTAAACTTTCAGGATTTTTTGATTAAACTTTGACAACATTTTTTTATATCTTCAACACTGTGTTGTCCATCACAATCAGCTGTAACGGTGCCCACCATTGTATCATAAGTGTTTAAACAATAATTGAAAGCATATTTAATGGCTCTTCCTTTTCCTAAATTTATATGATTTCTTAAAACCGTAATGCCTTTTTTATGATATTCTTGAAAAAATGATTGGTATTCTTCTCCACTACCATCATCAATAATCACGATTTTTTCAAAATTTTTTTCTAGTTTTTCCATAAACGCACTCATGATTTTTTTATCTGGTTTGTACGCTGGTATGATTACTACTACTTCTTTCATTTTCCCTTTCACCCCGTAATGGCTTGCATATTTACAAGTTTCCATTCTTTATCTATTTTTACAAAATACATACGATCATGCATGACGTCTTGATGTTTCTTTCCTTTAATAATCATATTTTTTTCTAAATAAACTTCACAGGAAAAAGCATCTTCATCATAGATTTCAAAATTTCTTATGTTTTCTCCTGTAAAAATTGGATTGTCAAATGTGTGTTTACTTGTAAAGGTAATATCGATTCCTGTCGCCCAATTTTTAGCAAATTTAGATAAAGTCGAGTCGTCGATTAGAAAGGCATTAATTTGATGAAAACCATGCAATGTTCCTTTTAAATCATTGGTTAAAAATAAACTCCATTGTTCTGCCATTTTTAAAATTTCTGGTATACTCTCTATCTCTTTTTTGGCTTCTTCTAAATTTTCTATCTTTTTAAATTCTTTTTTTATCTCAATCGTATAACCATGCTGTTCATAATTAACTTCATGATTGTTCTCATCTAAAATTTTGATTTCAGGTTCAAAATAAAGATTTTCTATTTGATATTTTACGTTATAAGGAATGGATACGTATTTTGCCATTTCTAACATGCCTTCGTTTTGTTCCCCTTCTTTTATTTGTTCATTTGTTAGTTCTTTATTATTTAAATAAACTTTAAAATTATTGGGAACGGTAATGTTGTAAAGGTAAAATCCTTTATCTATTTTGCTTCTTACTTCAGCGTTATCCCAGATGTAAAAAGAAAGAAGCCCTAAACGATTCAATTTTTTTTCGCTTTTTAATTGAATTTCTAATATTTCTTGATTGTTCGCTTTTATTAAATAAGTTGGATTTTCTTCTTGACTGTTTTCGCTTTCTTCATATTCTAAATCGGCTTTTTCTAATAAATTTTTTAAAGCTAAATTTATTGATTCTTCTTTATCAAAAGGACCTTTTTCAATTTGGGCTAAGTCATTTATCTCGCATGAATCCTTTTTGCAAAGATTCTCTAAAGTTTTATTGATAAAATTCTCGGTTTGATTTTTCTCATATTTTACTAAACTATCAAAAACATGGATGAGAAAACCAATCATAATAAGGCCTAAAAGACAAGCATAAAAAATTAGAAAGGTTTTAAATTGTAGTTTTAATTTTTTTTCTTTCATCAGGCTCCTCCTTTCTAATCTCTTTTTTCAACGATAAATCCTGTAGGCAACTTCCATGATGAATTGGCGTAATAAAAGGTGACACTGGTCATTTCATATTTATCATTGTAATACATACTTGATGAGCTTCCTCCATCTAAGTTTGCGGCGTTTACAGCTCCATATTTTTTCATTATTTTTATTAAGTCTTTTGCGGTCGCTCCTAAGTGACCATTTGCTCCACGTCCATCGGTGACTAATAATAGTACTGAACCATCGGCTCTTTGGCCAATCGCGGTACGAGGGTTCGCCCCACTCCCTTTTCCATCTACACCTCGTTCTTCTCCATTGATGATTAGTTTAACAAAATGGTTATTAGCATCACTGCTTTCTTCTTGAAAGGTCACTGCGTCTATCATTTTTTCTTCTTTAATAATTTGTTCAACTTGAGAGGCGTTTTTTCCTTCAATATTAATGATTCTTAAAATGTGGGTTTCATCAAAACCAATGATATGGAGTCCTGGATAACCTGTGGGTTGATTGTATTCAATTTTGCCATTTTTAACCACTACTCCAAGTGGTCTTCCGCCTTTATTTCCTGTTGATAGATAAAGCCCACCATTAATACCAGCAATGGCGTTGTTGTCTTTAACTAATTTTTCAAGTTCTACGCCATACTCACTCCAAGGATAAGTCGTAGCCAGTTTGATTCTTGAGGGGTCATTTATGATTAACATTTTTGCAAAAAAAGTATTTCCAGATATTTCTTCTAATTGAATTCCATTGATGTCAAAATCGTCTTCTTTGTTTTCTGTATTGATTAAATCGGTATCCATTTCCGTATTCATGGTTGCCATGGAGTTTTGGTCCACCAATTTTTGAATTTCATCTTTTGATAAAAAGAGTTTGGTAACAAATTTTAATTGTCCTGTTTCTAACATTGTGGTTGCAAAGAGTTCTTTAGCGCTTCCTGAAATGTTACTACAAATCATTTTAATCATAATAACAAGTGTTAGGAAAATAAAACCTAATGTTATTCCTAAAACCGTTAAACTACGAGAAAATATTTTAACTACTTTTTTCATTTTATACGACTTCTTTCTTTTTTAAATAGGGGATGAAGTATTCATAGGTTTTATAAGTTACGATTGATATGAGGGTTCCAAGTATCGCGCCCGCTAAAATATCAGTTGGAAAATGAACAAACAGATACAGTCTTGAAAAAGCAATTAGTATTGCTAACAAACCTGAGAGGCTTCCCCATTTTTTATTGTGCAAAAAAATCATAATAAATGCTTCAAATGAAGCCAGAGTGTGTCCAGATGGGAAAGAATAGTCTAAAGGTTTTTTAATTAATAATGGAATGCTTGTGTCTAACCAACAAGGTCTTGCTCTTTTTACTAAATTTTTAATTAGACCGTTACCAATAATTAGTCCTATTCCCATAGCGATGAGCATTAAAAGACCACATTTTCTTGTTTTTTTAAAACATAATAACACGATGGCTAATAGAATCCAAAAGATTCCGGCATCCCCTAAATGGGTAAGAAAAATCATGATTTTATTTAAGGGTTCACAATGTAAATCATTTAAAAAATATAAAATTTTAAAATCCATGGGCCTTCTTCTCTTTCTAAATTTATTATATATTATTTTCTTGTTTTATACAATAATATGTTCTGGATTTTATTTAAATTCTTTTCATGAAAAAAAGGAATTATTTCGAAATACTCTTTTTTATTTTCTTTTCCATTTTTTATAGAAATAAGAAATTTTAAAACTTTAGTTTCTATTGTTTTTAATTATACAAATGTATAACCTTTCTATTTTTATTTGTAATCGACATCGTTCGACTAATTAAACCCTAATCACCTCTATAATAAACCCCTTAGAAAAGAGGAAAAATTGTAATGAAAAAAGAACTATTACTTTTAAAACAAGAATTTGAAAAAATAAAAAATCTTGGATACATAGAATCTTCTAGAAAAGGATTCACAGGAATTGGTAAAACTTTTGAAGATTTAATTGGGAAAGAGGAAGATACACTTGAGACGCCTGATTACCATGGTATTGAAATCAAAACAAAAAGAGGTTATTCCAAAAGTTATGTCCATTTGTTTCACGCAACCCCAAAGGGTAAAAACGATTTTGAAATAAAAAGATTGTGCAATACTTATGGTTATCCAGATAAGATAAAAAAAGAGTATAAAGTACTAGCATTTTCTATACAAGGAAATAAATCTGTTTTCGTCGCCAATCGATTTCTATTTAAACTAAGTATAGATTATGAAAATAAAAAAATATATTTAATTATTTGTGATAAAAATATGCAATTAGTTGAACAGGATATTTATTGGAACTTTGATTTAATACAAGAAAAGTTGGAAAGAAAATTGAGCTATTTAGCTTTTATAAAAGCATGGTCAAAAACTATAAAAGGTATAGATTATTACAAATATTATGCTATTCAATTTTATGAATTAAAAAGTTTCAATGTTTTCTTATTTTTAATGGAGCAAGGGGTTATCAGAATCACTTTTAAAATAGGCGTTTTTCGGGATGGGCCTAGAATGGGCGAAATACATGACCGGGGAACTAGCTTTGAAATAGAAGAACAAAATATACAAAAATTGTTTAATCAACTAAATATTTAATTAAAAAAGTTTTTAGTATGGTTTGAGCCTAAGGGGATTGCAAAAATAAAAAAAGTTACCAATCAAGATAACTTTTTTAATAAACAAACTGGTCGGGAAGACAGGATTTGAACCTGCAACCCCTTGGTCCCAAACCAAGTGCTCTACCAAGTTGAGCCACTTCCCGAAAAACAAAGTAAATTCTATTTTTTCTTCGTTACGCTTTTCATTTTATCATAAAGTTTGGTATTTGTGAACTCTTTTTTGCTATTTTTCTATTTTTTCTTTAAGGAAAACATTGAAGTTCCCCTATTTGGCCTTTATTTTTTAGAAAATAACTAGCCTAATCAGCCTTCCTAAATTATTCTATGTCCTAATTGTCTTTATGGTGAATCAATTTTTCTTAAAATCTATAATTTTTTTTCTTCATTTTTGACGTTTCGTTTTTAAATTAATGATTTAATAGTTTTTCTAATTCTTTGAGCTTATACTCTACTATTTTAAATCCTTTATTTAATAAAGTCGAATCGGTCAAGTCTATGTTCAATATTTTTAATAAATCAAATGCATATTGGCTACTGCCTGAAGCTAAAAAATTTAAATAATTTTTTTGTGATAAAGTTTTTTCTTCTACTAAATCGTGAACAACTAAACTAGCCATTAAAAGACCCGTTGCGTATTTATATGGGTAGTAACTATGACGATAAATGTGGCCAAGCTTCATCCATTCACTAAAATTCAAATCATCATAAATAACATCCATTCCATAATATTTTTTTATTATTTTTTCATACTTTTCCGTTAATACTTTTGGCGTTAGTGGGCTTGTTTTTTTAGTATCATATAATTCTTTTTCAAATTCAGTATACATTGTTTGTTTATACACCGTGGTAAAATAATTTTCGATTTCCTTACTTAAATAAAAAATTTTTTCTTCTTTTGTTGTTGCGTTTTCACTTAAGTAACGATTCAATAAAATCTCATTAACAATTGAAGCGATTTCTCCGACAAAAACGGTACTCTCTTTATAAATGAAAGGAAGGTGTTCTTTTGATAAATAATCATTAACACTATGCCCCATTTCATGTATTAAATTTTTTAAATCAACATAAGTGCCTCTAAAATTCAGAAAAGAATAGGTATGCCAAGAAAAGATAATCGTTTGATGTTTATTAGGAGTTAATTCCGCGTCAATGTGTCCATTTAAAAGATAATCTATCACTTCTAAGTATTTTTCTCCTAAAGGCTTTAACGCTTGTTTTACAATTTCTATCGCTTCGTCTATTGTATATTTTTTATCTAAATTGGAAACAATAGGAACACCAAAATCGTATAAATGAGGCCTCTCTATTTCTAAGACCCTCGCTTTTATTTTTAAATATTTTCGAATTATTTTTATATTATTATTCACAGATTTTATTAATGAATCTATTATCTCAGAATCAATATTTTCTTCAAATAATACTTTTTCTAATACAGAAGAATAGTTTTCTAACTTCGCATTTTTGATTCTATACCCAATAATTTTGTCTAAAATATTTGCAAAAGCCTTTTCTTTTTCTTTAAAGTCTTGATTGACTACCAAATAGGTCTGTTTTCTTAGTTCGCCATTTTTTGAAGAAAGATAGTCATTACTATTCGCGGCATTCAGTTCTATTAATTCGCCTTCTCTATTTATTTTTCCATAATCTATATCACGCAAAAGTTTATTGTATAAATCTATTTGTTTATTTATTTCGTCTTTATTTTGTCTTATTTGATTCTCTTCAAAATCCTTGCTGTGTGTTTGCATGCGAAACCTATTTTTTAAGTAAAATTCATAAATCTTTAAATTTTTATTTTTAGTCATATAGTTTTCTATTTGTTCATGACCTAATTTTAAAATTTTTGATTTGATAAAGTTAAGTTCAGCTTCTACTTCTGTGGTTAATTGTTCTGCTATTT
>Ga0224742_10506_pt1 | contig 10278 bp, 12 predicted proteins | sample LIM_E_Water_Neg_FD_161631 | JGI IMG/M metagenome (GOLD analysis project Ga0224742, IMG submission 161631) | Enriched cells from gastrointestinal tract of the lab mouse from Pacific Northwest National Laboratory (PNNL), Richland, Washington... | ecosystem: Host-associated > Mammals > Digestive...
GATATTTGCAGGAGAGCGGACAGATCTAGCTTTTCTTATTTGAGGAAGAATCTACCTTAATCTCATTTTGCTGTAAATCTTTCCGAAAATTTTTAAGACATTCAGTTAATTTTTTGGGGAGTGGCAGTCCCATTTTGGCAGCATTTTCACAAATGCTGATTAGTTCATTAGCACAGTAAAACAAAATCGTAGCGCTGCTGAGAGATAGCCCTCCCCCAACTAAAAGGCCATCCACAATAACGCTGACACCAACCATAGCAAAAACCATTATTTTTTTGGCAATGCCTTTTGCGCCTATTTTGCTAGATAGCTTTTTTTCTCGAACAGCAACGCATACTCCAGTGATATAATCTAGGCAGACCAATAATATCAGCGCACCTAACGGCTTATGCAGGTGAAGCGTTATTTGCTCCAAAAGATCGACTATCATTGTAACTTGTGCACTCATATGTCAAACATTCCTCTCCATTTGTTCGGTTTTCATAAGGATAAGGAGCGATGTTCGCACAAAATGTAAATAGGAGGCTGTGTCTTTGTGAGAAAATGGTTTAATATTTTTGCCGCGCTTTTATCATCGCTATTTGCGGTATCCGCATACCTAATCTTGGTCATTATTCTTGTTTTTTTGACAGGCTGTGCCCCTGTAAATGAATCGCAAATAGACAAAGCGCCTGAATTGTCAGAAGCGATTAGCTCTTCACCAATCGGGCCAGAGCACACTCCCGCAAGCTCTGATTCGTTATGGCTTCCTGTTCGGAAAAATCCAGTCGCGGTTGGTGCGCATGATTTCTACGCTATCCTTACAGACGGTACTTTGGTTATGTGGGGATACCAAGGTGATGGCCCGATTGCAGAGGAAATTCCTTATAGTAATTCGATACGACTGAAAGATCACGCTGTAGCGGTATACGCATCGCCGCGCAACGTTACTTTTGCTATTGACACAGACGGTTCTCTGTGGTCGATAAATGCAGCTCGATTCTATGGACTAATTGATAACATTGATTTAGATATGGAAAATGAACCAATGAAACCAGTAAAAGTGATGGATGACGTTTCTATGTCAGCTGTTGGTCAGTTTCATTCCCTCATATTGAAACGGGATGGCTCACTTTGGGTTCAAGGATTTAGCCGATTTGGTGCCGCATGGCTAGATAAACAAGACTCCTATCTGGTGAAAGTAATGGATAACATAATCTGGACAGACATAACAGCGTTTGGTGGATATGCCATTACCGCTAATCACGAGCTGTGGTCATGGGGTCTTTCCGATGATGGTGAACAACCTAAAAAAATATTAGATAACGTCACCCAAATTTCTTCATCAAATTTGGTCCTAACTGATGATGGTGAGTTGGTCAGCTTAGAATATGACTACTCAACAAATTCTTTTATTTCCCAGAAAACATTACTTCATAATGCGGTACAGTGTAGTGCTGGATTGGCAATAACAGCGGATGGAGCTTTGTGGCTATGTGGTACAGAAAATCAAACTCCACAAAAAGTGGGAGCAAATGTGCTCTACGCCGCTCAAGGTGATCAAGTCATTTTGGCGCTGCATGAAGATGGAAGCTTTTGGACCATAGACGTTTCTTCCGATTCTGCCCTGCGCCAGGAGACACCGTTATCATAAACCGCAAACAGCAAAAACATGGTTTATTGCCATGTTTAAACTGTAACCATACCTTTTTAGGAGGATTATATGAAGTTCAAATACAGTATAGCTTTTTCTATCACACTGACATTTGTGATGTTGTTAGCGGGGTGCACCAATTCAAACGCATATGACTACGCGCCTCCCGAGCCTTTTGACTCGGATCTTCCATACCACACAATCCAATCCGAGCCTGTGCCATCGCAAGCAGCACCCACGCCCGCAGCTACCCCTTTTCCAGAAATTACGCCTGTCCCTGAAACCACCGCTACACCATGTGTTGAGATTGACGGGCAAGAATATTTTGACGAAGCCTTATTTGTGGGAGATTCTATCATGGAGGGCATCCGACAATATGTTGTGGCTAAGCGTCAGGATGGAGAAGCGTTGGGTACAGCAAAATTTTTGACTTCAACCATGGGGATTTCACTGGAAGGCTTGCTAGGCGAGCAAGAGATCAATGTACAGTTTAACTATCAGGGAAGAGAATGCCCTCTAGAAGATATTCTAACGGATATTGCCCCACATCGGGTGTTTCTTCTATTAGGACTAAATGACTTGAGTTCTGATCCTGATGTCATAGTGGCCGATTGCGTAGATCGTTACACCAGGTTAATTGAGCGGTTGCAGATATCGTGTCCGCAAATCGAGTTCATCATTATAACTCCGCCCCCCAAAGTAGCATCCTCATGGCTTCCCGACTATACCGCAAACCGAAGCTTTAATAACCAGCTTATCGGTAAATATGTAGAGGCATTGATCGAGATGTGTGTTCAAGAAGACATTCCATATATAGATGCTTACACTGCCCTGAAGGATGAGAATAACGCCTTGCCCGATAACTTTTGCCGAGACGGTTTCATCCATCTGAACCATCAAGGAGCAGCTGTTGTTGTTGAAGCGGTAGAATCGTTCGCTCAAGGTGATAAGACATGAGGCAGAAATTATTAGTATTGCTAACAAGCATAGCCATACTGTTGTCTAGTTGCTCCGTAAAAGATCGCAATATGCTTACACCCAGCCAACTGCTGATTGCACTCGATGAAGAGGTTACCTTGCCGGATATGATTGATGTAGGCAACGAATATCTAGAAGCTTTAACGGGAATTGGACCAGAATACTACGATGAAGCAGTATGTCTCCAACTAGTTGAAGGCACGGCTCCTGATGAAATAATCATTATCCAGGCAAAAAATGAAATAATCGCACAGGAAATTCAGGAAAGATTAGAAAACCGTTTAAATTATAAAAAACAATCAACAGAATTGTACTTTACGGAGTACCAACCTATGGTGCAAGCAGGGGTCGTACGTCTTGATGGATTGGTTGTGTCATTGATCGTATCAGATCAGGTAGATGAAATCATTGATGTATTGATACAATGTAGTCAGTAAGATGGATGGGATTAAAAGTGCGGGGTGTGAAGAATAACCTCCACACCCCGCATTTTATCTGGCGATACTTGCGGCGCAGCAATCAATCAGTTCGCGTCTTTCAGCGTGATGACCTGGCACAGCGCCCGGCCGGTGTTCACATCAACAACCCGACCAGCGGAGTTTTTCGCTCTGATGCAGGAAGAGCCGCCGCCATCCAGGAGCAGGCCGACGAACGTGCTGGTGCCCCCGAGAGCCACGGGAATCTTAAAGTACTCGTGGATCGCCTTGCGGAACTGCTCCACGCTCTTGGCAGTGTTTTCCCTGGACACGATCAGATAGACCTTTTTGGTGACCGTATTCACCACGATGGCCGTACGACCGGTGCTGCTCGCCAGGGCGTCCGGAGTGAACCGCAGATCGTTAGTGCTCCAGCCGCCGTTGCCCAGCATCAGGTTGCCACCACCCTGCACCCAGGTGGGAGTAGCGCCGCCCAAAGCCGCACGCAGATCGGCGGCATCCCGCAGAACGGCCGGAAGCAGCTTGACCATGCCATTGACATAAGCAATGGCGGCGAAGCCCAGGTCATTGATGGCACCCGTGCCATTGGGGCCGACAGGCACACCGTTGTTGATGGCGTAGTTCAGGCAGGACACGTCGCTACTCGGGCTGAAGTTGAAGAACCCGCCGTTGATGCCGAAGTAGGTACCCAGGCCGCTGGTCTTTTTCTGGAGGTTGACCATCTGAATATTGCTGGCGTCGGTTTCAATGACGTGAAGGTTCATGCCGTTGACGGAGCCGTTGAAATAGGAGTGCTTCTTGGGCCCGGTAACGGGAACGCAGCTCCACATTTGGGTGGTCGTCCCGGCGATAGGGGCCCAGTACACATCGGCCCCGTTGCCAGTGCCGCCGGCAGTCAGGTACATGTCATAGTTGGCCAGCTTGATGCGGTACCCGCCGGAGGTGGCCACAAAGTTGACCTTGGCATCGGTCTCGTTGCCGCTCCAGGGGTAGACGTCGCAGTTATACTTGCTGGCGCTGGAGCGGTATGCGTTGAGCCCAAAGCGGTTGTCCACGGAGGACTTCACGACCACGCCGTTCCCCAGCGAGTCGATGACCCAGGTCTGCTCAGGGGCGCCGCTGTCCGCCCAAAGGGTCACGTTCTGATTGTTCTTCAGGCTGGTGACATTGTCGCCGTAAATATTCAGACACTTGTTGGCGGCAACATTGACAATTTTATAGTTTGCCATGATTTTGAACTCCTTTCGATAACTCTGCAGGTCGGTTTTGAACGCGTTCGTAAGATAAGGAGCATATCAAAAATGAAATGTAAACTCTGGGGGAAAACTTTATGAAAAAATTTCTTGTCTTCGTAATTTCGGCGCTATTAGCCATTTGTTTTCTTTCGGCTTGCGTTCCGACAGTTGAAGAAATCTCGTCTAAACCGATCATGCCATCATCTAATCCAGTGGTGGAGTCATCTTCCGCATCTCCTTCCGAATCACCGCCTGGATCATCCATTGCCCTACCAACGGAGCCAAGCTCGGAACCGCCTGGTAATCCGGTATTCAACATCGCTGATGAGCCCCCGCTGGACGAGCGCAGTTTGAGCATTGCTGTTCCAGACTTTTTAAATGAGGAGCAGCAGCTTCTTTATCGAAAAGCATACCGTTTATATGAGGCCATGTTTGGCGGAAGTAGCAGTGGTATTGATATTCCGCATCTATCAGGACAACCCACACTTCCTTCTGTGGAAAATGCTACTATCGCGTATGCCGGAAACGATTATGTAGTATCGACTGGCCGTTACTCAGACTGGGACAATTTTAGCATGGTAATTTATTCTGTTTATACTGATGAGTTTTGGAAATACATGAACCAGTTTAATGGTGTTGAACGCTATATAAACGTAGATGGGCGTATGTGCTATTTGGATTTGGGCAGAGGTAGCGGGCGCCTTTACCTTGGGCAGCCCGATGAATTCGAACTTGTTTCCCGGACAGATGACAGCATTATCTTTACGCTTATTGGACATTATCGGCAGACGATAGAGGACAACGGAAACGGCAAGAGCTATACCATTAGGTTTCCCATGAAAATGCTGAATACAACTAATGGTTGGCGTTTTGATGAATTTCATTCTGCGTTGTGGGAACAGCAAATATTAGATGAGTAATAGGAAAAAGGAAATTGAGGAACCTCTGATTTAATAGACAGATTTTCTAAAAACACACAAAATATAGTGGGGTTTAGGTTGTTGAAAATTAATATGCAGAATAAATCAGAGGTTTCTTGAACTTACATGTAATTCGGGAAAGTGACAGAGAGGGGCCGTTGTTTACGGCCCCTCTCCGGTGCGTTGCATAGGCTCACTTTTTATACGTGCATTTAGTGGCGTGGATTTTGGATGCACCCTGGCCCTCCAAAGCCTGTTGAAGGGTCCAATCCTGGCCTGTGGATGCATTTACACTGATGCCATACGGATCAAGTACCTTTATCTCAGAAGTGCTGGTACCCGCCCCAGTATATCCATAGGCAACAACCCAGTGCTGATATGTTCCCTGCATGTAAACCAGCACAGGACGCCCGCTGCTGATTTCGGATCGAATCGTTCTGAGATGTCCGGCTTGATCCGATGTATCATCCCAGGTTCTAAAACCAGCAGAGGGGACATTGCCCCATTGGCAGGTCACATTCGCTGTAGTATACACCCGGTGGTTCCTCATGTCAGCCAGAGAATATTTTGCCCCTCGATAAAAAGAGGCAACATCGCAGGCACAACATACTGCGCAGCCAGCATTACGGATAACCTGATCATTTTGGGTGTGCCGCTGGTTAACATTCTGCGGCATTTTCAAAGAGGTCGCGGTAGTGGGAACATCGCTGGAAAACTGCACCAGCTGCCACTGCTGACTCGTGACGGTGCTGTCATGAGCTTCCCAGCGGACATCGGCGTTGTCATAGCCACCCTTGGCGGTGAGGTAGAGGTCGTAGTTCTTCAGCTTGATCTTGTAGATGCGGTTATCCTCATTCACGGGAATCAGAGTGACGCAGGAATCCTTGTCATTCTCTGCATGAAGATAGATGTCACAGTTGCCCGGATTGCCGCTACCGGCGGACCAGAAATAGTTCAGAGCATAGGTCTGGCTCAGGCCGCTCACGATCTTGTCGTTGCCGCCAAACGCCACTATGCTCCAGCTCTGGGCTTTACCAGGGCCCTTAGTCCACAGGCAAACGTTCCTGTTAGGGCTTACCTGCTCGTTCCCGTACACATTCAGGCACTTGCCCGTACCGGCATGGGAAATCATGTAGTAGGGAGTGTTTCGCAAAAATGCCATGATAATGTTTCCTTTCAATTTGTTTATTTTGAACGCATTCACTTTAATAAGGAACATCCCATCAGGAAAATGTAAACAAGCAAAAAAATCTGCGGCAAAGTTTTGCCGCAGATTGGTACCATGTCCAGTTAGCATATATTAGATTGTCATTACATTTTTCAATTCTAATGAAAGGTTACGTTTAGCTCGTGTAAGTAGCATTCGGACGCTTCCCACCTTGACTCCTAACGTCTCCGCAATTGTCTCATTGGATAGGTCCAATATATATTTCATATTTAGAATTAGTTGATCCCGCTTCCGAAGCCGTAGCCACACTTGGTATAATTGCTCACTTTCCAATTTTTGTATCATCACTTCATCTAACCCACTCTGATACACCCCTTCACCGAAACATGCTGCCTCATCTTCTTCAATAGAAATCTCTTCGACCTTACGCTTTTTTCGGAAAAAAGCGTACCCCGTATATCTAGCAGTGGAAATAAGATAGTTGACCAGCCGATCTCTGGGTAACGTTTGCAGTAAATCGACTTTTTCGATTAAATGCACCAAACTTTCTTGGACTATTTCTTCAACTTCATAGCTATCTCTTGTCAATTTATATACCTGGGAGTAGATCAGCTTGCTATATTTGATATATAGCTGCTCCATGAACTCTCTGGAGCCCGCATCTTCTATTGTACTAAAAATAAGTGGAAGCATAACGGAATCCTCTACTTTCCATCATATCCCTTTTCTGCTCGCTGCATATCATTCAAAAGGACACAGAGGATATGCCTCCGTTGACTACTGAGTGACATCGCTTGTATTAGAACCGAGCTTACAGATTTCCCGTCCACATATTCATCGTTGATCATAGCAAGCGGTGGGCGGAACTCAATGCGCCCAAGCAAATAGTCTGTAGACACATTGAAAACATCTGCAACCTTGCAGATAAATTCAGCATGGGCACGTCTCTGCCCTGTTTCGTAGTTGGAGATCGTGCTTGGCGCAACAAACAGCTTTGCGGCCAGCTCCTGCTGGCTCATACCAGCATCTTGCCGCAACTCCGCCATAATTTCCCCGAATTCCGGCATTGTAATCCCCATCCCTAATCTTTTTTGACTATTATACAAACCAAAACCAATTCCCCCCTTGATAATTCTGTATTTGCATGATATTTTATGTGTCAAGGATAAATAAATTTCAATTTGCATAACTCATGGTAAAAAGAGGTATTTAGTGTTGCGTTTGGCGGTTTCTTTGGTTTATATATATAAGGAGATGATGTACCATGATTGAAGCGTCAGCTAAGAATCCAGCCGGCATGATAAACGGGCTTGGTGAAAAGGCGTGCGATGATTCCGCCTACATGGTTGCCCTATATCAAAAATATAAATCTCTACTATTCCAAAAAGCACATACCTATACGAAAGATCCGTATGCGCAAGAGGACATTGTCCAAGAATCTCTTTTGAAGCTGATGAAATACATCCCCAAGTTGCAAACATTAGACACAGCCGCTCTTGTCGCCTATATGACCTTGACTGTACGCAGTACCGCCTTGAACTATTTTCAAGATGAACGAAGGGACAGCTTGAACGCGGTTCCCCTGCCCGATGACTATGATTTGCAGGAATGCGTTCGTTTAGACGCCCCCGTACAACTGAGCCTAGAAGAACAGGTGTTGAAAGGCCAGCGTGATGAAGCCCTGCGCAACGCCATTGGGCGTTTGTCAGAGCGGGACCAACTGCTATTGACAGGGAAATATTTTTTAGAACTGGACAATCGTGAGTTAGCTGATATACTAGGAGTAAAGCTGAGCGGAATGCGCGTCCTTTTGTTTCGGGCCAGGAACCGGGCGTTGAAAGAGCTGATAAAGGAGGGAATCCTTCATGGATAAAGAGTATGAGGCTTTATTGGAGAATTATGAGGACGCAATGATGCGCCTTGTCATGTATCGTGTGGCCCAAGAGGACGGAAAGAAGCTGCTGGAAGAGGCAGAGCAGTTGGAAGCGGACGGATTTGAAGTACCCAAAGAGCTGGATGAAAAGTGCCTAAATCTTATTCGGAGCGCCTCTGCCGAACGGAAGCCAAGGTTGAATAGGACAAATACCAATACAGGCCACGCCCGATCCCACCCACGTCTCCGCATGGCGGTCCGCACGGCGCTTGCGGCGGTTTTGGCGGCCACTCTGATGTTTACGGTGGCTTATGCAGCCAGTCCTGAATTCAGAGCGGGAGTGTTACGGTTCTTTACGAAAGTAGAGGAAATTGGAACCCACTTTTTCTTCTATTCAAATGGTTCAGCCACACCAGCACCCGATGCATCCAGTCCATCAACTACAAATGATGGACTGTCAGTTAAGTTTACATATATTCCTGATGGATACGAGAAGTATGAAGAGTTTGCCTTAGAGCACGGAGAGGATGCTACCCATTATCTTTTTTCCTATATTGATAAGCATGATGAAATAAATAATTTTAGCCTGGAAATATTGCCAGTTGGCGAAAATAGCTCTGTGATCGTTGATACTGAGGATGCCACCGTTCAAAGTACCATTATTCATGGCTATAGTGGAATGCTAATAGAAAAAACAGATGCATTTACAGAAAGAAATCAGGTACAGTGTGTTTGGATAAATGAGACGGATAAATTGTTCTACTCATATTTTAGTCTGGGCATTTCATCCGATGAATCACAGAAAATCCTGAACTCCATTGTCATAAATGACAAATAAATAGAAACTCCAAAAATTTTGTTGCAGTTTTCGTCGTGTGCACTCTCCTATATTGCACAAGCTACATGTGCAATATATCATTTTGGAGGGCAAACTGTGAAAATCGTAAGAAAATTTTTGATTGTCGCTTTGGCTGTGTGCTGTATCGCCACCTCGTCTGTGCCAGCTTTTGCGGCAGAAGTCCAGCCGAGATTCCAAACACTAAATTCAGCGTCTGCAACTCTTAATATCAAGTCAGGTGGACAAGCAGAATGTCTCATTACCGCAAGAGCCAAAACAACCACATTGAAGATTGATTGGACTATAACCCTTCGCAGGGTTTCTGATGGTACTACAGTCGGGTTTTGGTCAGCGTCTGGAAATAGTTCTGTGAGCGTGGCAAGATATTGTTCTGTAGAGGCAGGCTACGATTATCAGGTAATTGCTTCGTTTAATGTAAAAGATTCTAGCGGCAACATAGTGGAGAGACATACAGAACCTTCCTGCATTGTCTCATACCGATGAGTTGTTTCTGTATTTGGAAAGGGAAAGTTTTCAAATATACGCATAAGGAAGCAGCCAGTCTGATACAGTGCTTGAAGCGTGTCCATATATGTTCCAAGTTATTGAACATTGGGGTGAAAAAGAACAGTGGAGTCTAACCGGCGTTAGACTCCACTGTTTTACAATGTTTAGATGTTGAAAGCTCGTAAACGTCAAAACTCCCGGTATCTTGCACAAGGATACGGGATGTGAGAAAATACAATAGAGTCTGATAAAGTGCCCTGTACTCTTGAATAGTACATGACACTGCTTGTAGCGGGATAGATTTTGGGGGAGGATCAGGATGGAGCAGGAGCTTCAGCAGGTAAACCTTCACAGTCATCTGGCGGAGTGGAGTCGGAGAGTGAAAGCGTGCCGAAAGAGCGGGCAGCGGATAAGCGAATGGTGCGGGGAGCATGGGACTCCAGTATCCACGCATCTCCTGTGGTATCTGGAGGGCGGGCAGTTGGAGCTGAGCACCAGTTGGGTGGAGCGCAGCATCAAGCCCTTCGTGATCGAGTGCAAGAACTTTCTCTTTGCCAATACTCCGCTGGGTGCCCAGGCCCGCGCGGTGATTTACAACAGCCTGATTGCGACAGCCAAAGAAACCGGGCTGGCTCCCTTCCACTATCTGACTTGGGTTTTGGAAACTGCTCCAATACTGGATCACATCT
>Ga0224742_10508_pt1 | contig 10263 bp, 10 predicted proteins | sample LIM_E_Water_Neg_FD_161631 | JGI IMG/M metagenome (GOLD analysis project Ga0224742, IMG submission 161631) | Enriched cells from gastrointestinal tract of the lab mouse from Pacific Northwest National Laboratory (PNNL), Richland, Washington... | ecosystem: Host-associated > Mammals > Digestive...
AGTCCGGTATCCACCAGCGTAACTTTCCAAGGTTCCGTGACGCTGCTGTGGACTTCCATACTATTTTCATTAGCAAAATCAAATGTCACATCACAATTATAAAGGTAATAATCCGCAAACCATTCCTTGATAACATGCTGTTTATATCCGCAACAGATAATAAATTCGTTAAATCCGTAATAGGAATACTCCTTCATAATATGCCATAAGATAGGCTTGTCGCCTATCTCAATCATTGGTTTTGGCTTCAGATGGCTTTCTTCACTGATCCTGGTGCCGTAGCCACCGGCTAAAAGTACTACTTTCATATTAGATACCTTTCTATTCTTATGATTGAGTAAATATATTACAAATACAAATATCCTTATTATCAATTTTCAGGGGATGTGTTTTTAGTATAACGGATAATATGCAATTATCTGTTGTTTGGGATAATAAGGGATGCTCTTTTTGATATTGGTTATCTTAATTTGGAGAGAGAACATGATATATAATGACAAATAATGGGGTTTATGATATATTTGAGTGGTGAGAAATTTATCGTCTGGAATAGAAAGTATTGCATGTAGCATTGTCAAAGAAGAGATTGAAACTTGTTATAGAAGAGGATAGAACCAATTCTGAGGAAAAGCAATAAAAGGAAAGTTGAGAAAGGAAGAAAACAGATGATGGCAGATATGGCATTTTATGCAGGGAAAAAAGTATTGATTACCGGTCATACAGGTTTTAAAGGAAGCTGGATGTGTAAAGCATTGACAGATGCAGGGGCGGAAGTCAACGGATATGCATTAGAACCGCCTACTGATCCGTCACTCTTTGAATTGTGCCATTTGGCAGATAAGATGAATTCTGTAATCGGCGATGTGCGCGACCTGGCTCATTTGAAGAAAGTTTTTGAGGAAGTACAGCCTGAGATTGTAATTCATATGGCGGCGCAGCCACTGGTGCGGGAGTCTTATAAAAATCCGGTATACACATATGAAACTAATGTTATGGGCACAGTTCATGTATTGGAATGTGTCAGAATAACCTCATCTGTAAGGTCATTTGTGAATGTGACGACAGATAAGGTATATTTAAATAAAGAATGGGAATGGGGCTATCGGGAAAATGAGGAGTTGAATGGATATGATCCGTATTCCAACTCTAAATCCTGTTCTGAACTTGTGACAAGCAGTTATTTGAATTCATTTTTTCAGGATTCCCAGGTGGCGATATCGACAATGAGAGCCGGAAATGTGATTGGTGGGGGAGATTTTGCAACGGATCGGATTATTCCGGACTGTATTCGTGCGGCTCAGGCGGGAGAAGATATTATTGTGCGGAATCCTTACTCAACCAGACCTTATGAGCATGTGTTGGAACCGGTTATGGCTTATCTGATGGTTGCAAAGGCCCAGTATGAAGATAAGAAATATGCCGGGAACTATAATGTCGGACCGGATGAGACGGATTGCTGGACAACGGGTGATCTGGTGACGTTATTCTGCGATAAGTGGAATGGGGCTGATGGCGCGTCTGTTCAATGGATTGATCGATACGACGGGGGGCCTCATGAAGCAGGTTTTCTGAAATTGGATTGCTCTAAATTAAAGAAGACTTTTGGGTGGAAGCCAAAGTGGAATGTTGAAACGGCAATGGAGAAAATTGCTGAGTGGACGCGGATATATCAGACCGGAGGAGATATTATTGCTTGCATGGAAAAGCAAGTAAAAGAATTTATGGAGTAATATAAAATATTAAAGTTGTGAAAAGACAAGCATTGAAAATATTTATCGCGTTCTGAAAAGACATGCGGGAATAAGAGGCTGGAAGCGTAAAGGTTATAAGAGATGGAATATATTTGGCGTTTGATAGAGAGTGTGGTACGATTTTTTCTGACAAGGGTATTACATTTAAAACTTTCAGAAAAGAAACTGGAGGGGATTTTACAATTTTTTAAATTCGGAATCGTGGGATTAAGCAATACAGTAATTTCGTATGTTATATATGTTATTGCTTTATTGGCCTTTCAGGCAATGGGAGTGTCAGAGAATATAGATTATCTGGCAGCGCAGGTGATTGCCTTTATTTTAAGTGTCTTGTGGTCATTTTACTGGAATAATAAATATGTTTTTGGTGATGCCGCCAGTGGCAGAAATATTATTCATACATTGCTGAAAACATATGTATCTTACGCTTTCACAGGACTTTTTCTGAACAGTATACTGGCTGTTTTGTGGGTTGAGGTGTTGGGGATTGACAAAATGCTGGCTCCGGTTATTAATTTGTTGATAAGTGTGCCTGTTAATTTTGTTATGAATAAGTTCTGGGCATTTAAATGAAAGAGTTGCAGAAACAACAGACTCAGGATCGATAAGAATATCAGGGTGTCTTTGGGAGATTGATAAAAAGTGGAGAAACAAAAAATTCTGATAGTTCATAATTATTATCAAAAGCCGGGTGGTGAGGATACTGTAGTAAAAAATGAGAAGCGGCTATTGGAAGAACATGGGCATGGGGTCGAACTCTATACCAGAAATAATAATGAATTTAAAAAACTGTCAGGTATAAGAAAACTGCTGTTTCCGTTTTTGATAGTGTTTAATTGCAGAACGTATCGGGAAATACGAAAACTGATCAAAGAAAAGCGGATTGATATTGTTCATGTACATAATACATTGAGCCTTATCAGCCCGTCGGTTTATTATGCGGCGAAAAGCCGCAGGGTTCCTGTCGTGCAGACAATCCATAACTTTAGATTACTCTGCCCGGGGGCAGTATTTTATAGAGAAGGGCATATATGTGAAGATTGTCTGAAACATGGGTTGGGATGTGCTGTAAAAAACAGGTGTTATCGCGGAAGCAGAGTCCAGACACTTGCCTGTGCGATCAATACTAAAATTCATCGGATGACAGGAATTTACAGATATTTAAATTATATATGTCTTACAGAATTTACGCGGAATAAATTGTTGTATCTGAAAGGTATAGACTCTGAAAAAGTTTATATAAAACCCAATTTTACTTATGGCTGTGGAAAGAGAGAACAGGTAGAAGATTATTATATTTTTGTTGGCAGAATAGAAGAAATCAAAGGCGCAGAGATGCTTGTGGAGGCGTTTAAAGCAATGCCCCACAGAAAACTTAAGATGGTTGGCAGTGGGGAACTGGACGGGAAGATAGCTGATAGATTAAAAACGGAAGGTATTGATAATATAGAAATGGTTGGTTATCAGCCGGGGGAAATTGTCCGGGAATTGATAGAGAGGGCCAAAGGGCTGATCATGTGTTCACAATGCTATGAAACTTTTGGAATGGTGATTGTGGAAGCATACAGTATCGGAACACCGGCTATTGTCGGAGATATCGGAAATATGAGGGAATTGGTGGAGCCGGGAAAGACAGGGGAAAGATTTACTTATAATTTGCCCGAAAGCCTTGTAGAAGCGATTGACAGATTTGAAGCCGGAGATATGGAAAGTTATAGAAGGAACGCATATGATTTTTACAGAAATAATTTATCCCCGGAAGTGAATTACAAGGAGCTTATGATAATATATAAAACGGTGAAATAGTTTCGGTGTCATTTATTGAAGATGGTTATGGGAAAAAATAAGTTGCAGAAGATCGGAAGTAATCGAGGATGTCCGGAAGTGAGATTATTTCGGATTTAGTATTGAAAAAACCGAAGAGGCTATTAGGAATGAATAGGAGAATTTGCAGTAATTGCATTGGAAACGCGGCGGAGAAAAAATATTATGAACTGACGGACAGCGATTCAAGAAGAATAAATATCCTGAAGGTCTGGCTTACTATAATGGTGGTATTTATTCATTCATACAGTGCGGATATAAGGTTCTCAACAGGAACGGTGAGCGTTCAAATGCCCTGTTGGTTAGATGTGTCAGAATATATTATTTCTCAAAGTATATCAAGGTGCGCAGTACCTGCATTTTTTCTTATTTCTTCAATTTTGCTTTATAGACGGCCTTTTTCCTGGAAAGATAATTTAAAGAAAAAAATAAAAACGCTGCTGGCACCATATATGCTGGTAAATACAATTTGGATAATGATTTATTTTACCTGTCAGCATATTCCAAAGCTCAGTATTTATTTTGCCAATCAGGATCATATGGTTGCAGATTGGGGATTGACAGGTTGGATGCAGGCTTATGGAATTCTGGGAGAATATCCGATTGTTTATCCGCTTTGGTTTATAAGGGATCTGTTTGTCTTAAATATTTTTGCAGTAGTTATAAAAAAAGTGATGGAGAAGTTTATGTGGCAGTCTTTAGCGGTGCTGCTCCTCATATGGCTGTTTGTAAATATGAGTATAACGCAATCAATATGTTTTTGGGGATTTGGTTGTTTTATTGTTTGCAGAAATATCAGGCTGGACTCATTGGATAAAATAAATAAGAAGCTTTTATGCTTTATATATATTGTAATGGTTATCGGGGAAGTTTTGACGAGAACATGGAAAGGAAACAGTATAATACATAATATGTGTGTTATTGCAGGAGTAATATTTTGGTTTGTATGTTTTACGGATTTTAAGTGGGAGAGATTAAACAGGATATTGTTATATGCGTCGTCATATTGTTTTTGCATATACCTGTTTCATGAAATGAATTTATCCTTTTTGCAGAAGATATGTGCGAGATTGCTGCCGAAATCAGCAGTCTTTCAGTTTCTGGAATATATATTTATTCCGATTGTTATTATAACTGGCATTTTACTGATAAGTATATTTTTAAAGAAGAGATTTCCGAAATTTTATTCTGTTATTACAGGAAATCGAGTACAATAATGTGATATGCTGAATAAAGGAATCAGAGAGCGATGAAATATAAAGAAACTTATAGCATTCTCGGCGTTCGGGTGGCTGTTACGGATATGAAAAAAACCCTCTCTTTTTTAGAGACTAATCTGGAAGATTTAAGGGGAAAATATATTTGTGTCTCTAATGTGCATACAACAGTTATGGCTTATGAAAATGCCGATTACAGAAAAATACAGAATGATGCGGCAGCGGTTCTCCCGGATGGAAAACCGCTTTCTGTTGTAGAGAGAAAATGCGGAGGCTTAAAAAATGCCGAAAAAGTTTCAGGGCCGGATTTAATGCCGGAAGTTTTTAAGCTGTCAGTAAAAAAAGGTTATAAGCACTTTTTTTACGGAAGTACAGAACAGACGTTGGAACTTCTTAAAAATAATTTGATGAAAAAATATCCGGAACTCCATATAACAGGTATGTGTGCGCCCCCATTTCGCCCGCTGACAGAAGAAGAGGACGAAGAAATAATCCGGGAAATCAATGCGGCAAAACCTGATTTTTTATGGGTGGGACTGGGGGCGCCTAAACAGGAAATCTGGATGGCGGAACATAAAAATAAGGTTTCATCAATAATGATCGGAGTAGGGGCAGGGTTTGATTTTCATGCCGGAACAGTAAAAAGGGCTCCGGTTTGGATGCAGAAATGCGGACTTGAATGGCTTTACAGATTGCTGCAGGATCCGAAACGGCTCTGGAGGAGATATGTGGTGACGAATAGTAAGTTTATATGGTATATGATTGGGGGGAGGGAAATATCCATGCAGGATAGAGAAATATGAAGAAATCTGGATTTGGATGGGAACCACTACGGATCAGAAAAGATAAATAGGATGACATATAAGTGACCAAAGAATTAGAATGTAGCAAATAGGTTTCTGTGAAAAACTGTCAGGAAGAATTGTACACATGGAGGTTGTAGGAGATGTATAAAGAAACCCATAACCTGGGCGTTGAGAGCACAAAAACCAATATGCTTTGTTTGGACTCTCCGTGCCTGAATGTTTTTGCGCCGCAGACAGATGACTTGTTTGAAATGCTTCTGTCAGCACTAGAGGATAAAGGGTGCAGTATTGTCCGGCTGAAGTATGTAAGAAAGGAAGATGACGGGGGTTGTCTGGTATATATTACTAAGGGACTGATCCATATGTTTAGCGGTGCGGATGTCGCTAATAGGCGTTTTGAACAGAGTGATTTTGCATTTATTCCGGTAATTAGTGATGCGGATGAGCCAGAGCAGAGAGAGATTCTGTCCCGGCATTTTTATTGTTTTTTAGAAAAAGACAGTATTGAAAAATATGCACAGAGAATATACTTTTTAGTTTTGATGGGGGAAAAACAGTGGAAAAATTGGGCCCATATCTATTCGCTGGCAGTTGATTGGGAAAATGCCAGGCGGCCTAAAAACAGTCTGTTATGCAAGGCGGATTTATCTGTAGCGAATCAACTGCTCAAACATCCGATTCATGAGTTATTGACCGAACAGTCGGAGATAATCCGCGATCTGGTGGCTGCGACAGAAAAGTATTTCAATCATCGAAGGCATGTCATGCAGAGTATAATTATCTCGATTGGGGCAGTTTTTTTGCCAGCGGAATATTTGCCATCATTTTCAAAAGAGATGCGGATATGGCTGCTGCACAGTACAAAGAGAAAACCGCGGTGACCAGAGCGGACTGGTTATCGGCGAAAGCGCGCGAAGTAATGAATTCTGATCCGGATTTGCCATGGCTTTTGATTGATGAAGCGTAAGCGCTGAATAAAAGGGTGGCTTTTATCCGCCCGCAGAAACTGATATGATGATTGCCAGAAAACGCTGGTATTTTACTCTGCCTTCAGCACTGGAGGCGGGCGTTTTACTCTATCTTCAAGGAGCGATCATTATGAATCCTAACTGTATAAGAAAACCAGAACAGATCAAACCGATTTCAAGCAGTTTGTGTATTTCTGAAATTTATTTAGCGCTGGTCTACTGTGAAGTTGTTTTCTCTTGCCATTTTAAATCCTGAATTGAAGTATGTAGAAGCTGTTCCTCAAAGAATTGCTTCAATTGATATAATGACTGTCTGTTTTGGGGCATAACTCCCCCTTTCCCCCATCATTGTGGGCTTTTATCCTATCAATTCATCCAGTGTTATTTCCAACAGCTTTAGCAGTGGCTCCACCCTTTCCCTTGTCTCCATGCTTGGCCATGCATAACTGTACACACCACTTTTCTCTTTCTCAAAATAACAGTTTACGCTGTGCTCGTACAGCAGCCTGTAGGTTGGCTTTTCCAGCACCCTCCCTCCCCAGCCCGCACGCAGTTTTACACCTGGTTTCTCTTTTTGGGTTTCTTTCAGCCCTTCCCTCATCTGGTACTGGATTACTGCACGGATCAGCAATGACGGGGACAGCAGCATACTTAATGCCTTGATCATTTCCGGGTTCTTTAAGTAGATCACCGATGCCATGTCCGGGGATTTCAGCTCTCTGAACGAATTCTCCACCACCTGCTGGTCCTTGTATGTCCGCATCAGGTCTATGTCCCCATCTTCCTCTTCAGGCACGTTGCTTATCAGTACTATGCACGAGGCTTTCTTCAGGTATTCTTCCCCTTCCTGATCCTTTACCGTTGTCTCCTCCGCTTTCAAATGGTACCTTTCCTCTATCTGGGGCACGGCCCCAGCTTCCTTAAAACAGCATGCACGGTAACTGGCGGCTTTTTCCCCGCTGTGGAACTGCCCCATATCCTCCCACTTGCTTTCTCTGTAGGCCTTCAGTATGCACCTCTCTTCCAGTTTCCCTTCAAAATTTGACGGGCACCGTGACACAAAAGGGATCCGCCTCTCCGGGTCATTCATGGATATGACAAGGTCATGGGTCACCAGCTTGCTGTCTTCCACAAACACTCCATACCGGAATCCCTTTTCCTGCACCTGCCTTAAATACTCTATGGTGCGGGCATTCCATGTGACGTCCGGCGTGGAGCCGTTTTGGACCTTCTGGAGGATGGGGATGCCTGCCTCATTTACGATCTGCCCGACTACCACCTGCCTGCAATCCGACCTGTTCCTTTTTGAAAGAGGGGATATTTCAGATCGCATATTTATGGATAAGATATTTGCGGATCATAAACCCCAGATTGTTGTAAATCTTGCAGCACAGGCCGGGGTAAGATGCAGCATTGCAAATCCGGATGCCTATATCAGCTCCAATATTCAGGGATTTTATAATATTCTGGAATGCTGCAGGCACAGCTATGATGGCATATCAGAAAGGAAAGAGAAAAGTGAGGAAAATGCCGAAAAATATATTTTTTACAGTTTATGGACCTGCCGGAAGACCGGACATGTTTTATTTTTCGGCGACGCAGAAACTGCTTCGGGGTGAGAAGATTCAAATTTTTAATTTTGGAAACTGCAGGCGGGACTTCACATATATTGATGATATTGTGGAAGGCGTGCGGCGTGTTATGGAGGGAGCGCCCGAGCGGGGGATTGGCGGGGATGGCCTGCCGGTTCCGCCATATAGTATTTACAATATTGGAAACAATAATCCGGAAAATTTGTTGGATTTTGTTCGGATATTGCAGGAAGAACTGGTGGGGGCAAAAACTCATCAGATGGCAGGAAGTATGTATTGAGGAAGTGAAAAGATAAAGAAATCCGGGCTTTACACTTTTGGGCAAGACAGCTATAATGAAGACAGAGAAAATAAAATTTTATTTATATATAACAAAGGTGGTGGAATAGATGGCAATGACAAACAAACAGTTTCAGGGTTTTATCCGGCTCGCTTTGGAATTGATTGATCATGCTTTGATAAAATCACCGGATAACGAAGATTTACAAAAATTAAAGGATATTTTTCAATCTATGCTGGAAGATGGAAATTGATGTAAGTAATGGCATTTAAAAGGCTATGTTTACATTCTTTGGTGAGAAAGGACATAGTTATATGGAAACAGTCAGCAATAACAAATATACGATCGCAGTAGCCGGAACAGGCTATGTGGGACTGTCTATTGCAACTTTATTAAGTCAGCACAATAAAGTATATGCGGTGGACATCATACCGGAAAAGGTCGAATTGATCAATCAGCGGAAATCTCCGATCCAGGATGAATATATCGAAAAGTATCTGGCAGAGAAGGAGCTTGACCTGACAGCCACGCTGGATGCGGAAACAGCTTATACAGACGCGGATTTTGTAGTGGTGGCGGCGCCGACAAACTATGACTCCAGAAAAAACCACTTTGATACCTCCGCGGTGGAGACAGTCATTAAACTGGTGATTCAGTACAATCCTGACGCAGTTATAGTGATCAAGTCAACGATTCCGGTGGGCTATACCGCATCTGTGAGAGAAAAGCTTCACTGTGATAATATTATTTTCAGTCCGGAATTTTTGCGGGAGAGCAGGGCCCTCTATGATAATTTATATCCGAGCCGTATTATAGTCGGCACAGATACGCAGAATGCGAGGCTTGTAAAAGCGGCGAATACTTTTGCGCAGCTTTTGCAGGAGGGAGCAATAAAAGAAGACATCGATACGCTGATCATGGGATTTACGGAGGCGGAGGCGGTGAAACTTTTTGCCAATACTTATCTGGCGCTGCGGGTCAGCTATTTTAACGAACTGGATACTTATGCGGAGACGAAAGGATTAAATACCCGGGAGATCATTAGGGGTGTGTGTCTGGATCCGCGTATCGGTATGCACTACAACAATCCGTCCTTCGGATACGGCGGATACTGCCTGCCGAAAGATACAAAGCAGTTACTGGCAAATTATGCGGACGTGCCCCAGAATATGATGTCCGCTATCGTGGAGAGCAACCGGACCAGAAAGGATTTTATTGCGGACCGGGTTCTGGCGATGGCAGGATATTATGATTATGAAAATGATACTGCCTTTGACAGCAGCAAGGAAAAAGCTGTTGTTATCGGCGTATACAGACTGACAATGAAGATGGGCAGCGATAATTTCCGGCAGAGTTCCATACAGGGAGTGATGAAGCGGATCAAGGCAAAGGGGGCGGCGGTTGTTATCTATGAGCCGACCCTGGAAGACGGCAGTACATTTTTCGGGAGTAGGGTGATCCATGATCTGGACGAGTTTAAGGAGCAGTGTGACGCGATCATTGCCAACAGGTACGACAGTTCTCTGGATGATGTGAAAGAGAAAGTATATACAAGGGATATTTTCGGGAAAGATTAAGATTTTGCTTTACTCTTTTCGTGGAATTTACTATAATGAGCGTATGATATATGGAAATTGCAGAACGGGAGTTAAGAGGCCTTTGGAATCCAATTGAATCCGGGGAATAAGGAATTGGGGAAATCGACCCGTTCTAAAATACAAGTATATATGGATAAAAAGGTTTCAGAAACGGGAGATAGGGATTTATTTATGGAAAAACAAATGCAGGAAACAACACTGGAGGATTGCATTCAAAAAGCAATGCT
>Ga0224742_10510_pt1 | contig 10242 bp, 9 predicted proteins | sample LIM_E_Water_Neg_FD_161631 | JGI IMG/M metagenome (GOLD analysis project Ga0224742, IMG submission 161631) | Enriched cells from gastrointestinal tract of the lab mouse from Pacific Northwest National Laboratory (PNNL), Richland, Washington... | ecosystem: Host-associated > Mammals > Digestive...
TACCATCATGGGTATCACGGAAACCATAATGGTGGCGTATTTTATCAGTGGACGGTATATCTCCACGTCCTGACCGTCGGCCTCCGCCACGATGGAGTTCTCAGAGGACAGCAGCACTATTTCCCTCAAGGTCAGCTGCAGCGGGAACAACTCGCGCTTTGTCAGGTATATGGAGGCGTTGAACCATGCGTTCCACTGCTGTATAGCGTAGAACAGCACGATAACGGCAATTATGGCCTTTGACACAGGCACAACTATCTGCCAGAGTATGCGGAAATTCCCCGCGCCGTCTATGCGCGCCGCCTCATAGAGCTCGTCCGGTATCTGGGAGAAGGAGGTGCGCATGATAATTATGTTGTAGGCCGTGACGCAGCCGGGCAATATTATGGCCCAGCGAGTGTCCAGCATCCCAAGGTTCCGCACAAGGATATAGGTGGGTATCAGGCCGCCGTTGAATATCATGGTGAACATTACAATAAAGACGATGATGCCCTTAAACATCAGGTTCTTCCTTGAGAGCACATAGGCCGCCAGGATGTTCAGGACCAAGCCTATGGAAGTGGAGCCCAGCACATAGATGAATGTGTTCAAATAGGACACCAGTATGGAGTTGTTCTGCATGACAAGCTTATAGCCGCCCATAGTGGGCTCTCCCAGCGGGGTAAGGATCAGTCCGCTGGTGGCGGACACCTTCAGCGGGTCGCTGATGGAGCCCATGGCTACGTGCCATACGGGCAATATGAAAATTATCGAGAGCAGTACCAGACCGATGGTGTTGAATACCGCGAACACCTTCTGGCCATTGGTTCTTTGCAGCATATCGGTACCTCCTTTACCACAGGCTGGTCTCGCTTATCCTCCTGCTGAAGGCGTTGGCCACAAACAGGATGATGAAGTTTATGACGGAATTGAACAGGTTTATGGCGGTGGAGTAGGAGTAGTTTGAGTCCTGTATGCCCACCCGGTACATATAGCTGGAGATAACGTCCGCAGTTTCATAGGTGGCCGGGCCGTACATCAGGATTATCTTCTCATAGCCAACGCTCATTATCTGGCCAAGACGCAGTATCAACAGCACCACGATGGTGGACACTATGCCCGGCAGAGTGATATATAGGGTCTGTTTCCAGCGGCCCGCGCCGTCGATGACCGCCGCCTCATAGAGCTCCGGGTCAATGCTGGCCAGGGCGGATATGAAAATTATGGAGTTATACCCCAGATGCTGCCACATATTCGAGCCTATGTACAGCGTTCGGAACCACTCGGGTCTGGAGATGAGCGCCCCGCCGTCGTCTCCCAGGGCCGCGGCCATCTGGGTCAGCACGCCGTTGGCCTTGCTGAAGTCGGTTAGAATGGCGACCACCACCACCACGGAGATAAAATACGGCAGATACGAAATGGTCTGGGTTATCTTCTTAAAGTGCTTATTGCGCACCTCGTTAAGGCAGAGGGCAAAGATTATCGGAAACGGGAAGGAGAACAGCAGCCCGTAGAAGCTGATAAGCAGCGTGTTCGTCAGCGTGCGGGTAAAATACGGCGAGTTGAAGAAGGTCTCAAACTGCTGCATACCCACCCAGCGGCTGCCGAATATTCCCTTTTTGATAGAGAAATCCTGAAAGGCCATGAGCACTCCGCCCATGGGGATGTAGTGGAAAATTATAAAATACGCCAGAAACGGCAGGGCCATAAGATAAATGCTCCAGTTGGCCCTCATGTCGCGCTTTAGCCGAAGGGCAAAGGGCGGCTTTTCTATTACTGCCGCGCCCAAAGCGCCGGCCGGCTTTTTCATAGCGGTCCCTCCTCACACATAATAAATAGAGCGGCGGGCATCAGGCCGTGGCAGTAACCTCAGCGTCTGATACCCGCCCATTCCTTCTTATTTTTACAAACTTAGGGAGAACCCTCTCCCGGGGGAAGAACTATGCTTTACTTCATCTCACGGGCGTTATAACGGTCCAGGGCCGCCTGCTTAAGGGCGATGCAGTCCTCAATGCCCATACTCTTAAGGGTATCGCGGTAAGAGTCGTAGTCGTCCAGGGACATCTGGCCCATGATGAACTTCACGTTGCACTCCTGCACATAGGTCTCGATATCGGTGTACTTAGAGGCAAACTGTGTGCCCTCCTCGGCGGTGTTCGTCAGACGCACGGGCAGGAAGTGGGTGGGCTCATACTGGCTCCACACCTGATAGGAATCCTGCTTGTTCTGATCGGACTGCTCTATCTGGGCGGCCTCCACGCGCACGGGAGGATTCTTGGTCCAGAACTGCACCAGCACTGTGGCGGAGGAGATGCCGTCCGGGTTGGAGTAGCGGAAGTCATAGTCGCCAATACGGTGGCCGTCCTCGGCGGCAAACCAGACTGTGCCCTCCTGCTCCTCAAGGCCGTAGTTGGCGTTGAGGAAGACGTCCTCGGCGTAGAAGCCGTCGTTCCAGCGCATAGCCAGCTCCAGATGCTCGCTCTCGGCGTTGAAGGCCATGGCGCGGGTAGTCATGCGGTCAGAGCCGGCGTCATACATTCTCCAGGCCGGGTCGGGATCGCTGGCGCTCTTCTTGGGCTGGGGAGCGGCAACGGTATAGAAGTCCGGGTTGGTGGCGCCGCGGGTGATGTAGGTGTCGGACATACGGGTGCCGTAGTCCACAAGGGCCCCCACCTTGTCGTTGAGCATCATATCGTTGTCGGCTGTAATGCCGCCGGAGGTCCGGGTGGCAAAGTCCTTATCCAAAAGGCCCTTCTCCCACCAGTCGTGGAGCAGCCCCAGGTAATCCTTGTACTGGTCGTCCATGGGACCATACTGTACCTTTCCGTCCCGCTGATAGAAGTACGGGGCGGTGTCATAGCCGGCCATGAACTCGCCGTTGTCGATGCCATACTTGGAGGTATAGAAGGGGGCCTCTATGCCCAGCTCGTCCTTAAAAGCGGTCAGGACCGTCTCCCACTCGTCATAGGTAGTGGGAACCTCCATCTTCACCTTGTCCAAAAAGTCCTTGCGGAGGGACAGGCCCTGGTCGGCCAGAGCGCCCTCCTCGTTAATGGTGCGCCATACGCCCCACATGGCGTAGAGCTTGCCGGTATCGCTGTAGCAGGCCTTGCCCCAGTCCTCATGGCTGTGCAGCCAGCTGACATAATTGGGCACCCAGTCCAGGTGTTCGGCCACGTCCACAAAGTAGCCGTCCTCAATAGCGGCATCCTCGCCGCCGCGGTACTTCTGTCCGTTAGGGTTATGCTCGATCATATCTGGCATATCAGCAGAGGCAAACAGCAGCTGGAAAGCATCTGACTCGCTGCCGCTGGCCGGCACAATAAAGTCGATATGCACATTGGTCTTCTCCTCGTACCACTGCCAGAACTCGCCGTCGTTAAAGTCGGCCAGCTCGCCCATGGAGCCCGCGTTGGGGTACCACATGGTGAGGGTGACCTTCTCCTCTGTCAGGGGATAGGTCTGCTGGTTGGTCTCCCCTTCATAGATGTCCGATGCGGGGGTGCCGGTCTCGCCCTCCTTGGCGCTGTCCTCAGAGCTCACATTGGATTCCGATGATTCGGAATCCACCGAGCTGCTCTCAGAGGAGCTCCCGCCCGCGGAGCTGTTATCGCTTCCGCCACAGGCGGCGAAGCAGGATACCAGCAGCGCAAGGGCCAGCAGGAGCGCTAGGACTGATTTGAGCTGTTTCATAGTTTGTTTTCCTCCTTACATATTATAGGGGAGCGTCTTCTTTCAGTTTTGGCACGGCCGCCTCCTGAATAGAGACCTCCTACGGCCTATTGTAAGCCGCTCTGACACAAAATTTCAAGTATCAAAATCTACACGAAAGCTATCAAAAAAATTTTACAGCTTTCTCCCGCCCGGCGGCAAAAAAACCGAAAAAGCACGCTATTACGCCGGAAACAGACATTTTGCACGGCGGGATTCGGCAAAAATCTCAAAATGATACCTTCTTTCGGGATATGTTACTTGAAATAAATTTCCGGCCTTGATAAAATATAAGCTACTACCCCAAGGCGCGGCACTTTGCCAGAAAGGAGCAAACCCCAAAATGAAAGAATTTGCCTTCACCCAGTCGGACTATCTTCTGCGGGTATTGGTTGCGGCCCTTTGCGGGCTTGTCATAGGCTACGAACGGGAGGCCCGGATGAAGCTGGCCGGCATACGCACCCATACGATCATAGCCATGGCCGCCTCCCTGATGGTGGTGGTGTCAAAATACGGCTTTTTTGACGTTATCACCGTGGACAGCGTATCCGTGGACGCCTCCCGTGTGGCGGCCAGCGTGGTGTCGGGCATAGGCTTCCTGGGCGCGGGCATAATTTTAAACCATAAGAACAGCATAAGCGGCATCACCACCTCCGCAGGCACCTGGGCGACCCTCGGCATAGGCATGGCCATCGGGGCGGGAATGTGGGTGCTGGGCATAGGCAGCACGGTGATGCTTCTGGCGTTACAGTTCCTGTTCCACCGCAACCTGCGCATATTCAACGGCAGCAACGCCGGGAGGATCCTTTTACATATGAGAAAGGGCGCTGACACCCGCGAGCGGATAATCAGCACCCTTACCAAAATGAACATACAGGTGGTCTCCACCCATTTGAATATCTATGACAATTCCTTCATAGAGGTCAGTCTCTCAGTAGTCTTCCCCAAGGGCTTCAGCGCGGAGAATACCATGACCCTTATGGCGAACTACCCGGAGATAGCCTCCATCGACATCTAGCTCATTTTCTCCTCCCCAGGACCAGCCAGCGTATCACCGGTATCCGACTTATAAGCTCATACGCCAGCGGCGTCAGCACCATCGCTATAACAAGCGCCAGCAGATAATTACATATAGCCGGAAAGCTAAAGTATGTGCATATCACATAACATATCGCCAGCAGTACGGGGTAGTGCAGGATATACACCCCGAAGCTGGAGCTTGACATATATCGGGTAAGATCCGTCTCCCTGTCCATATACCTTTTCGCAAAGCCAATAATGGCCAGCACCGTGAACCATAGGTACAGGTTGGTTATCACGCTTTGCAGGCAGTCGGGAGAGGTATAGTCCGTGCGGTGATACTGGAACGCGCATACCACGGCGCACACTGCGGCGGCACAGAGCATAGGAACCCGGGCGCGCTTGACTTCTCCTGCACGCCGTCGTGGGAAAACACGAAGTAACCTATCAGAAAAGCCACAAAATATATCCCGAAGCGGTACATGGTGAGCACAGGCATGTTCAGCACCTGGGCCGCCACAAAGATGGGCAGGGCAAGCAGTATTATCATAGGAAGCCCGCACCTCCCGCAGAGCTCCCACAGCCGGTCCCGCCCGTCCAGCTTTTTCAGAAGAACCAGAACGCAGGAGAACAGGAACAGCGTCTGAATAAACCATAGGGGCCCTATGCCGCTTATAGCTGAGATGGGATAGACCAGGGGCACGGGGATAAAGTCAAGTCCCCCGCCCATTTTTATGTTCAGATAACCGGTTATCCAGTGTATGACAAAGAGCCCCAGCGTTGACGGCACCAGCAGCTTCACGGCCCGCTCCCTTATAAACTGCCCGCCTGTGCGCTTACTGAGGGAATACCTGGCGCTCATGCCTGCCAGCAGGAGGAGCAGCACCATGAACCATGGGTATACCATGGCGGCGGCGGTGTCAAAGGCTGGGATATTCTCCGCGCCGGGTATGCCGCCCAAAATGCCCACGCCGTTGAACATATAGCAGACGTGATAGATAAGCACCAGCCATACGGTTGCCCAACGTATATTGTCGATATAGGCCTTTCTCATAGTATTCCCCTCACTTATCCTGCTCCGTCTCGAACACGGCGGAGATGAATTTTGTTATCTCGCTCTTGGGTGGTATGGCAAGGCCGCGCTCCTCGTCCCCAAGAAGTATCAGGTTGTCTCCGGGCTTTATGCCAAAGACCTCCCGGGCCTGCTTGGGTATCACTATCTGCCCCTTCTCCCCCACCGTCACCGTCCAGGCGTATTTGCCTTTGGGTCTGCTCATAGATATTGCCTCCTATAAGTATGATTTATATAACTAATCATACCATGCCCACACGCAAAAATCAAGAGGATTTACAAAAAATACGTTTCCATCTTAATTGACAACAGTACCAGGCAGTGGTATCATATGGAATAGACCAATCGAAGGAGAATCCCCGCCATGACTAATCGTATAACCAAAATGCTCGCAGCCATCATATCACTGACGCTGGTAATACTGGCCGTCATGCCCGCAGGGGCCGCCCCTGCCCGCTTTACCGACGTGAAGCCGGGCAGCTGGTACGCGGCCAATGTAGAGGAGCTGTCCGGCAAGGGCCTTATCAGCGGCTTCGGCGACGGCACCTTCCGACCGACGAAGACCATCACCGCCGCGGAGTTTGTCTCCATCGTGGCGCGTTGCGCGGGCTTCACCGGCGGCTCCGCCGCCTCCGGCCACTGGGCCGCGCCCTTTATGGCAGAGGGCCTTTCAAAGAACTGGTACGACTGGGACGAAATCCCCCCCACCGGCGAGAAGTTCAATAAGCCTATAGAGAGACAGCTGGCGGTCAAGATACTCATGCGCGCCCTTCTCCCGGACAAGCGCGGGGATTACAACACGGAATCCGCCAAGATATCCGACTTCAAGGAGCTTGACGGCCGCTATTATGAGAGTGTGCTGGCCGCCTACTCCTGCGGTGTGCTGGCCGGGGACGGCAGCGGCCGCTTCAACCCGAAATCCGGCATGACCCGCGCCGAGGCCTACGCCATCGTAATCCGTGCCTTGGCGCAGACAGAGGGCCAGCCCGTCACACCAACCCCCGAGGTTCCTGACAAAGTTGAGACCATCACCGGCGGGGTCAGTGAGAACGGCTGGTTACAGGTAAAAGGCACACAGCTCTGCAACGAGGAGGGAAAGCCGGTGGCCCTGCACGGCATGAGCAGCCACGGCCTGCACTGGTTCGGACAGTATGCCAATGAGCAGTCCATCAAGAATACGGCAAAGTTCGGCGCAAATCTCTTTAGAGTGGCCATGTACACCGGCGAAAACGGCTACCTCAGCCAGCCGGAGAAAATAAAGGAACAGGCTGTCGCCGCCATAGACGCGGCCATAAAGCAGGATATGTATGTGATAATCGACTGGCACATCCTCTCCGACGGCAATCCTATGGACCATATAAAGGAATCCAAGGCCTTCTTTACAGAAATTGCAAAGCGCTATAAAGGCGAGCCCGCGGTCATCTACGAGATATGCAACGAGCCCAACGGCGGCGCTGACTGGAAGCGGGATATCAAGCCCTATGCCCAGGAGCTGGTAAAGACCATACGCGGGCAGTCGGAAAAGGGCGTCATACTTATCGGCAGCAGCACCTGGAGCCAGGACGTGCACCTGGCGGCGGCCGACCCGGTGGACGGTGAGAACCTGATGTATACCCTGCACTTCTACGCCGGCACCCACGGCCAGTGGCTCCGGGACCGGGCGGACGCGGCCTTAAAGGCCGGACTTCCCCTGTTCGTCAGCGAATGGGGCACAAGCTCCGCCGACGGCAGCGGAGGAGTGTTCCCGGAGGAGTCCAAAAAATGGCTGGACTTCCTGGATAAAAAGGGCATAAGCTGGGCCAACTGGTCCCTCTGCGACAAGAGCGAGACCTCTGCGGCCTTAAAGCCCGGGACCAGCCCCAACAAGTCTTGGACCAGGAACGACCTGAGCGAATCAGGCAAATTTGTGTTTGATAACTTTTAATTGGAGGTTCTACTATGACAAAGGAATACTATCGCGGCAATCGGGAGCGGCTCTATGCCGGAATGAAGGACAGCTCGATACTTGTGCTGTTCTCCGGCTCGCCGGTGCGTAAGACCAACGACGAGTTCTACCCCTTTTATACCAACCGAAACTTCCTGTACCTTACCGGCCTTGACCAGCAGGAGCTGGCCCTTATCGCCTGTAAGGACCAGGGCGGCGCGGTTATAGAAAAGGCCTACATACTCCCCCCGGACCTGATGGCCGAGCGCTGGACCGGCGAGAGGATAAAGCCCCAGGAGGCCGCCGACGTCTCCGGCATAGAGGACATAGCCTTTGTGAGCAGCTTTGAAGCGGACCTGCACAGGCTCTGCACCTGCGGCAGGTATGAGCGAATATACCTGGACCTTTTCAGGGTTTCCACCGCAGACCGGGACGAGCCCGCCCATATGCTTTTAAGACGTATGGGGAGCGACTATCCCTTCATAAGCGTGGAGAACGCCAATATTCTCATACGCCGCCTGCGCACCGTCAAGCAGCCCTGTGAGCTGGAGGCCATGAGAAGGGCCGAGGAGATAACCTGCGCCGGGATAACCTCCATGATGAAGGCCTCAAAGCCCGGTATGTACGAGTACCAGTACAAGGCCGTGTTCGACTATGCCCTGGGGCAGTACGGCCCACAGGGCCCCGGGTTCCCGTCCATCATATCTGCTGGCAAAAACAACTTCTGCATACACTACTATTCCTATAAGGGACAGGCCCTGGACGGGGACATGGTCCTCAACGACGTGGGCGCGTGGCATGACCATATGATGACTGACGTGTCAAGGGGCTGGCCCTGTAACGGCAGGTTTAACGAGCGCCAGAAGCTTCTCTATAATATGGCCCTTGACACCTCAAACCATATGTTTAGCATAATAAAGCCAGGCATGAAAATGGCCGACGTGGACGGCGAATCCCACCGCTACTGCGCGGAGCTTATGAAGGACGCGGGGCTCCTGGACGACGTGAAGAATATCGGAAAATATATGTGGCACGGCGGGGCCCACCATGTGGGCTATGACGTGCACGACGTGGTGGAAACCCCGGAGGTCATCGCGCCCAACATGGTCTTCTGCGTGGATATCGGCATTTACCACGAGGAGTTCGGCATAGGCTTCCGGCTTGAGGACAATTGCCTGGTTACGGAAACCGGCTGTGAAAATCTGTCGGCCGTGACCCCCAGGACCATTGAAGCCCTCGAAGACATGATGAGGAAAGACTTTACAGCCTTCTGATACTGGGCGGGGAGGTTGAGGGATGAATGAGGTTCTTATGATAGTAATGGCCGCCGGGGCTGTATTGGGCGGCGTTGACCGGCTGCGGGGCAATAAGTGGGGCTTCGGGGACAAGTTCGAGACCGGCTTCATGCTGCTGGGCTCCATGGGCCTCAGCATGGCGGGAATGATCTGTCTGGCCCCGGTGCTGGCCCAGTGGCTGGGCGGGGCCATAGTGCCCCTCTATAGGCTCATCGGTGTGGACCCGGCCATGTTCGGCGGGCTGCTCTGTATGGATATGGGCGGCTACCAGCTCTCAAAGGAGCTGGCCGCCGACCCGCAGATAGGCAGCTACGCCGGCCTTGTGGTGGCGGCCATCTTCGGCTGCACCATCGTGTTCACCATCCCGGTGGGCATGGGCATGATACCAAAGAACGACCGGGGCTTCTTCGCCCGTGGCGTGATGCTGGGCCTTGCGGCAATGCCCGCGGGGCTGGTGGTCGGGGGGCTTATGGCCGGTCTGCCGCTGCTGGTGATACTCCACCAGAACATACCCGTCTTTGCCCTGGCCCTGCTATTGCTCATAGGCTTGCAGCTCTCCCCGGGCGGGATGGTAAAGGGTTTCTGTATCCTGGCCGAGTCCCTCCGCTGGATAGTCACTATCGGCCTGGTGCTGGCGGCGGTGGAGAGCATGACCGGCTTCGGGCTTCTCCCTGGCATGGCCCCCATCAGCGAGGCCATGGCCGTGGTGACCTCTATCGGCGTGGTGCTCCTTGGCAGTCTGCCCATGGCGGAGCTCCTTCGGCGGCTGCTGGTGCGGCCCTTCGCGTGGCTGGGGGAAAGGCTGGACATGAGGCCCCAGTCCCTTACTGGTATGCTGGTGGGTCTGGTGAGCCCTCTGCCCACTCTGTCCATGTACAGGGACATGGACGACCGGGGCAAGGTGGTGGCGGGGGCCTTCCTTGTCAGCGGCACAAGTATGCTGGCGGCACATATGGGCTTCGTCCTCAGCACCGAGCCCCAGCTTCTGGGCGCGATGATAGCCGGAAAGCTCACCGGGGCCGTAGCCGCCGTGCTGCTGGCGCTGTGCGTGCAGAGGGGCTCTAAAGGAGCTGAAAAGTAGAGTTTCCACTTCAGCCTGCTTTTGCCGGGCCGCTTTTTGTGTTGACTTTTCCCTCTCCTATGGGCTATAATATTTTGAAAGCGAGGTGACAGCTATATGAGGAACTATTCCTATACAGAACTCTGCATTTGCGGCGCTCCATGCAAGGTTTGAGGACGCC
>Ga0224742_10511_pt1 | contig 10238 bp, 8 predicted proteins | sample LIM_E_Water_Neg_FD_161631 | JGI IMG/M metagenome (GOLD analysis project Ga0224742, IMG submission 161631) | Enriched cells from gastrointestinal tract of the lab mouse from Pacific Northwest National Laboratory (PNNL), Richland, Washington... | ecosystem: Host-associated > Mammals > Digestive...
AATGCAGCAATTTCACCGGAATTTTGATCTGGCGGTGTCGCAAGCGGATCATCCGGAAGTGTTTGCCGGTCTGGTTTCTGAAGGGGAGGGAATCCGTCTTGTGAAAGAGACAGCAAAGGCGTTGATCCACCAGGGAAAAGCAGGCGAGCTGCCATCTCTGATCCTGGGAAGTGCTTGTAAATATGCTGGTTATCGGCTGGGAAAAGGCTATCAGGCATTGCCGCTGGCATTCGTTCGCTGGTGTAGTATGAGTCCTCAGTATTGGAGGAGCCTATGATGACTACTACTTTGCGTATCGTGCTGATTCTGTCTTCCATCGCTACGTTTTTGCTGATGATGCGCAAAATCCGACAGTCCAAGATACAAATTGAGAGCGCTATTTTCTGGATTATACTGGCATGGATTCTGGTGATATTTAGTATATTTCCACCAGTGGCAGATTTCCTTGCACATTGTCTGGGTATTTATTCCACAGCGAATTTTTTGTTCTTATTTGCGATTTTTTTGCTGATTGTGAAAGTATTCCAGATGACGATCCATATTTCTCGGTTGGAAACACAGATCAAAGAACTGGTACAGCGTATGGCACTAGAGGAAAAGCTAAGAAAGGAGCAGGAAAGAAAGAAGATAGAAAAGCCTGAAAAAAAGAATGATAACATGGATGAAAAAGAAAACATTTAGTTGGCTGATAGGAACGATATTCCTGGCAATTCTAGGCTTATGGCATCTGAATGATGTTCGTTTAGGGGCACGGGAGTGTGGGGATACCTGGCTGATCGGCAATTATTTGCTGTTATTGGCAGTAGTTCTGGCGGGGACGGCTTTGTGTGGATGGTTTTTGCTGGGAGAACAAAAAAAGCGACAAAGGAAACTGGAAGAAATCTATTTTCTGGCAGGGACTTTTTTGGGAGTCTTATATTTGCTAGTACTTCCCCCACTTTCAGCACCCGACGAAATCAGCCATTATATCAGTGCCTACCAATTGTCTAGTCATATGTTGGGACAGCCGTCAAACAGTGAGGATGGACATGTGCTGGTGCGTGCTAGGGATTGGTTTCTGGAGGATGTTTATGGGGAATATGTCTATGACGATACGGAACGCTATCCGGTCAGACAGGGACTTCGGGATGGTTCGGACGAGGGAACAGTATTGGGAGAGCCGTTAGTGGAACAGACTTATCGCCTGATTCATGATACCTTTCAAAATGGACAGGCAAATCGGCAACAAGAAGGGCTGGTGGCCTCTTCCTATCCGCCGGTGGTAACGACACCGGCGGCATTTTTTCCTCAGGCAGTGGGCATTTCTTTGGCAAGGCTGTTAGCGCTTGACAGTTTGTGGTTAGCTTATCTGGGAAGAGCCACCAATTTGTTGTTTTTTGTGTTTATGACTGGTTTGGCTATGAAACGCTTGCCTTTTGGTAAAGAAGTTTTGTTTGGAGTGGCCCTTCTGCCGATGACTTTGCATTTAGCCGCCTCCTTCTCCTATGATGTTTGGATTATGGCCTGGATTTTTTATTTTACGGCCTGTTGTCTAGATCTGGCATTTGTTGCGGAGCGGGTAAGAAATATCGATGTGGCAGTACTGGCAGCAGCGATGGCCTTGGCAGGTCCCTGCAAGATGGTATATACTATTTTTATGGGGTTATGTCTTTTGATTCCTATACACAAATTTGGCAGTTGGAAAAAATGGCTGGTGTCGGGGTTCTGTGTGTTGAGTGCCTGGACGTTGGTTATGGTTTTCGTCAATGGACAGACGGTCTCGACATATGTGATACCAGAAACGGAGAATATAATCGGTTGGGCAGAAGAGCCAGGCTACAGTCTGGGTACTTTTCGGCATCAGACGTTGAAATGTCTGCAGTTAATTTTCAATACGATTATGTGGCAAGGAGAGCAATACCATTTGACAATGATCGGTGCATATCTAGGCAATTTGGATCCGATATTGGACGTGCCATATGTTTTGGTTATCTTGTTTACGGGGTGTTTGATAACATTGTCACTGCGAAAGCCGGGAGAGCAGTTAGTACTGACTGGCAGGAATCGTTTCTGGATTTGGACTCTTTGTCTGGGCTGTACGGGGGCTATCATGCTCTCGATGATGCTAGCTTGGACTCCTATCAGCTCTAAAGTAATTCAGGGAGTCCAGGGTAGATATTTTCTGCCATTTTTACCAGTGCTGCTGATGTCACTGAAAAATGACACTTTGGTGTTGACACGGGAAGGAAACCGGAAAACATTATATATGATGTGCAGTATGAATGCCTATGTATTGTTGCGAATTTACGGAATTGTAAGTATGCGTCTGTAAATACAGGAGGAATCATCATTTTTTTGACAAAATATAGTCTCCGTAGTATATTATAGTAACAGTTCAGGTTTCTGAATGGTTATATAGGATAACTATTGCAATGACTCCAGACAGAAAGAAGGATGAAAAGATGGGAAAGATTAAAGTGACAAGTTGTGAGATCGAAGGATTATATGTGATTGAACCAACGGTATTTCGGGATGAACGAGGATATTTTGTAGAGACATATAATCAAAATGATTTTAAAGAAGCTGGTTTGGATATGAACTTTGTGCAAGACAACCAGTCGATGTCTGTTCGCGGAGTTCTGCGAGGACTGCATTATCAAAAACAATTTCCGCAGGGGAAACTGGTGAGAGTTTTGCGGGGGGAAGTCTTTGATGTGGCGGTAGATCTGCGGGTTAATTCTAAAACTTATGGGAAATGGTTTGGAGTGACATTGTCAGATGAAAATAAGAAGATGTTTTACATTCCGGAAGGTTTTGCTCATGGTTTTTTGGTGCTTTCGGATGAAGTGGAGTTTGCTTATAAATGCACAGACTTTTATCATCCGGGAGATGAAGGCGGCATGGCTTGGAATGATCCAGAGATTGGAATTGCTTGGCCATTGCAGGATGGCGTAAAACTGATTATTTCTGAAAAGGATCAGAACTGGGGCGGACTGGCAGATACTTTTCGGTTTTAAAGAAATGAGGGATAGGGGATAATGGCGTATGTAGTTTCTTTGCTAAAAGAGATTGTCAAGAAACGAAAGCTGATCTGGGATCTTTCGAAAGCAGATTTTCGAAAACGGTTTGTAGGTTCTTATTTCGGCATTGTGTGGATGTTTATTCAACCGATGGTGACAGTTTTGATTTATTTTCTGATTTTTCAGATTGGTTTTAAAAGTGAGCCGCCGGTACCGGGGGCCCCTTATGTGATATGGTTGGTGCCGGGGATTGTTCCTTGGTTTTTCTTCAGCGAGACTCTGAATAGTGTCACCAACTGCCTGCAGGAATATCATTATTTGGTGAAAAAAGTAGTGTTTCAGGTGGAGATCTTGCCAATTATCAAACTGTTTTCCTGTTTGATGGTACACGCATTTTTTGTTTTTATTCTGCTGTTTATGTTTATTCTTTACCGCTGGACGCCATTTTTAACCTGGGCGCAGATCTTGTATTATTCCTTTGCTGCATCTATGCTGGCATTGGGGATGGGATATTTTACTTCATCCGTGAATGTGTTTTTTAAAGATATGGCTCAGATTGTCAGCATTTGTCTGCAGTTTGGTATGTGGTTGACGCCGATCATGTATCATGAGAGTATGTTTGCCGATAAAGCGCCATGGGTGGTTTCGATTTTGAAATTAAATCCGTTTTATTATATATCAGCGGGATATCGTGACAGTATGCTGACCGGAGAATGGTTTTGGCAGCGTCCCCGGCTGACGTGTTACTTCTGGATGGTAACTTTGGTGATGTTGCTGGCAGGATTGAAAGTGTTTAAACGGCTACGACCCCATTTTTCAGATGTATTGTAGAAGAGAAAACGCTTGACGGAAAGTCATTTATTCTTTATACTACATGTATTGGCTGATATAAGTCGCCAAAGGATACAGAAGGATCCAAAAGAAGAAAAAGTAAGGATTAAATTAGGCGAATGCCAGGAAGGCTTCGGATATGCTCAAGGGATATCCATGGTTTCCTGGTGTTTTTATGTTTGGAAGAAAGGATGAAGGAGAAAGAGGAATGGATGTAGGAGAGTTACTGCAGCAAGTAAAAGCTGGTCAGATAGAAGTGGATGAGGCAGCAGACTTGTTAAAAAATCTTCCTTATGAAGATTTGGGGTATGCAAAGCTGGATTTTCATCGAAAATTACGGACGGGATTTGGAGAGACTGTGTTTTGTCAGGGAAAACCAGATGCATATTTGGTGGATATTTATCAACGAATTTATGAGCGTGACGGGGAGGTGTTAGGAACCCGGGCAACCCCGGAACAATATGAGTTGGTGAAAACGAGGATTCCCCAAATAGTCTATGATCCGATTTCCCGAATATTAAAGGTGGAGCAGGAAAAGAAAGATCAGACAGGTCTGGTTGTGGTTTGTACTGGTGGTACAGCGGATATTCCAGTGGCAGAAGAAGCGTCACAGACGGCGGAATATTTTGGGTGCCGGGTGGAGCGAATTTATGATGTGGGAGTGGCAGGAATCCACCGGTTACTTTCGAAACGGGAACGTCTGACAAAGGCAAACTGTATTGTAGCGGTGGCCGGGATGGAGGGAGCGTTGGGAACAGTGGTGGCCGGGTTGGTAGAATGTCCGGTGATTGCTGTTCCTACTTCGGTAGGATATGGGGCATCTTTTCATGGATTATCTGCCCTATTGACGATGATTAACTCTTGTGCAAATGGCATTTCTGTAGTAAATATTGACAATGGATACGGCGCAGCATTTGTGGCGACGCAAATAAACAGATTGGCGGTGAAATAAAATGGGAAAAATTCTTTATCTGGAGTGTAATTCAGGAATCAGTGGAGATATGACAGTAGGGATGCTTCTGGATTTGGGAGCGGATCGGAAGGTGTTGGTGAAGGCGCTGGACAGTATGCAATTGGATGGCTATCATCTGCATTTCGGAAGAAAGGAAACGTGCGGATTGGATGCATTCGATTTTGATGTGCATTTGGAGGCGGACGGACATAGTCATGAGAAGAATGAGCATAACGACCATGAAAAGGCTCATCACCATGGGGAAGCTCATACTCATGGAGAGGCTCACCACCATACGCATAGGAATCTTTATGATATTTATGAAATTATCGATCGTCTGAATACAGGAGAGCGGGTCAAGGAGCTAGCAAGAAAAATGTTTCGTATTGTGGCAGAAGCAGAGGCAAAAGCTCATGGGCTCCCTGTTGAGCAAGTCCATTTTCATGAGGTGGGGGCAATTGATTCCATCATTGATATTGTAAGTGTGGCAGTTTGCATTGATAATTTGGGCATTGAAGAGGTTGTGGTATCCCCCCTTTCCGAGGGGCATGGCCATGTACATTGTCAACATGGAACGCTTCCCGTACCGGTACCAGCGACAGCAAACATTATATCGGCCTGGGGGTTAGAATTGCGGTTTACCGATAATGAGGGGGAGATGGTCACACCTACCGGCGCCGCGATAGCAGCAGCATTGCGAACTAGAAAAGAACTTCCAGATGCCTGCCGGCTTTTAAAGATTGGAATGGGGGCTGGCAATAAGGTATTTCGTCAGGCAAATGTGTTGCGCGGGATGCTTTTGGAAACTGAAGATTCCAAGGTATTAGAGACGAAATTATGGGTTATGGAGACGAATCTAGATGACAGTACTGGGGAAATGTTGGGGTTGACGATGGAAATGCTTCTGGAGGCGGGAGCAGCAGATGTCTGGTACACGCCGGTTTATATGAAAAAGAATCGGCCGGCTTATCAGTTGTCGGTTCTCTGCAAAGAGACCGATCGGGAGTTATTGGAAGATATTCTTATGACCCAGAGCACTACGATTGGGATTCGCCGTTATCCTGTCCAACGAACGGTTTTGGAACGGGAAATGAAAATGGTAAAAACTCCTTATGGGATAGTGGAAATAAAGATTTGCCGTCATAAAGATAAATTTTTCTTTTATCCGGAATATGAGAGTATTCGAAGAATTTGTAAAGAAACAGGGGCGGATTTCCAAAATGTCTATTATGAAGCAAGAAGGGTAGCAGAAGCAGAATGTCACTCACAATCGCTGTGTTAGAAAGTAGCCGGTAACTTTTTCATAACAAGAAAATATTTTCAAAACAAATTATCCAGCGCAAGATTCTTAAAGCAGTACCTTCTGAGAATCCTACGCTGGATGGTTTGTTTTGACACATCTTTTTTATTTATATTGAAAGATTACCCTTGGTGTGTTCCCTTATTCACGGAGAGTAAAATAATATTTAGGCCACAAATGCATACATCATAATATAATGGCATAAACTTCCCCCCATAACAAAGAGATGAAACAGCTCATGAGAGCCGAAATTTTTAAAGCGACTGTTAAAAAGAGGCAGCTTCAAGGCATAGATAATTCCACCAACTGTATATATGATACCACCTGCCAATAACCATCCAAAAGCGCTTTTTGGAAGCGCGGCGATGATCTTGCCAAAAGCAAACACACAGACCCAACCCATAGCAATATAAATCAGGGAGGAGAACCATTTGGGGCAGGTGATCCATAACGCATTGATCAAAATGCCAATAAAGGCGATACTCCATACCAATGCCAGCAATACCCATCCAGTACGGTCTCCTAGAACCAACATGCAAACAGGAGTATAAGTGCCAGCTATCAGAATAAAAATCATCATATGGTCTACCTTGCGCAGAATTTGATTCACTTTGGGAGAGATATCTAAAGTATGATAGATTGTACTAGCGGCGTATAATAAAATCATGCTGATAATGAAAATAGTTAGCGCCAACATATGAGTCAGCTCCGGGGAACGAGCGGCTTTGAGCAAAAGTGGGGTGGCGGCTAATAAAGCTAAAAGCATAGCGATAAAATGTGTAAGGGCGCTGCCCGGATCTTTAATCTTAAACATCATAAGCATTCCTCCTTCAGAAATGATTAACGAAACTTTATAATATAGTTTTTAAAACTACATAACGGTATTTAATATACTATACTACTTTCCGGAAAAAAATGCAAGTGATTTCACAATTTATCTAAATGACATTACAGTGTCCCCATGTTCACTGAGGGTATATTTTTGTTTTTTATAAATATGTCAGATTCATGATAATGCCCTGGGGATAATCGCCATACTTTTCACCGAAAATGTTGACGCCTCCGGCATTTTTGGCATTATCTAAAACAGCAATTTTTAATGAGATATAGGGCTTTTCTCCCAGCGATAGATCTTTTAGGCTAATCATTGGATTTTCCGGTTTTCCGTCTAAAAAGCTTCCGTTTTCTCGCACGGAAAAAGTTTTTAGAAATCCGTATTGTGTATTTCCATTTGGCCAGACAGGAGGGGTCAAGCGACCACGACGGGCGCCGAAATCTCCGGGAGAGTGAAAGGTTCCCACTTCTACTTCATTAATAAAAACGGTGATATCTGACGGCCAGTTTTCCAGAAAACCGTGAGCAAAACCTTCCGGAATGTAAAACATCTTCTTATTTTCATCTGACAATGTCACTCCAAACCATTTCCCATAAGTTTTAGAATTAACCCGCAGATCTACCGCCACATCAAAGACTTCCCCCCGCAAAACTCTCACCAGTTTCCCCTGCGGAAATTGTTTTTGATAATGCAGTCCTCGCAGAACTCCGCGAACAGACATCGACTGGTTGTCTTGCACAAAGTTCATATCCAAACCAGCTTCTTTAAAATCATTTTGATTATATGTCTCTACAAAATATCCTCGTTCATCCCGAAATACCGTTGGTTCAATCACATATAATCCTTCGATCTCACAACTTGTCACTTTAATCTTTCCCATCTTTTCATCCTTCTTTCTGTCTGGAGTCATTGCAATAGTTATCCTATATAACCATTCAGAAACCTGAACTGTTACTATAATATACTACGGAGACTATATTTTGTCAAAAAAATGATGATTCCTCCTGTATTTACAGACGCATACTTACAATTCCGTAAATTCGCAACAATACATAGGCATTCATACTGCACATCATATATAATGTTTTCCGGTTTCCTTCCCGTGTCAACACCAAAGTGTCATTTTTCAGTGACATCAGCAGCACTGGTAAAAATGGCAGAAAATATCTACCCTGGACTCCCTGAATTACTTTAGAGCTGATAGGAGTCCAAGCTAGCATCATCGAGAGCATGATAGCCCCCGTACAGCCCAGACAAAGAGTCCAAATCCAGAAACGATTCCTGCCAGTCAGTACTAACTGCTCTCCCGGCTTTCGCAGTGACAATGTTATCAAACACCCCGTAAACAAGATAACCAAAACATATGGCACGTCCAATATCGGATCCAAATTGCCTAGATATGCACCGATCATTGTCAAATGGTATTGCTCTCCTTGCCACATAATCGTATTGAAAATTAACTGCAGACATTTCAACGTCTGATGCCGAAAAGTACCCAGACTGTAGCCTGGCTCTTCTGCCCAACCGATTATATTCTCCGTTTCTGGTATCACATATGTCGAGACCGTCTGTCCATTGACGAAAACCATAACCAACGTCCAGGCACTCAACACACAGAACCCCGACACCAGCCATTTTTTCCAACTGCCAAATTTGTGTATAGGAATCAAAAGACATAACCCCATAAAAATAGTATATACCATCTTGCAGGGACCTGCCAAGGCCATCGCTGCTGCCAGTACTGCCACATCGATATTTCTTACCCGCTCCGCAACAAATGCCAGATCTAGACAACAGGCCGTAAAATAAAAAATCCAGGCCATAATCCAAACATCATAGGAGAAGGAGGCGGCTAAATGCAAAGTCATCGGCAGAAGGGCCACTCCAAACAAAACTTCTTTACCAAAAGGCAAGCGTTTCATAGCCAAACCAGTCATAAACACAAAAAACAACAAATTGGTGGCTCTTCCCAGATAAGCTAACCACAAACTGTCAAGCGCTAACAGCCTTGCCAAAGAAATGCCCACTGCCTGAGGAAAAAATGCCGCCGGTGTCGTTACCACCGGCGGATAGGAAGAGGCCACCAGCCCTTCTTGTTGCCGATTTGCCTGTCCATTTTGAAAGGTATCATGAATCAGGCGATAAGTCTGTTCCACTAACGGCTCTCCCAATACTGTTCCCTCGTCCGAACCATCCCGAAGTCCCTGTCTGACCGGATAGCGTTCCGTATCGTCATAGACATATTCCCCATAAACATCCTCCAGAAACCAATCCCTAGCACGCACCAGCACATGTCCATCCTCACTGTTTGACGGCTGTCCCAACATATGACTAGACAATTGGTAGGCACTGATATAATGGCTGATTTCGTCGGGTGCTGAAAGTGGGGGAAGTACTAGCAAATATAAGACTCCCAAAAAAGTCCCTGCCAGAAAATAGATTTCTTCCAGTTTCCTTTGTCGCTTTTTTTGTTCTCCCAGCAAAAACCATCCACACAAAGCCGTCCCCGCCAGAACTACTGCCAATAACAGCAAATAATTGCCGATCAGCCAGGTATCCCCACACTCCCGTGCCCCTAAACGAACATCATTCAGATGCCATAAGCCTAGAATTGCCAGGAATATCGTTCCTATCAGCCAACTAAATGTTTTCTTTTTCATCCATGTTATCATTCTTTTTTTCAGGCTTTTCTATCTTCTTTCTTTCCTGCTCCTTTCTTAGCTTTTCCTCTAGTGCCATACGCTGTACCAGTTCTTTGATCTGTGTTTCCAACCGAGAAATATGGATCGTCATCTGGAATACTTTCACAATCAGCAAAAAAATCGCAAATAAGAACAAAAAATTCGCTGTGGAATAAATACCCAGACAATGTGCAAGGAAATCTGCCACTGGTGGAAATATACTAAATATCACCAGAATCCATGCCAGTATAATCCAGAAAATAGCGCTCTCAATTTGTATCTTGGACTGTCGGATTTTGCGCATCATCAGCAAAAACGTAGCGATGGAAGACAGAATCAGCACGATACGCAAAGTAGTAGTCATCATAGGCTCCTCCAATACTGAGGACTCATACTACACCAGCGAACGAATGCCAGCGGCAATGCCTGATAGCCTTTTCCCAGCCGATAACCAGCATATTTACAAGCACTTCCCAGGATCAGAGATGGCAGCTCGCCTGCTTTTCCCTGGTGGATCAACGCCTTTGCTGTCTCTTTCACAAGACGGATTCCCTCCCCTTCAGAAACCAGACCGGCAAACACTTCCGGATGATCCGCTTGCGACACCGCCAGATCAAAATTCCGGTGAAATTGCTGCATT
>Ga0224742_10512_pt1 | contig 10233 bp, 10 predicted proteins | sample LIM_E_Water_Neg_FD_161631 | JGI IMG/M metagenome (GOLD analysis project Ga0224742, IMG submission 161631) | Enriched cells from gastrointestinal tract of the lab mouse from Pacific Northwest National Laboratory (PNNL), Richland, Washington... | ecosystem: Host-associated > Mammals > Digestive...
CCAGTGGTGGAGGCCCTTTTAAGGGACAGGCCCTTTGTGCCCAACGACGTGGACATGGATATGGGGGACAATCGGGTGCAAATTCTCACTGGGCCCAACATGGCGGGAAAATCCACCTATATGCGGCAGATTGCCATCACCGCGATACTGGCCCAGATAGGCTGCTTTGTGCCGGCCTCCAAGGCGGAAATCGGCATTGTAGACGGGATTTACACCCGGGTGGGGGCTTCCGACGACCTTTCCGCCGGGCAGTCCACCTTTATGCTGGAGATGGCGGAGGTGGCGCAGATCCTCAAAAGCGCCGGGAAAAACTCTTTAGTGGTGTTCGATGAAATCGGCCGGGGCACCTCCACCTTTGACGGCATGAGCATTGCAAGGGCTGTGCTGGAATATGTCCACGACACAAAGCAGGTGGGGGCAAAACCCTTTTTGCCACCCATTACCATGAGCTGACCGCCATGGCCGACGAGCTGCCCGGGGTGAAAAACTTCAATGTGGCGGTGAAAAAGCGGGGGGACGACATCACCTTCCTGCGGCGGATTATCCCCGGCGGGGCGGACGACAGCTTTGGCATTGAGGTGGCAAAGCTTGCCGGGGTGCCGGAAAAGGTGCTGGGGCGCGCCAAGGAGGTTTTGGCCCAGCTTGAAAAGGGAAGCCTGCCCCAGGCGGGACGGCAGCCCGGACTGCCGCCGAAGGAAGAGCCTGTGCAGCTTACCATGGACTCCCCGGAAAGCCAGGTGATTACAAGGCTTCAGGCCATCGACGTAAACGCACTCACCCCCATTGAGTGCATGAACATCCTGTTTGAGCTGCGGAAAATGCTGCGCTAGGCGGCTTGCAGACCCTTATGTGAACACGCCCTGGGGAAAGGAGAGGCGAAATGGAAAGCTATCAGGACATCAACGCCCGCACCATTGACAGTTGGGTGGAGGAAGGCTGGGAGTGGGGAAAGCCCATCACCCACGAGGCCTATGAAAATGCCAGGGCCGGCAAGTGGGACGTGCTGCTCACCCCCACAAAGCCTGTGCCCCATGAATGGCTGGGGGATTTAAAGGGGAAAAAGGTGCTGGGGTTAGCCAGCGGCGGGGGCCAGCAGATGCCCATTTTCGCCGCCCTGGGGGCAGACTGCACAGTGCTGGATTACTCCCCCAGGCAGATTGAAAGCGAGCGCATGGTGGCACAGCGGGAGGGATATGAGATCCGCATCATCAGGGGGGACATGACAAAGCCCCTGCCCTTTTCTGACGGGGAGTTTGACCTTGTCTTCCACCCTGTTTCCAACTGCTACGTGCGGGAGGTAAAGCCCATTTTTAAAGAGTGCTTCCGTGTTTTAGCCCCCGGCGGGGCGCTGCTTTCGGGCCTTGACAACGGCGTAAACTTCATGTTCCTGGATGAGAACAGCCGGGACAAGCTGTGCGTTTTCCCCTTTGACCCGGTGGCAAACCCGGAACAGCGGGCGCAGTTGGAAGCGGAAAACGACGGCATGCAGTTTTCCCACACCTTAGAGGAGCAGATTGGGGGCCAGTTGGAAGCGGGCCTCACACTCACCCATGTGTACGAGGACACAAACGGGGAAGGGATTCTCCACGAACACAACATCCCCACCTTCTGGGCCACCAGGGCGGTGAAGGGCTGAGGCTAAGAACAACGGGAAGGAGGGCACAATATGCTGCCAAACAGGGAAACCGCTGAAAAGGAACTGGAGCTTGCGGGGGTGATGAACCCCGGACCCTGGACAAAGCACTCTGTAAACGTAGGCGTCGCCGCCCGGAACATTGGGGAAAAGGCGGGGCTTGACGGGGAAAAAGCCTATATCCTGGGCCTGCTCCACGACATCGGCCGCAGGGTGGGAGTGGTGAATATCCCCAGGCACGTGTACGAGGGGTACCGCTACACCATGGATAAGGGCTGGGAGGAGGCGGCGAAAATCTGCATGACCCATTCCTACCCTCTCATGGAAAAAGAATTTGACAAGGAGACGGAAAGTGTAGAGGAAGCCCGCGTCAAGGAATACATCCTTGGGTGCCGGTGCGGCCCGTACGACTGGCTTATCCAGCTTTGCGACAGCCTTGCCGCGGACTATGGCTTCTGCATCCTGGAAAAGCGCTTTATCGACGTGGCAAGGCGCTATGGCATATGGGAAAACAGCGTGGACAGGTGGAACCGCACCTTTGAAATAAAGGAATATTTTGAAGACCGCATGGGGTGCTCTATTTACGACGTTTTGCCGGACGTGGGCCGCACCACACTTTTGTGCCCGCCTCCTTGGAAGCCGCCAGCCAAAGGATAAAGAAGGGAAAGCTATGTTTGAAATTCAAAAGCTCCGGGAGAACTCGGGCCTGCTAAACAGGGCGGCCCGGTGGTTCCATGATAAATGGGGCATAGACGAAGCCGCCTACCGGGAGAGCATGGAGGACTGCTTAAAAGGCGCGTCCCCGGTGCCCCAGTGGTATGCGGCGCTGGAAAACGGGGCAATAATAGGCGGGCTGGGGGTTATTGAAAACGACTTCCACAACCGCAAGGATTTAGCCCCCAACGTGTGCGCCGTATATACAGAGGAGGCTTACAGGGGGAAGGGCATTGCCGGGGCGCTGCTGGAAACGGTGTGCCGGGACATGGCCTCTTTAGGGGTCAATACCCTGTACCTTTTGACAGACCACAACAGCTTCTACGAGCGGTACGGCTGGGAGTTTTTCTGCATGGCCCAGGGAGACGGGGAGGAAAGCCCCGCCCGGCTGTACCGGAAAATCACAGAATAAAGAGAGGCCTGCTTGCAGGCAGGCTTTCGCCCTATTTTTAGAAAGGCAGGCGGGGACATGCCCGAAATTCAAGTGCTCAACAGGCAGGTGGCAGAGCTGATTGCCGCCGGGGAGGTGGTGGAACGGCCCTCCTCTGTGATAAAAGAGCTGGTGGAAAACGCCATTGATGCCGGTTCTGCTGTGGTGACGGTGGAAACCCAGCGGGGAGGCAGAACCTATATGCGGGTGACGGACAACGGCTGCGGCATCCCGCCGGAGCAGGTGCCCACAGCCTTTTTGCGCCACGCCACCAGCAAAATTGTCACAGAGGCAGACCTGGACGCCATCGGCACCCTGGGCTTTCGGGGGGAGGCTTTAGCCGCCATTTCGGCGGTAAGCCGCATTGAAATGCTCACCCGCACAAAAGACGCGGAATTGGGCCTGCGCTATAGCTGCCTGGACGGGCTGCACCCGGAGACAGAGGAGGCGGGCTGTCCTCAGGGCACCACTATCACCGTGCGGGATCTGTTTTTCAACACCCCGGCCCGGATGAAGTTTTTGAAAAAGGATGTGACGGAGGGCAACGCCATTGCGGGCATTTTAGATAAAATCGCCCTGTCCCACCCGGAAATTTCCTTCCGCTATATCCGGGACGGCAAAGAGGTGCTCCACACCCCGGGGGACGGGAAGCTTTCCTCCGCGCTGTACGCGGTATACGGCAAGGAGTTTTCCGCCTCCCTCATCCCCGTTTCTTATAACCTGCAGGGCGTGGGGGTAAAGGGATTTATCAGCAGGCCCGCCGCCAGCCGGGCCAACCGATCCATGCAGAATTTTTTCATCAACGGGCGGTATATCCGCAGCCGCACTGCCTCTGTGGCCCTGGAGGAGGCCTGCAAGGGGGCTGTAATGGCGGGGAAGTTCCCGGCCTGCGCTTTACACCTGGAGCTGGGAAAGGAAACGGTGGATGTAAACGTCCACCCGGCGAAAATGGAAGTACGTTTTGCAAACGAGCAGCCTGTGTTTGACGCGGTGTATTACGGGGTGAAGTCTGCCCTGCGGGAAGGGGACTCCCCCAAGGTGATGGGGTTAAACCAGCCCCACAGCTATCAGGCGCCTCCCCAGAAGGTCATCCCCATCACCAGCATAAGCCCTCTGGGAGGCCTGGAAACAGAGCCGGGTCGCCCCCTGTTTTTAAAGGATTCCGCGCCGGAGCAGCCCGTCCCGGCGGAAACGCCGACTGTCCAGACGGAGACGAAAGAGCCGTCCTCCGTCCAGACGGAGCCGGAAGCGCCGCCCTCCCTTTTGCCGGAACCGGAGCCGGAAATCAGCGTGCCCCGGCTTTCCCGGGCATACGGGGATGGAAAGCTGCCTGCCGTGAAAAGGGAGCCGGAGGGCTTCACCCCGCTGGTAGAAAATGCCCTGGAAAAGCGCCCGGGGGCGGAGCCTCCAAAAACAGAAGCCGCGCCCCTTCCCTTGCCGGAAATCCCTCCGGAAGAAAGCCCCCGGCCTGTTTCTGCCCCACTCTCCCCGGAAGCGGCCCAGACAGAGGAACAGGGGGAAGCCCCCTCCCTGCTGGGAGAGCGGGCCTTCCATGGGAAAATCATCGGGGAGGCTTTTGGCACCTATATCCTGGTGGAGCACAGCCCCCAGGCCCTGATGCTCATTGACAAGCACGCGGCCCACGAGCGGCTGATTTACGAAAGGCTGAAGGCCCAGGGGCCAAACGGGGAGGCCCAGGCCCTGCTGGAGCCGGTGCCTGTCAGCCTGGAGAAGGAGGAGTACAGCGCTGTAACGGCAAACCTTTCCCGCCTGCGGGAAGCAGGCTTTGAGGTGGAAGATTTCGGCCCGGGCACGGTGCTGGTGCGGGCTGTGCCCCTGCTGCTGGACGGCGGGGACGGGGCAGCGGCGCTGATGGAGATTGCGGGGTATCTGGCCCAGCAGAAAGCCACCCTCACCACCCAGCACATGGACTGGGTATACCACAACGTGGCCTGCCGTGCCGCCATCAAGGCCGGGGACGTAACCCACCCGGAGGAGCTTGCGGCCCTGTGCCGCCAGTTGGAGGAGAACCCCCAGGTGCGCTACTGCCCCCATGGCAGGCCGGTGTATGTGCTGCTGCCCCGGCGGGAGATTGAAAAGCAGTTCGGGCGGGTGTAATGCAGGGGATATGTATGCTCTGGAAAGGAGGCAAGCAGATGGACAAAAAGCTTTCTGTAGTGGCAGTGGCCGGGCCTACCGCCACAGGGAAAACAGCCTTGGGAATTGGGCTTGCCAGGCGCTATCAGGGAGAAATCGTCTCCTGCGATTCCATGCAGGTGTATAAGGGCCTGCCCATCGGCACCGCCCAGCCCACCCCGGCAGAGCAGGCCCAGGCCCCCCACCATCTGGTGGGCTTTCTGGAGGTGGAAAAGCCCTTCAGCGTTTCCGATTATGTAGGGCTTGCGGGAAAAGCCATTGCGGATATTGCGGGCCGGGGGCGCTTGCCCCTTCTGGTGGGGGGCACCGGGCTTTATGTGCGATCCCTTCTAAACGGCTTTTCTTTTGAGGAAGGAGCCAGGAATGAGGCCCTGCGGGCAAGGCTTTTGGCGGAGGCCCAAAAAGACGGCCCGGAGGAAACCCACAGGCGGCTTGCGGCCTTAGACCCGGACGCCGCCCGGGAGATACACCCCCGCAACGTGAAGCGGGTGCTGCGGGCGCTGGAATACTGCCTTTTAACAGGGGAGCCTTTCTCCCGGCAGGCGGCCCGTTCCCGCCAGGCGGAAAGCCCTTACCGGGCGCTGCTGATCTGCCCGGTTTACAAAGACAGGCAGCTTTTATACGACAGGATAAACCGGCGGGTGGACGCCATGCTGGAAGCGGGCCTCTTAGAGGAGGCAGAAGCCTTTTTCCGCCGCTGCCGGCAAATGGATCCCCTGCCCACCGCGGCCCAAGCCATCGGCTATAAAGAGCTTTTCCCCTATTTCCGGGGGGAGGTTCCCCTTTCGGAGGCAGTGGAGCGGATAAAGCAGGAAAGCCGCCGCTATGCCAAAAGGCAGATCACCTGGTTTGCCCGGGAGCCTGGGGCGCGGCCCCTTTACCTGGACGGCCTTGCGCCGGAGGAAGCCCTTTTAAAGGCCATAGGAATGGCGGAAGCGTGGAAGCAGGAAGGAGGCGGAAGCTTTTGAACCAGAAGCAGGTGCGCTCTATGGCGGCTGCCAGCATAGCCATTCTGATTCTCCTCTATGTGGGATTTTATTTTGTAAACCGACAGGCAGATTCCTTCACCCAGGACGGGATTGTAACAGAGCCTGCCATGCGGGGCCAGGTGTCGGACACCCTCCAGGCCCAGGGCTTTGCCATCCGGGACGAGGAGGTGCTGGAGGAAAGCTTCAGCGGCGTGCTCAATTACCGGGTGGCCAGCGGCACAAGGGTGTCCCAGGGCGGGGTGATTGCGGAGGTGTACCAAAGCGAAAACGACGCCGCCGCCCAGAACAGGATAGACAGCCTGAACCGGGAAATCGAAAGCCTCAGGCAGCTTGCAAAGCCTTCGGATCTCTTTGTGTCAAACCCCGCCATGATTGGCGCGCAGATTTATAACGCCCTGGGAGATATTTCCGGGGAAATCCAGCAGAACAACTTTTCCGAGATAGGCAGGCTTAAGGATTCCCTGCAAAACGCCCTGAGCCGCAAGCAGGTGATTGCCGGGGAAGAAAGCGCGGAGGACTATGAAGAGCGGGTGGAAGCCCTGGAAAGCGAGCTTAATGCCCTGGAAGCAAGGGGAAGCCGGGCAGTGGGCGTGGTGGAAGCCCCCAGGGCCGGATATTTTATTGACAGCGTGGACGGCCTGGAAAGCGTGATGGAGCCGGACAAGGTGCAGAACATCACAGTTTCCCAGGCAAAGAAGCTTTTAGAGCAGCAAGGCCCCTGGAGCGCCCCGGCGGGATCCATCGGGAAAATCTGCGCCGATTTCACCTGGAAGCTGGTGTGCGTCATACCGGACGATGAGATGGTGAAGTTTGAAGGGGTGGACGCCGTCACCCTGGACATCCCCTTTGCAAGCGCCGAGACTATCCCGGCCCGGGTTGCGGCGAAAAACCGGGATCCTAACACAGGGGAAACAGCGGTGGTGTTTGAATGCGCCTACATGGACGCGGACTTGGCCGCTGTGCGAAACGAAATGGTGCATATCAGCGTGAAAACCTATGAAGGTGTGCTGGTCAGCGAGCGGGCCTTGCGCTTTGAGGACGTGGAGTATACGGAGACGGACGAAAACGGCAACACGGTTACCAAGGTGCGGGAAAACGTAAAAGGCGTGTATGTCCAGTATGCGGGGCGGCTGCGGTTTGTGCAGGTGTTCACGGAAAAGGACGTGAACGGCTATGCCGTGTGCCGCACAAACCTGACAGACGAGGAAAAGAAAAGCATGGTCACAGACCAGACCGTACAGCTTTACGACCAGGTGGTTGTGAGCGGGACAGATTTGTATGACGGGAAAGTGGTGCGTTAGCCCCTGCCCGGGAGAAAGGGAGGATTCGTGTGGGAAGCCTGGCAACAGAAGCCATGAGAAGCTTTGATGAGAATTTTAAGAGGGTGGGGGAGGAAATAGCCCGGGCAGCGGAAAAGGCCGGGCGGGATCCCCGGGAAGTGTCCCTGCTGGCAGCCACCAAAACCGTTCCTGTGGAAACCATCCGGTACGCCCTCTCCCAGGGGCTTTTCCACATCGGGGAAAACCGGGTGCAGGAGCTTCTGGACAAGTATGGCGCACTGGAAAGGGAGGCCTGCGACCTGCAGTTTATCGGGCGGCTGCAAACCAACAAAGTGAAATACCTGATAGGAAAGGTAAGCTGCATCCAGTCGGTGGACAGCGTGAAGCTTGCCAGGGAAATCGCCCGGCTCAGCGCCGCCCAGGGCCTTGTAACCAAGGTGCTGGTGCAGGTGAACATCGGGCGGGAGGAGCAGAAGGGCGGGGTGGACCCCGACGCCTTATACGGGTTTATCGACCAAATCAGGGAATTTCCGGGCATTTCTGTAAACGGATTGATGGCAATTCCCCCTGTTTGTGACAAAGAAACTGTATTATCGGGCTATTTTTCCGCCATGCGCAAATATTATGTTGACATAGCGGCTAAAAAATTGGATAATGTTAATATGCACAGCCTTTCCATGGGCATGTCGTCAGACTTCCCCCTGGCTGTGGCCTGTGGGGCCACAATGGTGCGGGTAGGCTCTTCCCTGTTCGGGGCGCGCCAGTATGTGTGAAAAAAGGGGAAGCGGCGGAAAGACGGCCGGGTGAAAAATACGGAAGAAAGGAAACGGCGCCGGGCGGCAGGGGAAAAGGCCTTTCCCCGCAGAGGCCCCGCGCCCCGTGGCGGTTGATATGGCAGGCTTAAAAGAAAAATTGCAGCGGATGTGGAATCCGCCGGATGATGAATATGAATATGACGACTATTACGAGGAGGGGGAGGAGGAAGAGGATCCCCAGCCCTCCGGCGGCGGATCCTACGGGGAACCCAGGCGCAGCAGTACAGACTACGGCTTCGACACCTTTTCCACCCGTTCCAGCTCCTCCTGGAGCGGGCGGGACACAGGCAAGGTGGTGGATTTCCATGCAAAGCAGCGGCCCCAGGTGGTGCTGTTCCGGCCGGTTTCCTTTGGGGAGGAGGCCAAAACCATTGCGGACGAGCTTCTGCGCAGGCACACGGTGGTGCTGAACCTGGAAAAGACGGAGAAGGACGTTTCCAGGCGCATTGTAGATTTTTTAAGCGGCGTGGCCTATGCCAACAACGGGAAAATACAGCGGGTTGCCACCAGCACCTTTATCATCACGCCCTATGACGTGGATATTTCCGGCGACGAAATCCTGGACGAGCTGGAAAGCAGCGGCATGTATTTCTAGGGGCAGGCTGTGGGATACGATGCCGATTTGCTTTTGAGAAAGCTGGAGGATGGTTTGCGCAAGGCCCGGGGCCGTCCGGCCTTTTTAGGGTTCCTGGACGAGGGCGGCAGGGCAGTCCTTTCAGAAGCCCTTTCCCGCAGGCGGGATGTTTCCTTTGCCTTTTGGGGCGGCTTCTCGGAGGCGGAGCGCGCCATGCTGGGGCTTTTTCCGGATTATATGGAGGCAGACGCCCAGGCCTTCCCCATAAAGGCGGTAACCTTCTCCTTCCGCCCCGCCGACAGGCCCGGCCACCGGGACTTCCTGGGGGCCATGCTGGGCCTGGGGGTGGAGCGCAGCGTGGTAGGGGACATCCTCATCGGGGAGGGCCGCTGCGTGGCCTTTGTGAAGGCGGAGCTTGCGCCCTATTTTGCGGAGAACCTTCCGAAAATAGGCCGGGTGGGGGTGAAGGCCCGGCTGGGTGCGGAAGAGCCTTTGCCTGTGGGCCACACCTTTAAGGAGATAAAAGGCGTGGCGGCTTCCAGCCGCTTAGACTGCCTCACAGCCCTCGCCGCCCGCACCAGCCGGGAAAAAGCCGCCTCCATGGTGGTTCTGGGGCTGGTGCAGGTAAACCATCGTGAAATTTGCAGCCCCAGCGCCCGGGTGGCGGAGGGGGACGTGCTCTCCATCCGGGGGCATGGGAAATATATTATAGACCGGCTGGGACCCTTAACCCAAAAGGGCCGGCTTTCGGTACAATGCAGGAAATATGAATAAGGGGGATACCGAACCAATGCTGACAGTAAAGGAAATTAACGAGGTAAGCTTTGGAAAGGCCGGCTTTTCCGGCTATAAGCCGGAGGATGTAGATAATTTTATTGACGAGGTGGCGGCTTCTTTCACAGAACTGGAGCAGGAGCGCGACGCCGCCCGGCAGCAGCTTCAGGAGCTTAGCCAGCAGAACGCGGCCCTTGCCGGGAAAATCGAAGATCTGAACGCCAGAAACGGGGAGCTGCAGAAAAAGCTCTCCATCCTGGCCCAGAAAATCGAGTCCTACCGGGCAGACGAGGACGGCATTAAAGAGGCCATCATCAGCGCCCAGCGCATGGGCAAGGAGGCTGTGCAGCAGGCCCGGGACAAGGCCTCCCTGATGCTGGAGGACGCCAAGGACGAGGCGGAAAAAATCCTGGACGAAGCCAAAACAGAGGCTTCAAAAACTGCCGGGGAGTATGCCGCCCAGGCAGAGTCCAAAAAGGCGGAGTTGGAGGAAATCAAGCGGCAGGTATCCACCTTCCGGGTGTCCCTTTTGGAAATGTATAAAAAGCATTTGGAGTGTATCGACCACATCCCCTCTTTCCGCCTGAAGGAAACAGAGGAAAGCCGTCGGGAGGAGGAGTCTGAGGTACAGCGGGAACAGCGGCTGTTAGAGGAGCGGCAGGCTCAGCAGAAGCGGCAGATGGAGGAAGAAAGGGAACTGGAGCGGCAGCGGGAAATCCAGCGCCAGCGGGAGCTGGAACGGCAGCGGGAAGCGGAACGCCAGCGGCAGCTCGAGCTGCAGCGGGAAGCAGAACGCCAGCGGCAGCTCGAGCAGCAGCGGGAAGCGGAACGCCAGCGGCAGTTAGAGCAGCAGCGGGAGGCGGAACG
>Ga0224742_10513_pt1 | contig 10232 bp, 9 predicted proteins | sample LIM_E_Water_Neg_FD_161631 | JGI IMG/M metagenome (GOLD analysis project Ga0224742, IMG submission 161631) | Enriched cells from gastrointestinal tract of the lab mouse from Pacific Northwest National Laboratory (PNNL), Richland, Washington... | ecosystem: Host-associated > Mammals > Digestive...
CGTAGATGTACAGCCGGTCCCCGAATATCCGGGGCTCTCCGTCCGGAACATACTCCCAAAGGGGGAGGTATGGATTACAGACACATCCCCGCATCAGGCAGTCGCTCCTTCCCGCAGCTGCGCCGCTACCTCTATAAGCTGTCCAAAGGCGGTCAGATTGAAGTCCCCCGCTCCGGCAGCTGAAGCATCACCCACACAGGCTACGGGAAATCCACCGCAGCGGCCGGCCTCCGCGCCGGATACGGCGTCCTCCACAACCAGGCATTCTTCGGGGAGTACATCTAAAAAACCGGCGCCCTTGAGAAAGACCTCCGGATCCGGTTTGCTGTGGGTAATGTTGTTGCCGTCGGAAACTGCATCAAAATAGGTTCCCAGACCGAGCCTGTCCAGAATAAAAGGCGCGTTTTTGCTGGAGGAACCAATACCCAGCTTCAGCCCCGAGGAGCGCAGGGCCTCCAGAGTGGTGCGCACCTCCTCCGTCAGATCGGAGGGACTCATGTTGGCCAGCAGGCGGCGGTATGTATCATTTTTCCTCTCTGCAAGTTCCCGCTTGCGTTCTTCACTCAGCGAGGGGCCCTCGTATCGCTCCAGGATAATTTCCAGACTTGCCATCCGGCTCACGCCACGCAGACGGTTGTTGATGGTGCGGTCAAAATAGATCCCCAGCGTACTGGCCATATCCTTCCACGCCTGGTAGTGGTACTCGTCCGTGGAGCAGATCACGCCGTCCAGATCAAACAGAATTGCCTTCAGCATTACTTTTTCCTCCCTTGCGCTGCGACAGCCTCGTCCGGCGCAGCCATTCAAATATCCCCACCTGAAAGCCGTCCTTGACGACCGGACTCCCGTCCGCATCGGTGCGGCAAGCATTATTGTACACAGGAACCCATGCAAAGCGGGGAATGTAGGTATACGGTGTTCCATCCGGGTACCGGAATTTCCCGCTCTCATCGGTGATATTGCCCAAGAAGGTCAGATGGACCTCCCGGGCGTTGGCCTCTTTCAGACGGCGGTACAGGGGCAGGACGGTTTTCTCAGGGGCTACTACAAAGTCGTACCGGGAATGGACGAACCATGTGGGAACATCCTTCATTGCGGACAGCTCCTCCTCGGTGACAAGGTCCGCCATGACCGCTTCACAGACAGGCACTGCCGCCGCATAGAAATCCGGATAGGCTATTGCCTGCTTGACCGCCATAAATCCGCCGTTGGAGTTTCCGGCAATGAAAATCTGATCCCGGTCGATCTTTGTCTCATGCTCTGCAAGGAAGGAATCCACCAGTGTTTTGACCTGCTCAACATAGATGGATTCATTGTTCGTCATCAGCGGAGAGCCCTTTCCGTCATCCATCCACATAGTTGGGCACTGGGGTACCAGCACCCACGCACCGCCCAGAGCCTTCTGTCCCTGAGGAGAGGAGAAGCCGGTCACCCGGTTGCCCTGAACGGGATAGCGCGGGTCGGTCCCACCACCGCCGGCACCGTGGAGCCAGACCAGCAGAGGCTTTTTCTCCCCCTCCGACAGAACGGGCCGGAACCAGCCGAAGCGAAGGGGATGGGCCGCGTCCACCAGATCGAAAAACGCCCATCCGGCCAGCTCCGGGCGGATATCGCCTGCACAGTGTTCAAATACCAGCCCCATGCAGCCGGGAGAGCCGGGAATGGGGGCGGTCTGTGTCACGCGGATAGTCATATCCACAAAATCGTTATAGGGCCCGTTGGCGTGAGCGGCCAGGGCACTCAGGTGTTCCGTGGGGCCGTAGGGCATTTCCAGAGCCAGAAACCGGCTTCGGGACACAGGCTGGCCGTTTTCACCCCAGGGATAGACTGCCCGCACCGGCCAATACCCCTGGGAGAGTCCGTCCGCTGCGTCTGCCAGCACCTCCGGCGATGCGGTCTTCCTGTTCAGGGAAATCAGTTCCCCTGTCGTCCGATTTCTCCTCTGGACAAACACGCTGAAGGTCCCCGGCCCTGCCGCGCCTGCACCCACATCCTCCGGCATAGAGAGGAGCAGACGGGTCACAAAGGGGCCTGCGTCAGTCAGGGCAGTACAGGTCATATAATCCGCCATCGTCTACTCTCCTTCCTCATCATTATAATGGTCCAAAAACAGCTCCGCCAGAGGATCACGCGGAAGCTGTCCGTCTTTCTTCCGGCGTATGCCGGCAAAGCAGATCAGCAATACAGCCGCACCCGCAGACAGCAGCAAAAGCAGTGGTGTCAATGCATCCAGGACAGGCATCTGATGTTCCTCCTTCTATTCAATGCACAATTCAGGCTTCAAACGGGCCGTTGGAGGATTGTCCTGCCAGCGTTCGGATTCATCCAGACCGGCGGCTTCCTCCCAGGCGCGGAACCACCGGATCTTCTGCCGGTGGAGGGCCTGCTCTGCCTCGATCCGCTCAGGGTCGGAGAAGGCCCCGGCCAGAGTCCGGAATTCCTCTGCTGCCTCGGGCTCCTCCGCCATCAGGTCACGGCGCTCCAGAGGGTCATCTCCAATGTGGAAGAGCATCTCGTTAAGGCCGTGGTAGGATATGTACTTGTAGGCACCCCTGCGGAGCATCAGGCCATACACGTCCCGCCCCTCCAGCTGATGAAGGTGTTCGCATACCACCGTGCGGCCGGGAGCCAGCGGCTCTCCCGAAAGAGCGGGGGCCAGACTTACGCCATCGCAGTCCGGCAGGGTCTCGCTGCCGGTCAGATCCCAAAGGGTCGGTCCCAGGTCCAGAATACTCACCGGCTCCTCTTCCCGGCGCCCCGCCGGGATGCCGGGACCGGCGAAGAGCAGAGGGATCTTGGCAGAGCCTTCAAAAAAGGTATCCTTGCCAAAAATCCCCCGCTGGCCTGCCTGATCTCCGTGATCGGACAGATAGCAGAATATTCCCTGAGATCCGCGGCGCCGGGTATAGGCGTCAAACGCCTGCCGCACCCGACCCAGATCACGGTCCATCTGCTCAATAAGTCCGCAGTAGGCGGCAACGGCACCTCGAACCTTCTCCTCGGTGACCCCCCGGTTCTGCATAGCCCGGAGAATGGGATTCATGTACGCAGGACTGTCGTGAAAGGTCTCAGGGACTGCCGCCCGGGGGAGGTATTTTTCATACAGCTCCCTGGGCGCCACATATGGAAAATGGGGGCCGTATACACCTACGACCATCAGCAGGGGCTTTTCGTGTTCCTGGGTCAGATAATCCAGCGCGGACGCAATGACCACCCAGTCGTAGTTGACCACAGGACTCTCTCCGCCGCCCACAAAATTGGTGGCAAACCTGGCCATATAGGTGGGTGCAAAAGCGCCCCGCTCCTGCCGCAGCCTTTCTGCAGGGCGGTCCCAGCCCACCGGAGTCGTATCCGGCGCGATCCGCCTGGTAAAGCCGTGGCGCTGGTCGATACCCACAAAATGCATCCGGCCGCACAGCACGGTCTCATAGCCCGCCGCCACAAGTGGATGCAGGATAGAGGGCTGCGTGTTGGGAAAGCTGTCAAAGTTTGTGAAGATTCCTGTACGCCCGGCCCGCTGTCCGCTCATCATAGCCATCCGCGCGGGTACGCACAGGGGGCAGGCGGTGTACGCGTTGTCAAAGCGCACCCCATCCGCCGCAAGGGCGTCCAGATTTGGGGTATCCACATTTCCTCCCAGCCAGCCGGAATAACAGGGGCTGTGCTGGTCGCTCATAAAGATCAGGATATCTTTGTGCATACCGGTCACCGTGTCAGGCTGTAGCGGGCATACAGCTCCTCGGGTGCATCCAGCTGGCGGAAGATATCCGCCAGAGCCTCCGTCAGCCGCAGGGATACCGCGTCATCCACGATGGGGTGTTCCTCTCGGGGGTCCTGCGCCAGGTCGAAGAGCATGTCCTCTTTCAGCTTGGACTCAAACATGACCCGATCCGGCACAATCCGCATCACCGGTGTATCTTTTGTGAAGGCAAAGGGCCGGGCCAGCGCCATGGTGCGCATCTCCTCCACGGTGAAGCGCCGGTTCATATGGGTGGGCATCTGGGTGTACTCATAGATGGGCAGCCCGGTATCCCGCACGGCCCGCATCAGCTTGTAACGGCCATCGGTGATGCTCAATGCACTGCCGAAATAACCCATGACCGCATACTCGTGAACCGGCGCGTCGGACGCAGCGGCTTCGGCCAGGGATCTGCCGGTCATGTCTTTGGGGATCTCCACGCCAAAATAGTCCAGCAGAGTGGGCGCAATATCGATGGTCTGGATGAGGCCGATACGGTGGACGCCTGCGGCCCCACACCGGGGATCCCAGAGGAAGAAAGGAGTATGTACCAGTTCCTGATAATCCGGCATAGGGCCCTTACCCCACCAGGCATGTTCCCCGTTGAAAAAACCGTGGTCGGTGTTTACGATCAGCATGGTATCCTTCCACAGATCATGCCTGTCCATGAAATCCAACACACGGCCCAGACTCTTATCGCAAAACTGCATCAGGCCGTAGTACCTCTTGCGCACATCCTGAATAAACGCCGGTGACTCCGTAGCCACAGAGTAGGGAGGCCAGTCCGGGATACTCTGCGCATCCGGATCAAACCAGTTGCGGTTGAAGCTGTCCGGAACATCAAAGGGCTCGTGGGGATCGAAGGTCTCGATCTGCAGAAACCACCCGTCCCGCTGCACATTTTCCTCCAGAAACTGCAGCCCTGCGTCAAAGGTACGGGTCTGGGGGTAGTCCGCCTCTCCGGAGACCTGAGCCCGGTTAATCAGGTTCTGCCATCCGGCCCGCTGGCGCATTCCGCGGATGGTTCCCTGCAGGCGGTCCACGCCAAAGATGACCGGAGCAAACTCCTCCGGGCCATGCTTTTCGGCGCTGCCCTTCCATTTGTCGTTTTCCTGTCCGCGGAAAACCTCCCAGCTGGAATATCGTTCGTGGTAGGTAGCGCCGCCGTCCTGGGTATAGTGGAAGTGGTCTGTAGCCAAGTGCGTATGGATCCCCGCCTGACTGAGCAGCTCAGGCATGGAATCGTCAAAGGGCTCGATGGGGCCCCAGCTGCGGTGGAGCAGATTAGGGCGGCCGGTGTGAAGTTCCCGCCGGGCGGGCATACAGGGGAGAGAACAGACATAGCAATTATCAAAAACCGCAGTCTTCTCCGCCAGGCGTTTGAAATTGGGCAGCTCGATTTTCCCGCCGTAGCAGGGCAGCAGATCCCGGCACAGGGAATCATACATAATCATAATCGCTTTCATAAAAGGCGCTCTCCTTTCAGTGCATAAAGGTATATCGCTTCAGGCCCGCAATAACAGGGGAATCCGGCGTAAACAGATTGTGCAGCTCCTGCGGGTCCTCAGTCAGGTCATAGAGTTCGTCGGCGTCATTCCAGTTCCTTATCCATTTGTAGCGCCCATCATAGATGGCCATACAGTGAATGAGTTCGCTGATCTGCACCTCGTGTACCGGTACCGCATCTCCCTTCAGCATGGGCAGCAGAGACCGTGCGTCCATATCCTCCCGGTCATACGTCAGTCCCGCCAGCTCCAGGCAGGTAGGTGCCAGATCCATCAGCTGCACCAGAGCGCCGGAATTCCTGCGCTGGGTCTGTCCGGGCAGGTGGATCACCAGGGGAATCCGGAGGGCTCCCTCGTACATGACCAGCTTGTCCACCAGGCCATGATCCAGCAGCTGCTCCCCATGGTCGGCGCAGAAGATAACCACGGTGTTCTCGCTCAGGCCCCGGCGGTCCAGAATTTCCAGGAAGCACCCGACCCAATCATCAATGACGCTCACCGCGCCTGCGTAGTTTCTGCGAACATTCTGTACATCCGCCGCCGTCATGCCGGCTGTGGTTTTTTCCGCCCGTTCGCGCACCCATTTCGGCTTTCCGTCCGGTCGGAAGGGAATGGCATCGGGGAAGGTCTGCTCCTCAAAGCGCCGGTAGTTCTCCAGAGGCGGGTCCCAAGGGTCATGGGGACCCGCAAAGCTGACAAAATAGTGCCAAGGCACATCATTCCCCACTTTTTCCAGCCAGTCACAGGCGGCACGGCCGATGAAATTGTCCTGGAAATCCCCGGCGGGAAGCACGGAGGGGCTGGCATAATACTTGGGCAGACTGCGGAAACGCCTCTGATAATCCAGATGGAGGGGTTCCAGAAGATCCTTCTCCAGAAGATAGCGCTGATAGGGGCCCATAGGCTTGACAGTTCCGTTCTCCTGATTTACCAACCGGGCACAGTTCATCTTTCCCTCCACCTCGAAGGGATCAGTAAAGCCATAATGGTACATGGAGGGTAAGTCTCCCTCAGGACCGCAATATCGATCCACTTTGTGCAGATCCGTTTTTCCGGCCACGCCCACCCGGTAGCCGTTTTTGCGCAGGGTCTGATAATAAGTAGGCATATCCAGAGGCAGAAAGGCGTCATGTACCGGGACGCCGCAGCGGTGGGGGTACTTTCCGGTAGCCAGCGCCGCCCGTGAAGGCGTACAGAGCGGGCAGGCACAGCAAGCCTGGGTAAAGACCGTGCTGCGCTCCATCAGCCGGGCCAGACTGGGGGTCGCGATCTCGTCTCCCATCCCCTGCAGCGTGGTGCTGCGAAATTGATCTGCCATAATCATCAGGATATTGGGACGTTTGCTCATATCGAGCCCTCCTTCAAAAAGGGCCGGCGGCAGAGAGCTTCTCTGCCGCCGGCTGAGATATGTTTCTTATGCGGCGGCAGCTGAGCGCTGGGCACGCGTCGCTCTCGCAAGGGCGATCCGCTTGCGGCGCGCCTTTCTCTGCATCAGCTTGTCCTCATTCATGCGGTAGATCATGAATACCAGCCAGCAGGCATACTTCAGACAGGTCTGCCAGTAGCTGCTCAGTCCCACAGCGGTAAACTTGGACAGGCCAATGACAAGAAGCTGTACGGCCAGCGCACCCGCCAGAATACCGATGACCGGATTGGCCTTTTTGCTCAGCCATATGCCTACGGCCATAGGAAACATGGCCGCAAACACAGTGCTGTTGGAACTCATCCCCAGCACGGGCACCAGATTGCTTTTGTAGGCGGTATCGAACACGCCGGCCACAGCTACCAGCGCCCCTGCAAGGGTATAGCACAGTACGGCGTTGACATAGATATTGATACCCGAATCATTGGCCAGCTTTTGGTTCCCCTGGATTGCCCGGCGGTTATAGCCGAAGCTGCTGTACTGGAACATATAGGTCATTACACCGATCACCAGAAGGGCCACCACCACGATGAACACTTTGTCGGAGAGAATCGCTACTCCATTCTTGCCGAACAGATTCAGCCCCTGCTGGTCGTACATGGAAAAGGACATGCACTCATAGACCAGCGAGATCCCCAGACCCAGCACCATGGGCAGTATGCGCAGATTGATGAACAGTATGCCGGTAAAGCAGCCCAGCGCCAGCCCCAGCACCAGGCTGAACAACAGGATGCCCACGCCGCCCAATCCCAGGGACAGAGCTACGTTGCCCCCCAGAATGCACGCCAGATACATCTGCGCACCGGTAGAGGTGTCCATGCGCCCCTGGGGCATGTTGCAGTTCAATCCAAGAGCGAAGCAGAAGGTGGACACCAGGTTCCGCATGAGGGTGGTCAGATCTACGGTGGAAGCCAGCGTATGAACGCCGCAGATCGTGACATTCAGCAGCTCCATTACCAGCCAGACCGCCGCCGGGACCGCAATCGTAAACAGTGCGTTCATAAGCGGGATATGCTTTATTTTGAAATCGCCGAGAGCGCTCATATGCTTTTGTCTCCTTTACAGATCAGATGCCGCCCGCATGGGCCGGCCGCCGATCGAAATAGCGAGGGATGCTTTGCTGAAGACGGCGCGCAAAGGATCACTTCATCCAGGTTTTGATATTCTCGTAGGTCATGCTGGCCATGATGTCCAGCAGAGTCTGGGAGGTCACATCGGGATTGTAGACGCCCAGCATCTGATCAACTTGATCGGTGGTGGTGATCCAGTATCCCGCGTCGCGGTCATCCCAGCCCTCCATTGTCGCCAGCTGTTCCGGAGAGGTAACGCCGATGAAGTTGAAGTTATAGTAGATGGGAATACCGTTCTCATCCCGCATCTGCTTGTCATAGCCGGTCAGCTGGTTGTAGGTGATGGCAAACAGGCAGGCGGTCAAAGCAGAGCAGGATTTCACGGTAACCAGGTCCACGCTGGGGTTGCCCAGGGGATCCTGAGTATTGAAGGCTGTGGTCAGTGTGGTGCCAAGGGCGCCAACAGAGGCGACCTTGATGTTCTTGCTGGTGGCAGCCTCCACCTCGCTGACCACGGTGGCAGACTGATTGTAGGTCTGGCCGGAGCTGGCAAAGATGCCGTAATCACCGGTCTGGATCAGCGCGGAGATGCCGGGAAGCCAGGTCTCCTTGTTGGGAGAGCCGGGATACAGGGTGATGAGAATACCCTTGTCATTTTCGGCATTGGTAGTCTCTGTGGACTGGTAGAGTTCCTCAATGCTCTTGGTATAGGTCAGGCCATATTTCTCCTGGAGACCCTCCAGAACGGCCTTGGTGATCTCAATGTGCTGGGTGTTGCCGGAGGAGGCCAGAGAGGTGGAAATAAGGAAGCCCTCACTGCCGTCCTCACTGGCATTTTCCTCCAGCCAGCCGGCATAAAGTGAGCCAACCTGAGCGTTATTGGCGCCCACACAGCCCGCAAAATTTGAGTAGTCCGTGGTCTGAAGTTCAGGATGAGACTCGTAGTTGCCATTGATGGTATAAACCACTCCGTTGTCCAGGCACAGTTGGGCCATGGTGCCGCTGGTACTCTTGAAGTCAATGACCGCGTCAACGCCGGCATCGATGCAGTTTTCGATGAACGTCTTGGTCATGGAGTCGTCCTTCAAAGTCTCAGAGAAGATGAATTTAACGTTGTAGTTGGGGGCGATGTAATTCTCCAGATACGCCCGGCGGGTCGTGACTTCATCGTTGGCCTGTGCCTCGGCAATGCCGATCACATACTGCTTTTCCGGAATGGTACGCCCCTCCTCGTTACCGGAGGAAACACTGGGTGCAGGACCTGAGGGATTGTCGGCCGGATCGTTGTCCGGCTCGCCGCCGCAGGCAGCCAGCAGGGAAACAGTCATCACTGCTGCCAAAAGCAGCGCCAGGATTTTCTTCACAGACTTCATTTTCATACTCTCCTTTTTTCGTTGTCGCAGGATATTCTGCATTATTATTTGAGGGGGATCCCCACAAAATACAAATTAGAACTGATTCCGCGCAGGGAGCAGGCTCTGACGCTCACTGTTCATCCACACCAGCAGCAGGAAGATCACACCGCGGATCCCCTGGATAAGGGCGGCGGATACGCCGATCATCAGCATCCCTTTATTCAGAGCCACTACCGTGATGGCTCCAAGGACGCCAGCATAGGCGTTGGAACGGGAGCCGCCGAAGATGGACATACCTCCCAGCACTGTCGCCAGCATCACATCCATGCCCATGCCATCGCCGGTTTCCACACTGACCGCTGCCACGTTGGTGATGCTGAATACTGCTGCCAGGCCTACGCCGATGCCTGTCATCAAAAAGCTGACATAGGTCATTTTGGCATTGGAGATACCGGTCTGTTCCGCACAGCTCTCATTGCCCCCCAGAAATCGAAGGCTCCGGCCTACCCGGGTGAAATGAAATACTACCACACCCAGCAGCACGTAGGCAAAAAAGGCCATAAAATAGAAGCTGCCGTTCATTGCACTGGCCATTTGGGGATCCACGTCGATCTTGCCGGCACCGCCGATAAGAATAGTGGTGAAGGCATTATAAATCTGGGTCATGACGATGGCTACTGTGATGGTCTTGATATGACACATTACAGACATCGTACAGTTGAAAAGCATGACCGCCATGGCGGAGAGCAGACACACCACAACCATTGCCAGGGCGGAGCCGGTGGCGTTGTAGGCCATCGCCCCGAAGGTGGCGGCCAGGCCCAGCACCGCGCCGATCGAGATATCCAGATTGCCGTTGGAATAGATGAATGCCACACCGGTGGCGCAGGTCGCCACGATCACGGCCTGACTCAGTACCCCTTTCAGCACACTGGGGCGAAAGAACCGGCCGCTGGTCCAGATGCCGAAAATAATGATAACTGCAGCCAGCATGATAAAGGGGAAGATCGCCAGGAAATGCCGGTTGCTCCGGATGATCTCGATGCGCTCCTTCCACGTGAGGTGCAGCGCGGTATCCTTTTCCGCAGGAGTTGCTGTAGAATGGCTCATCATCGTCCCTCCCTCAAATCATATACTCAA
>Ga0224742_10514_pt1 | contig 10221 bp, 9 predicted proteins | sample LIM_E_Water_Neg_FD_161631 | JGI IMG/M metagenome (GOLD analysis project Ga0224742, IMG submission 161631) | Enriched cells from gastrointestinal tract of the lab mouse from Pacific Northwest National Laboratory (PNNL), Richland, Washington... | ecosystem: Host-associated > Mammals > Digestive...
TGGGTGGATCAGGAGCTGACGCCGAATGGACAGTGGGTGCAGGAGACGGAGGAGATATTCAGGGGGGAAGGTTACCAGGGCATCCTCTCCAGCCAGGCTGCCATGGAGCAGATCAATGCCTGGTGCAGTGAGAATACCCAGGGACTGGTTCCGAAGATGCTGGAGGATCCCCTGGACGAAACGACAAGGCTGGCACTGCTGGACGCCATCTATTTTAACGGGGACTGGGAAATTCCTTTTGACGCATTGGATACAATGGAGCTGCCTTTTACCAGAGAAGATGGTACACAAATCCAGGTGGACACCATGCGCAGGGCCAGATAGGCGGAGACCGGAGACAACAGAGGGTTTTCCTTCTCCATGTTCTCCAGCATTAACTCATGGGAAAACTGCCGCAGCATCTCATAGGATCCGTCATCCTCCCGATCCCAACCCGAATCTTCGGTCTCACTGCCATACGGCAGATCAGACAGCCCGGCCATACCTTCTGCCCCCTCTCCGCCGTTCGCTTCCCGATCCGCCCTCAACGGCTTTATGCCGCTGGTATTCCACGGCTGACTTCCGCATCCCATCAACATACCGCCGGCCAACATAACCGCCAGCCATTTTGTCCAATTTCTTTTCATACCCTGCTCCTTTCTGTTTACTGCCGGCCAAGCCTGCAAAACCATTCCGGCTTGCCTCTGTCCATATAGACAGCAATATGCAGAAAAAGTTACAGGTAAACAAAAAAGAAGAAATCCGAAGATTTCCTCTTTCCTATTTTTATGATGCAGGAGAAGGGACTTGAACCCTCAAGGTGTTGCCACCACACGGACCTGAACCGTGCGCGTCTGCCAATTCCGCCACTCCTGCGAACAATATGTATACTACACTATCCCGGAAGAAAAGTCAATAGGAATTTTCAAATTTTTTCAAAAATTTTTATTGTATCTACAAAAACCCCTAAATATGCACTGTCTGCGGCACTGCTTAAGTTAATCAGAATATCCATCCCTTAGATATTATATTCTGAACAAAGCCTGTAGGGCCGCCAGCCGCCGCCTTGACAATTCCCGCAGGATGTGATATGTTTATAGCGGTTAAGCAGAAGCGGCCGGGCAGACAGAAGTCTGCAAGCAATACAATTTGGTTTTAAAACTCTCTATTCGACATACCAGGAAGGTATCTGCGCCCAGAAGGGTACGGGTGCTTTTTTTGCGCCGAAAAATTTCCCATATATTAAATCAGGAATCAAATACATGATACAAAGAAAGGATGTCTCAACGATGAATGAAAAAACAAAGAAATTATGCCTCTCCGCAGTTTGTCTGGCCCTGTGCATGGTACTGCCCTTCCTGACCGGCCAGATTCCCCAGATCGGCAGCGCGTTATCTCCCATGCATATCCCGGTGCTGCTCTGCGGTCTGCTCTGCGGCTGGCAGTACGGCCTGGTGATCGGCTTCGCCGCGCCTCTGCTGCGTTTTGTGCTGTTTGGCATGCCTCCCATCATGCCCACGGGACTGGCCATGATGTTTGAACTGGCGGCCTATGGCGCCCTGTCCGGAATTCTGTTAAAGCTGCTTCCCGGAAAACTCTCCTGTCTCTACGCCTCCCTGGCGGGAGCCATGCTGGGAGGTCGTATGGTGTGGGGGATTGCCCGCTTTGTACTGGGGCTGGTGGTGGGACCCTCCTTCACTCTGGCGGCATTTCTGTCCGGAGCCTTCGTCAGCGCCATCCCCGGCATCGTCTGCCACATTCTGCTGATCCCGCCGGTGGTCATCGGAGTGCGCCGGGCGCTGAAGCTGGAACTCTGATCCGATGAGCAGTATCCTTGCGCCATGTAAAAGCCGCCCCTTTTCAAGGACGGCTTTTTCCGGCTTCCTCTATCCGATATTTTCTCAAAAACGCCTCCCGGGAACAGGGCCTGCTGTAATAATAGCCTTGAATAAAATCCGATCCCAGCAGCATGACCTGCTGCTGTTCCTCTTTTTCCTCCACACCTTCGATGACAATGCGCAGGTTAATGCTATGTACCATATTGATAATATGGCTCAGAAGCTGCCGCTCATAGCTGTGCTGCAGCGCCCTCAGTGTAAAACTCCTGTCGATCTTGACGATATCAGGATTAAACAGGCCGATGTTCTGCAGATTGGAATAGCCGGTGCCGAAATCGTCAAGGGCAATCTGAATCCCCGCCTCTTTGAATTTGTGCCACACCTTCTGCACATTGACGCTGTTCTCCAGATAACCGCTCTCCGTCAATTCCATGATCAGAGCATCCGGGGGCAGCCCCGTCTCCTTCAGCGCTTCCATGACCTCCGCAAAAACAGGCCCCTTAGTCAACTGGATATAGGACAGATTGATGCTGACCCGGAACTCGGGATATTTTTCCCGGCAGGCCCTGCACATATCAGCAGCCTTACGGATAATCCATTTTCCCACGGGCAGGATCAGCCCGCTCTCCTCCAGGATGGGAATAAATTCCGCCGGAGAAATCTGCTCTCCGTCCGGCATTCGGTAGCGCAGCAGCGCCTCCGCCCCATACAACTCTTCGGAATGGGTATACACCAGAGGCTGAAAATGCAGGTCCATTCCTTCAAAATCGTTGGAAACGGCTTTCCGCAGGCTTCTGCTGATGGCTCTGGAACGCAGGAATGCCTCATAGTCCTCCTGGGCAAACAGATAAACCTGATTTTTCCCCATACGCTTGGCCTGCCCCAGGGCAAACTCCGACAGGCGCATAATCTCCTCATAATCCGCCTGTCCCATGTCCTGCATGTTGACGACGCCGCCCGAAATGGTGTAAACCGCCTCATAATTGCGCCGGGCAATGTCCCGCTCCACCTCCTGACGGAGATTTTCATACAACTCCCTGATCTCCCGGGAATCGCCACCCATCAGGTCCAGAATCAGAAATTCATCGGAGATAACCCGGTATACGGACTGCCCCGGCTGCATTCGTCTCTCAATACACTGCGCCACCTGGCGCAGCACCGCGTCCCCGTAGTCCACCCCCAGCCGCTCGTTGATAATGCGAAAATCATCAATGCCCACGCGCATCACATAGCCGTCCGGCAGGACCTGCATCTGCTCTAACCGCTCCTGAAGGGAAGAAGCCCCCAACAGGCCGCTGACATTGTCTGCTTCCTGTTTCTGGCCGATCTCGTTGATACAGCCCAGCATCAGCCAGGGCTTTCCCTCTTCATTCTGCAGCACCCGTCCCTTGCAGACAATCCAGATTGGGGTGCCGTCCTTGCCCATCCAGCGGTAGCGCAGTTCGTGTTCCGACTTCTCTCCGTTCAGAAGCTGCTGCAAGTCCGCCTGCAGCATGGCGTAGTCATCCGGGTGCACCACATCCCTGAGATTATCCGTCACATCATGAAACAAAGAACCCGGCAACGAAAAACGCCTGGTGGCGCTGTCGGTAATGAAATAAGCGTCGTTCATAATATCATACACAAAAAGATTGTCGTCCATGCAGGTTGCAAATTGCTCCGCTGTGGCACAAAATGCGTCAAATCCCTGGCTTTTGTCCAATTTACGCATATTTCCCCTCCAAACTTACCATATCACGCTTATCCCCTGTAAAACCGGGATATTGCGCTCCATCCTGCCTCCTGCTTTGCCGGGGGATTATCACTGCGCTGCTGTTTTGAACCTTTCAATCAGGGCCGGGATCTTTTCCCCCAGCAAAACAATGTTCAGGCTCATGGGATTGATCACGATGCCCTTAACTTCCTGTCCCATGGCCTTCTGGATGTCCTCAAAGGCAATTATGCTTGCCCGCAGCTTCCTCTCCTTGTCGAACTTAAGCAGTTCCTGACCGTCCGTGAAAAGGGGCTGGAACTTCTCACCCTCCTTGTTCTGCACACAGGGAATCCGAATATTGGAGCCGTCAGGCAGAGGGGCATCCCCTTCCATCTGGTGAGGCACCAGAAAACGGCTGCGCACAATATTGGCCGCCATCTCTTCTTCATATTCATGCAGCGCCTGAGCATTGCGTTCCTTGCGGTTCATTTCCTGTATGAAATGAATGCCGGACAGCTGCATCTGGGGATTGAGCAGGGGCCGCTTCTCCTCCGGGATCTGGGACAGGTCCGGGTGCTTCACCAGCTTGTCCAGAGGCAGGCGGGTCAGCCGTTCCTCCTCCTGGAACATAATAACGTCAATGCCATAGGAAAAAAGGCTGCTGAAAAACGGCAGTAACTGATCCCCGGGCACTTTTACCACCACCAGCGGGTCCTGAAAGTTCTCCCTGCGCACATTTGCATAGTGTTTTGCCTTCTCTTCCTCCACAAAGGTCCAGATCTGATCCGTAAAATCCTCCTCGTCACAGGTGACGAAGGGCAGCCTGGTCCCTGCGCCAAAGGCCACAAACAACTGCTCCAGCTGTGGAATCCGCATGGCCTGCTCTATAAATGTATTTTCGTTTTCCATGTACTTTCAACTGACCTCGTTTCTCTTTATTTCTGCATAACAGATTTTATATACTATTATTTTATCATAAATCCCGCACAATGACAACCAAAAAGGAAATAAAAAGAATGAAATGATTTTGCAAAAAGCATTGACATTTTCCGTGGGAAATGGTAACATATTATCTGCTTAGAGGATTCCTCTGACAACTCAACAAGCGAAAGTGTCGGAACTGGCAGACGAGCAAGACTAAGGATCTTGTGCTGGCAACAGCGTGTGGGTTCAAGTCCCATCTTTCGCATTACGGTACAGCCCCAAACTGTAAAAGTTTGGGGCTGCACTTTTCTTCTGTTCAAGTTTATTCCAGACCCTTCATATGGGTCAGCGCACTCTCGATCAGACTGCCCAGAGACTGCTCCGCCACACCGGCCACAATGTTTTCGCAGTGGTTCACAGGGATCAGAATGCGTCTGGCCCGGCTCTGTCCCACCGCTACCGCCATGGCTGGCGTCACCTCCCCGTACAGCGAGTCCGCGATCACGATGCCGATGGGCCCCACGATCACATCCGCCCTGCGGCATCCCACGATCACCGCGTTCTCTCCGGTGGCGGCAACGTCCGCCCCTGCTCTGAGCATGGCGGCGGTGGCGGTACTGTTGGTCCCCACCGCCGTGACATAGGCATGGGGCAGCCGCTCCTTGACGGCGCTCACCAACTGCCTTCCCATGCCCCCACCCTGGCTGTCAATCACTAAAATGTTCATAAGTACCCCTTTTCCGTTACGGCCCTGTTATATTTCGCTGAACCCAGGGCGGCGCCTGATAGTGTTTCATTCATTGTACCACAGGCCGCCTTTATTGAAAAGAGTCCCTCACCATCCTTACCGATTCTCGTTGATATAGACCTGAGCCCTGGACTGAATAATACCGGCCACTTCCTGCGCACTCCTCTGTCCGGAAAAGAAGGCTTCCGCATCCTCTATAATTATATTGCGGATCTCTTCATTATAATAAGCCGTGCGGTTCACGCCATAGATGAACTGGCAGATCTCCTCCACTTCTTCCTGCGTAAAAGGCTCCAGAACCACCTGCTCTCCATTGATTGTCCAGTAATCGTCATAATATTCCTTGTTGCCGTTTTCATCCGTCCAGTAGGAGCGCTCCGTAGCCTTCGCCGCCTTGGCCAGAAATGCGGACTTCAAAACCGGCATACTGTAAAGTTCGCTGCTGGTCTGGTACTCTTCGGTAAGGAACTGACGTACAAACTGCCATGCCTCGTCCTGTTGCTGGGAATTGGCGGAAATCATCAGGGCAGAACCGCTTATGCCCAGGCAGGAACCCTTTGAATCCGATGTGGGGAATCCCACATAGGACACCTCCTCACCCATATATCCTTTAATCTGATATTTGCAGTCCTCGATATTGCTGATATACAGTTCCCGCATCAGACTGCGGTTCTCCCTGTACTGGTTCTCATGGGAGAAGTAGTCATAGTCCTCGTCCTCCTTATAGCTTTCCTTGGGCAGGGTCTTGGCATATTCCAGCATGTCGATGAATTCCTGGGAATCAAAATGGCATTCACCGGTTTCCAGGTCAATAAAATCCTTCCCTCCATAGCTCAGTATGTTATAGATAAAACCGTCGCGGGTCATATCGCCAAAGGCGGCTGCTCCCTGGGGCATGGTGGCAAGCACAGCCTCCACATCCGCCATGGTCCAGGACTGGGGCTCTCCCACCAGGGATTTCTTGGCAACCATGGTCTGGACATTAAAGCTGGGAATCACCGCATACAACTGCCCGTTTACGGAATAAGCATCCCACACATTCTGCAGGTATTCCAGCCCGCCCAGTTCCGGGTCCGCCGCCAGCAGCTTACCGATATCCGCCAACGCCCCTTTGGAAACATAGTTGCGGTAGCTGTTCAGATCGGTGAACATCATGATATCCGGCATCTTGCCGCTGATGATGTCATTGTTGAGCCGGGTCTGTCCCGCCGTCCAGTCCTCCGGGCTGTTATAAATGCTGTAGTCCTTCAGCGTGATTCTGTACTGGCTGTTTGACTGATTAAACTGGATCACCTTGGCTCTGATCTCCGAACCCACATAGCTTCCTCCCAGCACCAATTCCTTCTTATCCGGGATATCTGCCGGGTCCACATAGGTAAAGCAGGCGCATTTCTGCGCATAAGTACGGATGTCATGATAGACCGCCGCAAAATGCTGATCGTCAATCCACAGTACCATATTGATATCATCAGCCAGCAAATCCGAGTTTATACTGTTCATCAGCATCTTGGGTTCCGCATCCCCCGGGCTCCAGGTATACAGGCCCATATTATTGGCCAGCAGCAAATCCTGACCAGTGCCTCCGCGGATTCCGAAGTTATCATGAAAAGGAAGTTCCGTCTGCTCTCCCAGAGTGCCGGCTTCTATATCGTAACTGGCCATATAGCGTTTGGTATATGCTTCGTCATTATAGATCATCGTCAGTGTACCATCGCCGTTGGCATAGATCAGAGCAGAACGCTCGATAATATCACCGCTCATCTCTTTGCGGCTGATTTCTTCGCCCTGGGGCGAGTAGAGCACCGTTTCGTTCTTATTCCCGCTCAGGACAGCCAGGACCCTGCCCTCGCCTCCATCCAGCACCTGGCCGCAATAGGACCATTCTCCCGGTTTGTTGGCAATGATCTGTTTTGACCATTGCAGACTTCCCTCCATATTCCAACAGTCCAGATAGAATCGGTCCTCATAGACATAATTGTTCGGATCGGAAGTATCCTCGTAGGTACAGCTATCCACGGCATAGACATAACCTGCGTTTGATACAAAGGCACTGTTGATCCAACTGTTGCTCCCTTCCCGCTCAGGCAGCGCCAGTTCCACGAAACTGCTGTCTGAGCCGTCAATATTGGCTTTGTAATAGCCAAACTTGTTGTTCTCACTGGTCTCCTCACCGGAACCCCCGTAATTGTATACCAGAAAATACAGCTTTCCATCCTGGTAAGAAAGGTTGCTCACATTGTCATTGCGGCCCAGCAGATTCAATTCCTGATAAGAATATACATTTTCCTTTCCCTGCTGGCTGGTTTTCACACCGCCCGATGTGCCCTCATCACCGCCACCGATGCCGTCCTGGCCGCCCTGGTTGTCATCGCCGCCGCTGCAGGCGGCAAGTCCCAGGCCCATAACCGCTGCCAGGGACAGGGCTATCACCTTTTTCCATATTCCTTTTTTCATACGCTCCTCATTTCTGCACACCACTGGCTTGGCCCATGGTATTGCGTCAATATGTAAAATAATACCTGAAAACAGATTTGCCGAACTCGGCCGACTATTCCGCAAGCCTGTTTTCCAGGTAAATATACCACCTGATGTTTACTTTGTAAACATGCTTTGCAGAATATTAAGAATTTCATATCGGAGAACCGTTATCCAAATGCCGCCAAATGGAGTATACAGCGGGAAAACAGCATATACTGTTACTGTCTGTGAGGTGAGTAATTATGAAGATTTTAAAACGCCGCACCATCGGCGGCATCGCTTTTGTTCTGATCGCGGGTACCCTATCCCATTTCCTGTATGAATGGACGGGCAAAAATTTTGTAGCAGGACTCTTCACCCCTGTCAATGAATCTGTCTGGGAACATATGAAGCTGGTGTTTTTTCCCATGCTTCTGTATTCTTTCTTCATGATACCCGGATTGAAGGACGAGTTTCCCTGTCTCCCCTCCGCCTACTGTTTTGGGATGCTGCTGGGAACCCTTCTGATTCCCGTACTTTTTTACGCCTACAATTTTGTGACAGGACGGGATGTCTTTTTCCTGGATCTGGCTACTTTTGCGGTCAGCGTGATCCTTGGCTGCACTGCCGTATATAAGCTGACTCTGCACTGTGGGGCAAAGGCTTTTTCCTGGCTGCTGTACGTTCTTGCGGCGATGGGCATTGTCTGTTTTATGGTATTCAGCTACAATCCCCCGCCCCTGGCAATCTTCACCCCTCCGTCCGGCTCTTTTTCCTGATTTTCCATTGCCGATCATTTGGGGGTATGCTATACTGATAACAACACCTGCCCGGAAATCGTGTTTTGGGACAGGCCGTTGGAAAGGGTATGGAATAGGGATGCATACAAGTGAATCTGCCGAGAACTATCTGGAGACAATTTTGATATTAAGCAAATGCAGACCGGTGGTGCGGTCCGTGGACGTGGCGGAAGAACTGGGCTATAAAAAGTCCAGCGTCAGCGTGGCCATGAAAAATCTGAGGGAAAAAAATCATATCACCGTAACCAGGGAGGGCTTTATCTACCTGACCGAGAGCGGCAGGGAGATCGCCGATATGATCTATGAGCGTCATCAACTTCTATCCCAGTGGCTGACCCGCCTGGGAGTGGATCCCCGGATTGCCGCCGAAGATGCCTGCCGCATGGAGCATGTGATCAGCAAAGAGAGTTTTGAAGCCATCAAGCGGCATATCCGATAGACTGAAGCCAATAAAACCGGCCTTTTCCGGGCGCTGCTGCAAACCCGGAAAAGGCCGGTTATTTTGTTCAGATCCGATAAATACTTAACGCTGCACCCTGCCGGAAGCGTCACCGCCGGCCAGAGTCTCCACCTCTTTCCTGGACACCAGGTTAAAGTCGCCGGGAATGGTATGCTTCAGCGCGGAAGCTGCCACGCCGTACTCCAGCGCTGCCTTATAGTCCTTGCCATCCAGCAGGCCGCAGATCACACCGCCCGCAAAGGAATCGCCGCCTCCCACGCGATCCACGATGGGATGCACGCTGTATTCCTTGGAGTGATAGAATTCCTTTGTATCCCTGGAATAGATACAGGCGGACCAGCCATTGTCGGAAGCGGAATGGCTCACCCGCAGGGAGGAAACGCAGTATTCAAAATTGTAGTCCGCCACCATCTGCTCGAAAATGGACTTGTAGCCTGCCAGTTCCAGATCGCCGCTGGTCACATCGGTCTTGCCGGGCTTGTATCCCAGTACCAGTTCCGCGTCCTCTTCGTTGCCGATGCAGACGTCCACATACTTCATCAGGTTTTTCATGATTCTCTGGGCCTTCTCGGAGGACCACAGCTTCTTACGGAAGTTCAGATCAACGGAAACTTTCACGCCGTGCTTCTTAGCGGCAATCAGCGCCTTCTCAGTAAGCTGTGCCGCGCTGTCGGACACGGCGGGAGTGATGCCCGTGAAGTGGAACCAGTCGGCGCCCTCAAAGATGGCGTCAAAGTCAAAATCCGCCTCGGTGGCCGTAGAGATGGAGGAATGGGCCCTGTCATATACCACCTTGGAGGGCCTCATGGAAGAACCGCTCTCCAGGAAGTAAATGCCCAGTCTCTCGCCGCACTTTGCGATATGCTTTGTGGACACATTATATTTTCTCAGAGCAGCCACAGCGCACTCGCCGATCTCGTTGTCGGGCACTGCAGTGACAAATTCCGCGTCATGTCCATAATTGGCCAGGGACACGGCCACATTGGCCTCGCCGCCGCCATAGCATACATCAAACTCGTCTGCCTGTATAAACTTCTCGTTGTTAGGAGTGGACAGCCTCAGCATGATCTCACCCATAGTAATCACTTTTGCCATTGGATTTTCCCTCATCTTTCTTGATTATAGTTCCGCATTTTCCCTTCCAGCGCACCATACTCCTGATCCCTACACGGCCGCTTCTGCGTCCGTGCATGGATCAATGCGCTGTACGGGAAATGCTGTCTGTATTATAGTTCCGCATTTTACTTCTGCACCAGATGTAGTGCGAAGCCGCCAAACTCTTCTTTCAGGTAGATGGCCTTCAGGTTGCCCTTGGCGTCTCT
>Ga0224742_10517_pt1 | contig 10190 bp, 8 predicted proteins | sample LIM_E_Water_Neg_FD_161631 | JGI IMG/M metagenome (GOLD analysis project Ga0224742, IMG submission 161631) | Enriched cells from gastrointestinal tract of the lab mouse from Pacific Northwest National Laboratory (PNNL), Richland, Washington... | ecosystem: Host-associated > Mammals > Digestive...
TGTCAGTCCTGAAGATGAAGAGGACATTAAATACGCATGTGGTAAAGATGGCGACTTCCTAGCAATATCTTTTGTTAATAGTGCTGAAAACATTCGTGAAGTAAGAGAACTTTGTAAAAAATATGGTAAGCCCAATATGCCTATTGTTTCTAAAATTGAAACGCAATACGCGATGGATAATTTAGATTCCATTGTAGAAGAAACCGATTACGTCATGGTTGCACGTGGAGATTTGGGTATTGAGACTGGAGTAGAAAATTTACCACTTTACCAAAATAGGATGATTGAAAAATGCCGTGAAAAGGGAAAAGGCGTAATAATGGCAACCCAAATGATGACAAGTATGAAAACAAGCATTCGACCAACCAACGCTGAAGTAACCGATGTTGCTAATGCTGTTTTAATGGGCTGTGATGCTGTAATGACAAGTGAAGAAACAACAATTGGAAATTTCCCAGTTGAAATCATTCAAAATATGGCTGAAATTTGTAAAAAAGTAGAAAGCTATTACCGTTATGATCATCGCTACGATAAAAAACAAGAAAAAAACGCCACTTCTATTATTATACACAATGCGGTATCAGCAAGTAATGAACTAGAATCGAAAGTGTTAGTTGCGGCGACTAAAACAGGTTTTACCGCTAAACAAATCAGTAATTTAAGACCAAATGCTTTCACCTTAGCCTGTGTGCCAGATGAAAAAGTGGCTAAAAGCCTTAACTTAAGCTATGGTACCGTTCCAATGGTGACAGGTTTATATCATACCACTGATGAATTAGTTACAGACGCTGTAAAAAGAGCGAAAGAATTTTTAAATGGAGAAAAAGATACGATTGTAATAACAGGAGGCTTCCCAAGCGTTAGTGAAAATCAAACAAACTTTATGAAAATAGAAGAGATTTAGTGAATATTAATCCATTCGGTATTTACTTTATCTTTTTTTATTTCTGTAATAAAAATAGATTCATTTCTAGGAACCAGCAAAAAAACATAATTTTTTGTACGAGTAAGTGCCACATAAAAAAGGCGTCGTTCCTCAGCGTATAAAAAATTTTCTTCTTTTTTTATCCCTTTTAGAATAGAAGGATCTTCTATTTGACTGGGAAACCCCAACGTTTTATTTTCTAAATTAATTAAAATCACTTGATCGCTCTCTAATCCTTTAGACTTGTGAGCAGTTAAATACCTTAAAGGAATAGAAGGGTACTTTTTTAAAGTGAAATACCCGGAATCTTTTACTTCAATTTCTTCCTTTTGTAAATAAGAATATAAATCATTATTATTTCTCCCTAAAATTAAAAGTGTCCCTTGATAGTTTTTATAAACATACAAAATCGTCTCTAAAAGAGTTTTTCTTTTCTCTTTTTCTTTAATAAATTTTACTGGTTTTTCTAAACTTTTTTTACTTTTCAAATCTTTATGAATTTGTCCTTTATGTTGCATGACAAAACCCCCAGCTAAGTTAATTAACTCTTGACTATTGCGATATGTATTTTCAATTTTGTGAATACTTGCTCCCGGAAAATAATCTGAAAAATGTAAAAACAAATTAAGGTCACATCCTGAAAATTTATAAATCGATTGAAAATCATCACCCACTACCGTTAAATTGGCATTTGTGATATCAAGAATACTTTTAATAAAATGAAGTCTTAAAAGGGAAGTATCTTGATATTCATCAATAATAATTTCCTTATAAAAAGGCGTTTTACCTTTCTTTTTCACTATATCTTTTGCTTTTTTTATCAAATCATCAAAATCCAAAAGCCCCTGTAATTCCTTTTCTTTTTCATAATACTGGAGGATACTATAAATGATTAAAAGGATAGATTTATTTTTTTTAGTAAATAACGCCATAAATTCTTGCTTTGTAAGACAATTTGTATTATATAGAGAAATAAACGTTTCAATTGTTTTTTTAGTCGTTTTAAATTCATGACCTTTAATCCATTCATTATATTTTTTTTGACTCAAAAATAATTTTTTATAAACCTTCTTAAATTCTTTTTTTAATAAAGGCGAGGGATAAAGGAAACATTCAAAAAAAGTATCAATACATTTTCTTAAAAAAGCTTCTTCACAAATATGAAAATCATAATGATTTAAATCTAATAACTTGATGGCTAACTTATGAAAAGTCAGGCAATCTATTTTTTTATTACCTAACTTTTCTTGCAAGCTCTTTGTGGATTCATTCGTAAACGAAATACATAAGATCTCTTCGGGTTTTATTTTCTTCACTTCCATTAAATACTTTATTTTACCTATTAAAGTGAGCGTTTTTCCAGAACCCGCCCCCGCAACAATTAAAGAGTATTTTTTAGCGTTTAAAATAGAAGAACGTTGTTGTTCATCTAAAGCGTAACCATTAATATTGTTAAAAATTTCGTTATTCATATACAGGTATTATAAACTTCTTCTTTTACTTGTCAATGAGTAACTTATTATGTTTTAATAAAAATGAAAAGAGGAATTAAAATGAGTGTTAGAGATAAATATTATAGTTATAAGATAAAAAAAAGATACAAACAGTTCAAAAATTGTAGTTTACCTTTTCCGTTCTTTGATAAAAAAAGAGATTGTTTTGAATGGGTAAGAAAAGAAGAAAATGATGATTTTTATGATAGAAATTCAAGTCTATTTGAAGTTTTAGGTAATGCAGCCTCTTCAGGAGTAACTTATCATTATGAAGCCAATATTCTCTCGAGAACGAGAGAAAGTGTTTGGGAATGCAATGTAGAAATTAGTCACGGGCATAGTTTTGAAGATATTGTTGAGGCTCTTTATAGTTATCCTAACTCTTTTCATATACCTGATGAATTTAAAAGGGAATACAGTGAACAAGAATTAGCCTATTTAAACAAAGTCCAAAAATATTTAAATTTTATTGGAGTAAGGGAAAACCCTTATTTGGAAGAAACAAATACCATTTATCAAACCTTTTTAGAATTAGAAAAAAAGAAAAAAACTTTAAAAAATAGAATTTTATATTATAAAAATTTAAAAGCAGAAAGAAAATTAATGTTTCGTGAAAAAATAGAATGTGCTGAAAATCAAAAAGCCAAAGAGTACGCTGATTATCGCTATTATAAATCTCAAGAACCAAAAGAAATAGAATCTTTCTTAAATGGTCAAAAACAAGAATTTATAAGTCCTTTGTATTCTCCTAATCGTTCAAATTTACATCAGAAATACTTTTTAGTTGATAATGAATACAATTATCTTGCTATTTTAGAAATTGTGGAAGAAATAAAAATGCCCTTTAAAGAATTAACAGAAGAACAAATTGGTTATGATAAAGAGAAATATAAAAACTTTTTAGAATTTAAAAAAGAATTAAAAAATGATTTTAAAGAGCGATTTAAATATTTTAATGAAGGCAACTTTACTGAAAATTCAATGATATTAATAGAAAAATTGAAAATAGAAAGAATAAATCAACAATGATTTTACCAAATTTTCAAAAACAAAAATAATCTTTTATAAAATTAAAGAACAAATGAGGAAGAATACTTAGTCTCTTCCAATCCTTTGGAATCGAAGGGTTTTGATTATTACAGATAAAAAAAGAACAATATTAGAAGAGTAAAGAAAAACCTCTTTAAAGTATTTTTCTTTTTTTTAAAAGTAGTTTATAATAATACTTGAGAGTGATTTTATGTACAGAAAAACCTACGCTGTCATAGACAGTGAAAAATTAAAAAGGAATACCAAAGAAATAATAAAAAAATACAGCAAATACAACTATTACATTGCTGTTGTTAAAAACAATGCTTACCATCATGGGATAAAAATTGTGAATGACTTAATAGAAGCTGGAATCAATTATTTAGCCGTTTCTTCCTTAGAAGAAGCGTTAGACATTCGTAAAATAAATAATGAAATTCCCATTCTGGTCTTAGAACCCATTTCCCCCGAATTTATCGACGATTGTCAAATGAATGCGATTACGTTAATGATTGAAAACTTAGAAGAATTAAAAAAATTAAACGAAAAGAAATTAACTTACCATCAAAAAGTGCATTTAAAAATTGATTCAGGTATGAATCGTCTTGGCTTCAAAGAAAGAACAGAAATAAAAGAAGCCGTAAAAATTATTGAAACAAATGAAAAAATAGTTTTAGAAGGCTTATTCACCCATTTTGCTACTAGTGGAAGAAACGATAACTATTATGACCAACAATTAGCCACCTTTAAAGAATTAACAAAAGACATGCACTTAAAAGACATTCCCATTATCCACATTGACCGAAGTTTAACCTTTGTAAGCCATAAAAAACCAAGCTTTGTAACAGGCGTAAGATTAGGCATCGTTCTATTTGGATTCAATGGTTCAATTAAACCAACTAAAAACATCAAAGGAAAACTAAGTAATCTAAAAAGACAATTTGTATTAAAAAGAAACCATATAAGTGAAAGTATTTTAGAAAATCATCTAAAACTTGAAACCGCTTTTTCTCTTTACTCAACAGTCATGTCCATAAGAACCGTTAAAAAAGGCGAGATAGTAGGGTACAATGGCTTTTATAAAGCAAAAAAAGAAGAACGAGTGGCCACTTTACCGATTGGTTACGCGGATGGAGTCACAAAAGAATTTCAAAACGTTGCTATTAATGGTAAAAAATATAAAATTATAAACGATGCCATGGATATGTTATCCGTTTTAGTAGATGAATCTGTAAAAATAGATGATAAAGTAGAAATATTTGGAGAGACTATAAGTATAAAAGAAGTAACAACGAAATTAAACATAAACAGCTATCATTTATTTAACCTTATTAGTAATCGAGTACCAAGAATTCATAAAGATAAAGAAAAAGAAATAGAAATCAAATATTGAGGTGAGACCATGAACTTCGAAGTATTAATACTCGGCACCGATGCCAATGCCTATTACATGGCCAGATGTTGTTACGAAGTATACAAGAAAAAAGCTTATCTTATAGGCAAAGACCGCTTAGCTTTTACTAAATTTTCTAATATTTTACATGTTAGCTATGAAGAAAAAATTTGGGAAAAAGAGACTTTTTTTGAAATCTTAGAAAACTTTGCCAAAGAGCATAAAGAATCTAAAATTGTCTTAATCAGTACCAATGAAACCTATACAGAATTTATTACAGGAAACAAAAAAAGATTAAGCAAACAGTACGTCTATAATTTTCCTGATTTAAAAATCATAAAAAGTCTTACCAATAAAGAAAATTTTTATAAAACGTATGAAAATGAAAATTTAGTTTTTCCTAAAACGATTTATTATGATTGTGCAAAACAAGATAAAAAACCAGATATGCCTTTTCCAATTGTTTTAAAACCAAGTAATGTCGTCGAATACAACCACTTAAAATTTGAAGATAAACATAAAATTTACAAAATTGAAAATCAAGACGAGTTAGATAAAATAATCGAAAATATAAAAAAAGCGGGTTACAAAGATAAACTTATTCTTCAAGAATTTATTCCTGGGGATGATTCTTATCTTTTTGATTCTGTCGTGTATGTCAATCAAGAGGGAAAGGTAGAATTCCTTTCTTTTGCCCAAATCGGCCTTCAAGAAAGAACCAAATCGATGGTTGGAAACGCCGCTGTTTTAATAAATGGTTTTAACACAACCGATGGAAACGTAAAAAAACAAGCTAAAGAAATAAAAAAATTTATGGAGAACATTCATTACCAAGGCTTTGCTGAAGTCGATATGAAGTACGATGAAAGAGATAAGACATTTAAAGTCTTAGAAATCAATGCCCGTCAAGGAAGATGTAGTTATTACGTCAGTGCTCTAGGGAAAAATCTGGTAAAAGTCCTAGTCGATGATTGTCTTTACAATCTTAAGAATGAGTACGAATTTTTAGACCAAGAAGTTCTTTTATCTTTTGTGCCAAAAGGCATCATAAAAAAATATATAAAAAATAAAGAATTTAAGAAAAAAGCTTTGACCTTGTGGAAAAAAGTAGTCAAACCTATGGATGCCAAATTAGACAAAAATTTTAAAAGATTTCTTATGTTAAGAAAAAGATGGTTGCATTACTATAAAGAATACAAAAACAGTTATTGGAGATGAAAATATGTGTGGAATAATAGGTTTTATTGACCAAAAAAAAATCAGTGAAAAAAAAGAAATTATAAAAAAAATGACCGACCGAATCCATCATCGTGGACCAGATGGAGAAGGGTATTTTACAGATAAATACATTGCTCTAGGACATAAAAGATTAGCCATTCTAGATTTAAAAGGTGGAGAACAACCTATTTTTAATGAAGACAAAAGTAGGGTAATCATTTTTAATGGGGAAATCTATAATTATGAAGAATTAAAAGAAGACTTAGAGAAAAAAGGGCATAAATTTAAAACAAAAACCGATACGGAAGTCATTCTTCATGGCTACGAACAATACAAAGAAAAACTTTTCCAAAAATTAAGAGGAATGTTTAGTTTTGTCATTTATGATAAAAAAACACAAGAACTAATTGGAGCAAGAGATCATTTTGGGATAAAACCTTTTTATTATTACAAGACGAAAGAGTGTTTTATGTTTGCATCAGAAATAAAAGCATTCTTAGACCATCCGGATTTTCAAAAAGAAGTTAATAAAAAAGCCTTAAAAATGTATTTAATCTTTCAATATTCCATTCATGAAGAAACCTTTTTCAAAAATGTGTATAAATTAAAGCCAGGTCATTATTTTAAATATAAAAATGGTAAAATGAAAATAGCTAAATATTTTGAAATTGATTATTCAAAAACCAATAATACTTATGAAAACTATAAAAAAGAATTACAAGAAGTGTTAGAAGAATCAATAAATTATCATAAAACAACTAGTGATGTAGAAGTAGGCTCTTATTTATCAGGAGGCGTCGATTCATCCTATGTAGTAAGTATCGCAAAACCAAATAAAACCTTTTCAGTGGGGTTTGATATGCCCGGTTTTGATGAAACGGAATATTCAAGTGAACTTTCAAAACGTTTAAATGTAAAAAATGAAAAGAAAAAAATAACCAGTGATGAATTCTTTAACATTCTTCCAAAAATTATGTATCATACCGATGAACCTCATGCTAATCTTTCTACTGTACCCTTGTATTTCTTAAGTGAATTAGCCAGTAAACAAGTGAAAGTTGTTTTATCAGGAGAAGGAAGCGATGAAATGTTTGCTGGATATAATGAATATTATGAGCCAGCACTTTTAAAAATCTATACGAAATTACCTTTATTTTTCAGAAAAAGTTTACGTAAGTTAGTTAGTCCTTTTCCGCATTTTCCAGGTCAAAATACGATTAAAATGTACGGTCAACCTTTTTATGAACGCTACATAGGTCATGGTTCAATTCTGTCTGAAAAAGAAGCAAACGCTATGCTTATTCCAGAGCTTAGAGATAATGAAACCATTGGCGACATAATAAAGCCTTATTATAATAAAGTAAAAGATTGTGATGATATTACAAAAAAGATGTTTATTGATATGTATTTTTGGTTACCTCAAGACATATTGCTAAAAGCAGATAAAATGACTATGGCCAACTCAGTAGAACTTCGAGTTCCTTTATTGGATAAAGAACTTTTTGACTACGCCAGAAAAATTCCAACAAAACACTTAATAAAAAACAAAGCAACCAAAAAAGTATTTAGAGATATTGCGAATCTTTCTATTCCCGATGATTGGGCAAATAGAAGAAAACTAGGTTTTCCTGTTCCTTTTTCAAAATGGCTTAAAGAAGAAAAATATTATAATTTAGTAAAAGAATATTTTAATAAAGAATATGTTAAAGAATTTTTTGATAAAGAATATATCAATCAATTATTAAATGAACACTATACAGGGATAAAAAATAATGGAAGAAAGATTTACAATATTTATGTATTCTTAATTTGGTACGACGTGTATTTTATTAAAAATTAAAAAGGATAAATTACTTATTTTTATCCTTTTGATTTATATAATCTCTCATAGCTTGAATGGCCTCTTCTTCTTCTTTTTTATCTAAAATGGTTTTTAAACGAATATCTTCAATTTTGATTTCCGAATTTTCACATTTGATAATAATAGGGTCATGATTCGAAGAAGAAACTTCTAAAAGGTCACCTTCATCTAAAATAATTTGTACTCGATCTTTTTCTTCAAATATTTTCAATTTTTTCCTCGCTTTCTACTTTGGAAAATAATTCATCTTCAAAAAAATCTTGAAAAGAAATTTCTAGTCCATCACAAATTGTTTTAATGGTTTGTAATTTTGGATTTTTTGATTTTCCATCAATTAAACTTTGGAGAGTACTTTGCCGTAAATGACACATTTTAGACATTTTATTGAGGGAAATTTTTTTTTCCTCACATATTTTTTTTATTTTTGCTGCAACAACTTCTGATAACTGCATAAATGGCCTCCTTTTAAGCATCCTTTGATACTTTATAGGCTCATTATAAAAAAAAGAGAAATGAGTTTTTGTCGAATAACGTCGAAAAAATTAAATTTTTAATTTTCTTTTATCGAAAAGATTTCTATTAAACTTTAACAAAAAATGAAAAAAATTAAATTTTTTTTAATTCATCTATTGACATACTTTAACTATTTTGTTATAGTCTAATTGTGTCCAAATAATGGGCGCTTAGCTCAGTTGGTTAGAGCACCTGCCTTACAAGCAGGGGGTCTGGGGTTCGAGTCCCTAAGCGCCCACCATTTTTATTTTTGCCGACTTAGCGTAATTGGTAGCGCAACTGACTTGTAATCAGTAGGTTGGGGGTTCGATTCCCTCAGTCGGCACCACTTATGGAGGGATAGCGAAGTGGTCAAACGCGGCAGACTGTAAATCTGTTCCTTCGGGTTCCATGGTTCAAATCCATGTCCCTCCACCATTTCTATTATTGCCTCGTAGCCAAGTGGTAAGGCATCAGACTTTGACTCTGACATTCCGGTGGTTCGAACCCACCCGAGGCAGCCATTTATATTATTTTATGATCCGCTAGCTCAGTTGGTAGAGCATTTGACTTTTAATCAAAGGGTCTTGAGTTCGAATCTCAAGCGGGTCACCATCTTGTAAACAAAGTCCTTAAAAGAGGACTTTTAAATTAAGCACCCATAGCGCAATTGGATAGAGCGTTAGACTACGGATCTAAAGGTTAGGGGTTCGACTCCCTTTGGGTGCACCAGATTGATGACAAACTCGAATTATAAAAATTCGAGTTTTAATTTGTTTGTTTAGAGAATATACTAGTAAGTTGATAAAACAAAAACAGATGGTTCTGACTTAAAAAAATTATGATATAATCATAAAAACGAGGAAAGATGTAAAATGAAAAAACAAAACCTATTTAACAGAATGTATGGCATGATTACCAGAAAGCAAAAAATTAATTTTATTATCATTCTTTTTATCATGGTTATTTCCGCCTTACTGAGTCAACTCTTACCTTTATCTATAGGAAAACTGACGGATGATATACTAAATCAAGAATCATTATCTTTTACTAAAATAATTCCCTTTTTATCGTTTTAGAAGGTACTTGATAAGAAAAGTCTTTTTCTAAATCAATAAGAGTAAAGTATTCACGAGCTAGAATGGTAGATTCGGCTAGTTCATCAAAAATACGATGTAATTCACGAAGTGGAGTCGTTAGTTGCGTAAAACAAAGATAAGCGGTTAAAACCGTTCCTACACTTATTTTTCCTTCTCCAGCTAAATAAGTAGAAATCCCTATAACAAGTACTGTGAATATAGCTTCATTAATGAATTTCAAGCAATCATAAAATGCCATAGATTTATGATGTCTCATTTCTTTTTTACGTAAATCTTCTGATTTTTCATTAAAACGATTTTCTTCTACAATTGTATTATTTGTCACACGTATGACTTCGATTCCATTCATGAGTTCAACAATCGTTCCATCCATTGAAACTTTTTCTTCCATAAGTAAAACTCGTATTCCTTTTTGAGTAGCTATTTGGCGCATGATAATCATAATTCCAATTGGTATAACCAGTAACATCAAAAAGGCTAAATAAAATGGTAATTTTGAAAAAATAATGACAATCGCCGCTATTCCACTAAAGATAGCAGGGGCAAAATCCATGAATAAAAGCTTTAATAAGCGAATTGTACCTTCTAAACTACGATTTAATTTACCATGAATATTTCCCACTCTATTGTTTTTAAAATAATTTAGGGGTGCATGTAATATAGCATGGATTGCACGAAT
>Ga0224742_10519_pt1 | contig 10182 bp, 9 predicted proteins | sample LIM_E_Water_Neg_FD_161631 | JGI IMG/M metagenome (GOLD analysis project Ga0224742, IMG submission 161631) | Enriched cells from gastrointestinal tract of the lab mouse from Pacific Northwest National Laboratory (PNNL), Richland, Washington... | ecosystem: Host-associated > Mammals > Digestive...
TAATATGAGAAATAGATTGATTTGCAAATGAAGGAGTAGGGAAAATGAAAAAATCAGGAAAAATTTTGATGGCGCTTCTTGTGGCAGTTTTTATTTCATCAGCCTTTGGGGTATCTGCAAAAGCGGAAGAAGCATCTGGTGAGGTTTCGGTCACAGAGATGAATCAGGTCATGACGATCGTGAATGACTGCGAGGCCAGGGAACTGCCGGATGGCAGTGCAGCAGTGGTACAGAGCTATGCAGCAGGAGATTCCGTGTGGGTGGTTGGGGAAACCCAGGATGGATGGTATAAAATATCCTATCAGGGAAAGGAAAGCTATATTCCCAAGGACAGTACGACAGATTTGCAGGTAGAAATAGAAGGACGGGGAACGGTTGACCTGGTGGAAGCCGGGCTGGACGGAGAGCTGGCGGCAGTTGAGGCGGAAGGCAAAATGCTGGTGGAAGAGGTAGAGAGACAGCGTACAGAGACAAAACGTTCCCGCATCTGGACCATTGTTATCGTAGTTTTGATTATCGGTATTTTCGTGACAGGTATCATATCCACTGTAAAGAAGGAAAAAGACGGCGGTGCGAAAAACGATGGCAAAAAGGATGACAGTAAAAAAGGAAATCCGTCAAAAGGCGGCAGCGTAAAGGATAGCAAAAAGAGCAAAGCAGCGGATAATGCTGACGAGTTTGATTTTTACTTTGATGATGACACTACAGAAAAAAAGGATACAGATTTAATTGATTTGGATTTAGACGATGAGGAATAAAGCCTATGAAGCTGATTATTCAAATCCCCTGCTATAATGAGGCAAATACTCTGGAGGTGGCTCTGAACGACCTGCCTAAAGAGCTGGGCGGCGTGGATAAGATTGAGTATCTGATCATCAACGACGGAAGTAAGGATGCTACAGTGGAGGTTGCCAAAAACTGGGGGGTGCACCATATTGTCAACTTTAATCAGAATAAAGGACTGGCCAGGGGGTTTATGGCCGGTCTGGACGGGTGTCTTAGAAACGGTGCAGACATCATCGTAAATACTGATGCGGACAATCAATATTGTGCGGAGGATATTCAGCGGCTTATCCAGCCGATTCTTGACGGCGAGGCAGATATGGTCATTGGCGCAAGACCTATTGACGAGACGGAGCATTTTTCCTTTTTGAAAAAGAAACTCCAGCATTTCGGAAGCTGGGCTGTAAGAAAAGCTTCTAATACAGACGTTCCCGATGCACCAAGCGGTTTCCGGGCAATGTCCCGGGAAGCGGCAATGCACATCAATGTGATCAATGATTATACATATACACTGGAGACTATCGTCCAGGCAGGAAGGGACAAGATCGCGGTGACAAGCGTACCGGTGCATACGAACCCGGATTTGCGTCCGTCCCGGCTGTTCCATGGAATCTGGTCCTATGTTAAAAAATCAATTGTCATTATTCTGCGGGCATACATGATGTACCAGCCGTTGAAATGCTTTACTTATTTGTCAAGTATTCCGCTCTTTATTGGCCTTGGCATTGGTATGCGGTTTTTATACTTGATTGCCATTGGAAAGGGATATGGACATGTACAGTCCCTGATACTTGGCTGTACGCTGATCATTATCGGTTTTTTGACCTTTATGATTGGGCTTGTGTCCGACCTGATGGCTGCAAACCGCAGGATATTGTCGGATACCCAGTATCATATCCGGAGGATGGAATACGATTCCCTAGCCAAAGAGCGGGAGGAAGAGACTGCACTTCGATGGGAGCCTCATGTGGTGCAGGATAACAGCGGTATTTTGGAAGAAAAAAAAAGAAAACAAAAGATATATAATATGTGTTAGATGGCGGGTGAGTTGCGATTAGGGAAGTAGTTACCTTTGTGGTTCCAGCGTATAATGCTGAAAAGACGCTGGCAAGGACAATTGAAAGCATTCTGCATCAGACGGATGACCGGTATAAACTGATCCTTGTTAATGACGGTTCAACGGACAGGACAGACGAAATATGCAGAAGTTACCTTGCGGAAAAGAATGATAAAATCCGCTATATACCGCAGGAGAACAGAGGACTTGGCGGGGCAAGAAACGCGGGGATGCGTCTTGTGGACACGCCTTATGTATCCTTTCTTGACAGCGATGACTGGCTGATGCCCCAGTACGTTGAAAAGCTTATCCGGCAGTTAGAGGGGCATAAAGGAAAAAACATAGAAATGATCATGACACTGCCCCAGATATACCACGAGGGAAGCAGGGCGGTAAGGGACTGGTATGACAAGGATTTGTTTGAAAAAGTTTTTACCTGTGAGGGAGAGATCATCGATCCACAAATAAAGACAGATATATACCGGTTTGAGGTGAACCAGTGCAGGAAAATCCTGCAGATGGATTTTGTAAAAAAGGTTGATTTCAGCTTTAGGGAAAAGGTCAAATGGGAGGATGTATTTCCCCATTTCTATCTGTTGTCCCAATGTACTTCCTGTATGGGAATCGGTGAAATCGGGTTTTACTATAGGATTGGAAGCAGCAGCCAGATAACCGCGTCAAGGGGAGCGGACAGGCTGGACTTATTAATTGTATTTGAAGACTTATTACAGTATATCAACAGGGAAGGCAGAAGGGATTTATATTTTCCGGCAATGCGTGTTCTGGTCAGGTTTTCCATATGGTGCATCCGTATGGCGGATATTGACCATAGAAGGGTGCTGGTGAATAAAATCCATTATTTGTTTAAGGGGCTGTCTTCCAGATATTACATGGAATTAGTAAAAGAAACCAGAAAAAACTGTACGAAAGCGGACGCAAGGCAGTATCTGCTTTTTATGACAGCAATCAGATTCAGGATTTTTAATTTTATATTTTATGATTATCTCTGGCAGGATATGTGTGAAAAGATGATTAAAAAACTTTTGAGGGCTGGGGAAAGAGTGGCTTAAATATGCAGCAGATCATGAACTACTTGTCAAATAAATATGATATCAAAAGAGCGCTGCTGTTTTCTGTTACAAAGGAATTCAAAGTTTTGGAAAAATGGCTTCAGGACGTGAAAGGAATCCAGATCATATATCCTTTTGCAGAAGCTGGTCAGATAGAGGAGACCGATGCCATTATTTTTGACTACGAATGTGGGCAAGATCTTATTTCACATGATTTTCTCAAAGCCGGATATCTGATAGGCAGGATGCATAAAGCAGAAAACTATTTCAAAGTATGGGAGAGCTACAGGGAGAAAGCTGATCATATCTACATAGAGAAGGACAGGGGGCTAAGGCCGGAACAGATAACAGCCGATATTGCGCCGTGTGAAGTTCTTGAATGGGAAAAGGGAGCTAAAGGGATTGAGCTGTCTGTCGTCCTTCCGGTCTATAACGTGGCAAAATACCTGCCCAAGTGCATGGATTCCCTGCTGAAATGGAATGTGCCTTATGTGGAATATATTTTTGTAAATGATGGGAGCACCGATGAATCCAGAGAAATTATTTTAAGGTATGCACAGGATGACAGACGTATCCGTCTCATTGATAAGGAGAATGGCGGCTGTGCTTCCGCCCGCAATCGTGGAATTGAGGAGGCAGGGGGAAGGTATATCGGCTTTGCCGACCCGGATGATTTCATAGATGAAACAATGTATTGTAAGCTGTTTCAAAGGGCGCTGATGGGCAGTTATGAAATGACTTACTGCGGATATAAGGAATATTATGAGGAAGACGGCAGTACACAGGATGTTTTAAACGACTGCCTGAAAGACCCGTATCTGACAGGCACATACCGCAGGGACAAGGTACAGTTACTTGCAGTTAACACGCGGGTAGCGATTTGGAGGGCTTTGTATAGGAAAGATATACTTGAAAAGAAAAACATCAGATTTCATGAAAGCCTAAAGAGATTTGATGACCTTCCTTTCCGGGTAGAATATATTTTTGCGGCAGGAAGTGCGGCATGTGTACCAGAGCATTTGTATTATTACAGGCTGGGGCGGAAAGGGCAGGATGTAAGCTGCACGGACAAAAAACTGTTTGTGCATTTCCCCATATTTGATTTCTTGGACAAGTATACGGATGAGTTTAAGGATGAGCGGTTACAGGATCTATTGCAGATAGTCAAAATACAGACACACGGGTATGGGCTGTCAAAAATAGAGAAGGAATATAAAAAGGAATATTTAAAAAAGGCTAAACAGCAGCTTGACAGGAACATGGGGTATTGGAGAACTGTAGGACTGATTATGATGTATACAGGAAAAGGAAATCTGGGATGGTATACAAAAATGAAGCTGTTGAATTGAGACAAGAGGACTGATCTATGAATTTTTTTAAAGCATTAAAAAAGTATTGGAGCTTTGCGGTGTATGCGGCAAAAGCTGATTTGCAGGAGGAAGTGGCCAACTCTTACCTAAACTGGCTTTGGTGGATATTAGAGCCTATGAGTTCCATGTTGGTATATGTATTGATATTTGGTATTGTGTTTAAGACAGACGAGGCATATTTTCCCATATTTGTATTTATTGGAATAACAGTGTGGGACTATTTCAGCCGGTGCGTTACTTCCAGTGTGGATTTGATTCGAAATAACCAGCATATTATTTCCAGAATTTATATACCTAAATATATTCTGCTCATTCAGAGGATGCTGGTTTTGTGCTTTAAGATGCTGATAAGCTGGGGGCTTGTGGCGCTGCTGATGCTTGCTTACAAAGTGCCTGTAGGCGTTAATCTGCTTTATATGATACCGAACCTGATTGTTTTTTTTGTTTTCTGTTTTGCGTGCAGTTTGTATTTCCTCCATTTTGGAGTGTATGTCAGTGACTTGTCGAGACTGGTGGCGATTGTGCTGAATCTGATGTTTTATATGACGGGTATATTTTTTAATATACAAAAAGGGTTTCCTGCGCCTTTTGGATATTTATTCCAGAGAATAAATCCTGTTGCCCATCTGATTTTCTGTATGCGGAAGTCACTTCTTTATAATGAAATACCGTCAAGGATTATGCTTTGTATATGGCTGGTTATTTCACTTTTGCTGGCGGCTGGCGGCATACGGCTGATTAATAAAAATGAAAATAATTATGTCAAGATGATATAGTGTGAAGAAAACTTCACACTTAGAAGAATGCTTTGAAAAGCAGGCATTCTTTATCCGTATTTTTGAAGGTTATTGTGACAGACATGATGGCTGATAAGGAGTGGTTATGAAGGAAATAGCGATAGATGTTTCGGATGTGAAGATTACCTATAAACTGCTAAAGAACTTTTCCATACAGAAAAATCTGCTGCGCAGGGATGCGGAGGACGCGGAAGAATTTGAGGCAGTAAAAGGAGTTTCCTTTCAGGTGGAAAAAGGAGAAATCTTAGGGATTATCGGAAAGAATGGAAGCGGTAAGTCAACTTTGCTGCGGGCGATTGCTGGGGTGTTCTGTCCCAACGCGGGAACCGTTGATTTAAAGGGGAATACAATTTCACTGCTTTCGTTGGGACTGGGATTTAAGGCTACCTTGTCGGGAAGAAAAAATATTTTTATTTCAGGTATGTTGCTTGGATTTACAGAAAAACAGATAAAAGAGAAGGAACAGGAGATTATTGAATTTGCCGAACTGGGGGAATTCATTGACAGACCGGTCAAAACCTATTCCAGCGGTATGTATTCCAAGCTTGCATTTTCCATTACATGTAATCTGGAAACAGATATTATTCTGGTGGATGAAGTCTTAAGTGTGGGGGATGAAGGTTTTCAGAGAAAGAGCCTGGCTAAGATGGAATCGTTGATACAGGATAAGGACAGGACAGTTATTATTGTGTCACATAGTATAGAGACGTTGGAGAAGTTGTGTGACAGGGTGATGTGGATGCATGAGGGGGAAATCATGGAAATAGGTGAGCCCGGACAAGTATTAAAGCAATACCAAGAATATATGAGCAAATAGTGAGAAGGGAGATAGTAAAAAATATGGTTAAGGTATCTATTGTAGTGCCAGTGTATAATGTGCAGAAATATTTAAGGCAGTGCATGGACAGCATTGTTAATCAGACCTTAAAAGAAATTGAAGTAATATGTGTGGATGATGGTTCTACAGATTCATCAGGGAAGATATTGGATGCGTATGCTGCTAAAGATTCGCGTGTTCGGGTTATACATAAAAAAAATAGCGGATATGGACATTCTATGAACATAGGGTTTGCAGAAGCGACAGGAGAATATATTGGAATTGTCGAGTCAGATGATTATGCAGAACTGAATATGTTTGAAACATTATATGAGGTAGCTCATAAAAATAAGCTGGACGTTGCAAAATCAGCGTTTTATCTTTATTATTCTGTTCCAAAAGAGAGAAACGAAAAGTTTGAGATTGTATCTAAAGTTATGGAGCGTAGGACAATATGCCCTTCTACAGATTTTCAGTCTAATATGGAAATGGTTGAGTTTTATAATATGAAGCCGACCATTTGGTCAGCCATATATAGAAAAGATTTTATTCGGGAAAATAAGATTACTTTTTTGGAAACTCCAGGAGCTTCATATCAGGATGCAGGATTTAATTTTAAGGTAATGGCATTGGCAAAAAGAGTTCAGTTATTGCAGGAAGCGTTTTTACATTATAGACAGGACGCAGAAGGATCTTCTATTAATTCTAAGGGAAAAGTATTTTGTGTGTGTGATGAGTACGCGGAAATGCACAGATTTTTAGATGAACATCCTGTTATAAAGGGAAGACTGGAATATGTTTTGCAGAGAATTAAGTTTGACAGCTACATGTGGAATTATGAGCGGCTTGGAAAAAGATATAAATATATCTTTTTAGAGAGGGCTTCAGAGGAATACAGAGAAGGCATTAAAAACGGGACCATAAATTGGGATTATTTTGAAGATTACAAATGGGATACCATGATGAAAATTGCCGAAGATCCGGTTGCTTTTCATACAAAAGCAGAATTAAGAGCTCAGAGAATGGAAATACACTGGAAGAAAGAATATGAAAGAATCAGACATTCGTGGACCTATAAAGTGGGAAAATGTATTACTATTACACCCAGATTCATAAGAAGATTTGTACGTTGTGTGTTCCGGCATGGTTTGAAATATACATTTACGATTTCACTGCGCGAACTTAGAGAGGGGAAGACTTTTGAGTAAGAAACCAAAATTTTCAATTATTGTGCCTGTGTATAATGTAGAGCCATATTTAAGCTATTGTTTAAATACTATTGTAGAGCAGACGTTGAGAGATATAGAAATTATATGTGTCAATGATGGATCAACAGATCAGTCTTTGAAGATATTACAGGCATACGCAAGAGAGGACGATAGAATTAAAATTATTAATAAGCCTAATGGAGGGCTGTCCTCTGCAAGAAATGCAGCGTTGCCTGTAGCAGAAGGGGAGTACATTCTATTTGTTGATTCTGACGATATGATTTGTAAATATACATGTGACAGGCTTTATCGGGAAATTTTACAGAAGGCACCTGATGTTATTATATTTGGAACAGAGATTTTTCCAGGGGCAGTTATGAAGCCAGACAGAGGATGGCTTGAGTGGACATTAGCGGTCAATCCGGTGTACTATGACAAAAATTGTATTAATGCGTTGTTTTGGGAACGTGCTTCAAAACCTTATGTATATAATAAATGTTTTAAAAATAGTACATTGAAAAAAAACAAAATTAGTTTTGATGAGCAGATAAAGTTTGGCGAGGACATGGTGTTCTTATTCATGGTATTTTCGCGTATTAGCAGTGTAATTTATATTCCTGATAAATTGTATAAATACCGCTATGACCGTGAAGGATCCTTAATGGATCAAAGCAGAAAAGATGTGGAATGGAAACTTAAGTACCATTTGAAGATTATGGAAAAAATATTAAAGGATTGGGATGAACATGGATTTATAAAAGGTCATGAAGAAAGTTTATATATTTGGTGCTTAGAGTTTATTGTAAATGAATTATCAGCAATTCCCAATAAGAATGTGAGAACGGCTATTTGTCAAAAATTAAAGATGTTTATTAAGACTTATCATTTGAAACCAATCAATAGAAATGATTATGTGAAAGATTTAGAGGCAAAATTGCGGGGGGGATTTAAGGCTTAAGTTGTTTTTCTATACATTATATATGGTGGCAAGACTAGAATAAGGATGAGAAAGTTAATTTATTATTTGGAAATTAATGGATAGGAGAAATGATACATGAGAATTAAGTGGATATATTTCTTCAAGCTATATATGGCTTCCATTTAGTATTCAGTCGGGAATGACAGCTTCTGTATTTATATTTGCGGGATATTACGTAAAGGAATATTCGGTATTGGAAAGATTGAAATGGTTCCATTATTTGATTTTTATAAGCATTTTTATTTTAGGTGTATATAATGGATACGATCATTTTTATTTAAATACTAATTTCTGTCCTGATTTGATAATAAGCTTTTTTATGGCGTTTGCTGGTAGCTTTTTATTATTCAAATTAGCGAGGTATGGCGAAAAAATTAGTATATTAAGTTTTATTGGAGAACACTCTTTACTAGTTTTATGTGTTCATTTAGTTGCCATTGAAGCAATGGGACAGTATTTTAATTATATTATTAATTTTATAGGTATAACTGGAGATGTTCCTCTGTTATGGGGAAGCCTTATATTAAATATAGTATTTTCTATAACTGGCACATTTGTAATTTTATTTTTTTCCCAAATTAAGAAAAAATTTCTTATACAGCATTTTAACAGAAATGTATCTGCATCTGCCAAGAGAGATTATAGTGCGGATATTATGAAAGGGATTCTCATTGTTTCAATGTTGGTAGGTCACACAGTAATTGATGTAAGTTTGAGGCGAATTATTTACTCATGCCATATGGTTGCATTTATATTTTTGTCTGGATACTTTTATCATCCGGTTAAAAGTTTAGGTACTGGAATTATCCGACTGTATAAATCATTTCTTATACCCTATGGAGTGTTTTGCTTTGCACATTTGATTTTACATTTAGGTGAAATTAATTCTGATAGCCTATTTCGGAATCTGAAAACTTATATTTACGCAATGAGTTTTTCAGACAAATTATTTGTAGATATTCCGAGTATTGGACCAATTTATTTTATTTGCATGTTGTTTTTAGTTAGAATTATATATTTATTCATAGACTATTTTACTAATTCGATACAAAATAAAATAACAATTGTTATGATATTTTCACTTATTGGATTTATATTAGGAAATGGTGGCTATTGGCTGCCTTGGAGTTTAGACTGTGCCTTATATTGTCTGATTTTTTATGAAATAGGTATAGTATGCAGGCGGTTGAATATTTTAGAATATGTCAGCAAACATTCTGCACTTTATTTTATATTTTCAATTATCTGGGCATATATGATTTATACATCAAGTATGGAGATAGCAATAAGAAAGTATACACCTTATGGTTTAGTAATCTTTGGAGCCTTAAGCGGTATTCTTTTATTATATATGTTGTCAAGGTATATTTCAGTAAATATTAGGAATGGAATAATAAATTTATTGAAGAAGTCAGGGGAAAATACACTATATGTTATTATAGTTCACGAGCTTTTAATAGCTTGCATTTGTGTTCAGATACTTTTGGGTATTATGATAGGAATAATAATAGAAATGCTTAAAAACAAATTATTTTTAGAGAAAAGAGTATAATTTGATTATTAAAGGCGATTTAGTGTTTTAGGTGTGAATGAGGTGACTACAGAGAGACTACTTTATGTAACAGAGGAGATGCAGTAGATGATAGAAGTAAATTATGTTAAAGTAAAAAACTTTGTATATATATATATGCTTTTACCTTTGTTATGCTTTATTGCTTTGTACTTACATTCTTGGCTGGGTGGAATATTTTTAGTTATTCTTTTTGGTTTTTCAGTAGTAAATATTAGAATAAAATTTAAGCGGATAAAAAAAACAAGGCGAAGGAAAAAAGTATTACGAATACATTTTGAAGTGCCAAAATCTAATTATATATTACAGATTCCAATAAGGTATTTAGTTATATTTGCAATTGTAGCAGTTATATGGTCATTTCTTGGAGGACAGGGAAACCTTTACTATCAGAGTCCAGACTGGGGATGTAGAAATGCTATATATAGAGATATTATTTATAGGGAGTGGCCAGTAGTATATCCAGATTATAATAAAGCCTTAGTCTATTATATTGGTTATTGGCTACCAGCAGCCTCTGTGACTAAAATA
>Ga0224742_10521_pt1 | contig 10179 bp, 8 predicted proteins | sample LIM_E_Water_Neg_FD_161631 | JGI IMG/M metagenome (GOLD analysis project Ga0224742, IMG submission 161631) | Enriched cells from gastrointestinal tract of the lab mouse from Pacific Northwest National Laboratory (PNNL), Richland, Washington... | ecosystem: Host-associated > Mammals > Digestive...
TAGAAGATGTGGTCAAAATACAGGTACAGGTATCCAACACGGGAAATTATCCGGGCAAAGAAGTGGTGCAGATCTATGTAAATGCGCCCCAGGGAGAACTTGGAAAGCCGGATAAGGTTCTGGCTGCTTTTGGAAAAACAGGGGAACTGGCGCCGGGAGAAGAAGAATTTCTGATGTTTGAAGTGCCTTTTGAAACCTTTGCGTCCTATGACGAGACAGGAAAAGCAGGTCCCCAATCCAGCTATGTACTGGAGAAAGGCTGTTATACCTTTTTTGTGGGAAACAGCCTAAAAAATCTGGAAACAGCAGGAAGCTTTAGTCTGGAAGAGGTAAAAGTTATCCGGCAGTGTTCCAGGGCCATGGCGCCGGAGAAAAAGTTTAAGAGGATGAAACCCAGCATAAATGATGAGGGGAATTACACCTTTGGATACGAGGAAGTTTTGGCCAAAGGGGAAAGCCAGGCCCAAAGAAGGGCGCGTTTTCTGCCGGAAGATATGCCGATTACCGGGAACAAGGGCTGGCGGCTTTCCGATGTAAAGGAGGGCAGGGTGTCCATGGAAGATTTCGTGGCACAGCTTTCCAAAGAAGAACTTTCCTGTATCATCCGGGGAGAAGGGATGGGAAGTCCGAAGGTCACAGCGGGAACGGCATCAGCCTTTGGCGGTGTTTCCCAGAGCCTGAAAGACTATGGGATTCCCTGCGGATGCTGTACCGACGGGCCTTCGGGGATGCGCCTTGACAGCGGCATGAAGGCTTTCAGCCTGCCCAACGGCACCCTTCTTGCCTGCACCTTTAATACAGAGCTTGTGGAAGAACTTTACGCCTTTACCGGTATAGAGATGGTCAAATATAAAGTGGACACCCTTTTGGGACCGGGGATGAACATCCACAGGCACCCCCTTAACGGAAGGAACTTTGAGTATTTTTCGGAAGACCCGCTGCTGACGGGAAAGATGGCGGCGGCCCAGATCCGTGCAATGCACAGGGCAGGGGTGACAGGGACTATCAAACATTTCTGCGCCAATAATCAGGAAACCCAGCGCAATTCCATCAACAGCATTGTGTCGGAGCGGGCGCTGCGGGAGATATATTTGAAGGGCTTTGAAATTGCCGTGCGGGAAGGCGGCGCAGATTCAGTTATGACTACCTACGGGGCTGTAAACGGGATATGGACGGCCGGAAACTATGATTTAAATACTGTTATCCTGCGGCAGGAGTGGGGATTTAAAGGAATTGTCATGACAGACTGGTGGGCAAAAATCAATGAGGAAGGAAAGCCTGCAGACCGCACTAACTATGCGGCCATGACAAGGGCCCAGAACGATCTGTACATGGTGTGCATGGAGGCGGACAAAAACCTTATCGGGGATAATACGCTTTCTTCTCTGGAGGAAGGAACCCTTAGGGTAGGAGAGCTCCAGAGAAATGCCATGAATATATGCAGTTTCCTGATGAATACTCATGCCTATGAGCGGATGAACGGCCGTGAGGTGTCAGTGGAAGTGACCGGAGCAGGCCAGGCGGAAGCGGAAATACAGCAGGATATTGTTTACCATAAAGTTGGGAAAGAAAAGACGGTCATCAGCCTTTCAGAGGTGAAAGCAGAAAAAGGCAGCAGCTATATATTTGCCCTTGACCTTGAATATCTGGGCGGATATAAAGTGGAAATGACGGCAAGATCCAGTCTTGGAGAACTGGCACAGCTCCCTGCCACACTGATATGCGGCGGTGTGCCCCATGCAGTGTTTACCTTTAACGGCACAGGGGGAGAATGGGCCAGCCTGGAAAGAAGTGTGGCATTTAAGGGAAAATATAACATACTGCAGCTCTATTTCGGACAGAACGGGCTGGATTTGAAAGAGATATGTTTTACCCTTGAAAAGCCCCTTCTGGATATCAATGATTTAGAAGCCTGGGAGGTATAACATAAAAAAGTAAAATGAGCGCTGGAGGGCGACCGGTTATAGCCGGCAGCCCTCCATTTACAATAAGCTGTCTCGCAGAGCGTGGCAGCGTTTGTTACAATAAGCTGTCTCGCGGAGCGTGGCAGCGTTTGTTTGTCAGCAGGATGGGCTGTGAAACGGCTTTGCGTCTTTCACATACATAATTATGCAGATAACTGTTAAAATTGTTTCTACAACAGGCTGTGCTGCAATTACACCGTCCAGTTTCCAAAAGTTATTCAAAATGACTACGCCCGGAATAAACAGCACTGCATTTCTTAAAATGGTAATGGCCAGCGATTTCATTGCTTTTCCCAATGCCTGAAAATAACTGGTCATCATATTGATAACACCAAGCATGGGAGCTGACAGGCAGAGGATCTTCAAAAAATACCCTGCCTGTTCAACCAAACCGCCGTCCTGCAGGAAGATAGAGACAAGAGAGCTTCCAAAAACCATAAAGAAAGCGGTAAATACTGCTCCCATGAGAGTTCCATATAGCACCGTGTATTTCACCATATCAGACATTTTCGCTTTCTCATTTCTTCCATAGCAGTAGCCCACTAGGGGGGCAACGCCCTGGGATAATCCCACGGACAGCAAAATCGGAATCATGTCAAGCTTATATGCGATTCCATAGGAAGCCACTGCGTCAGACCCGTAAAGACCGATATAGTTGTTCAGCACAATATTGGAAACGCTCATAAGCACTGTGATGAGAGCGCCCGGAATACCAATACTTATCACACTGCGGATCATTACCGGATTTGGTGAAAAATGTTTAGGATTCAATGGCATTAACTGGCTTCCCCTGTGCCCTTCGCGGATCATACAGGCAAGATAATATACCGAAGCACATAAAAATCCTAAAGATGTTGCAAGTGCGGCGCCTGCTGTTCCACATTCCAGAATAGCGATAAAAACATAATCCAATACCATGTTGACCACATTTCCAAGGACCAGTCCAATAGTGCTTTCCCTGATCAGACCTGCGGCACGGAATAAATGGACAAATCCATTTGCCAGCATAATAAAGGGAGCGCCTATAAAAATCCATTTCAGATACGCGCAGGTATGAGCAATATTATCTGCATCTGCACCGGATATTACGGCCAGCGGCTGTAAAAGTGCAAGTCCCAAAACAAGTGTAATAAGACCTGTAGCAGCCATCCCGTATACACAAAAATTCATTGTTGTGCCGGATTCTTCCTTTTTTCCTTCTCCCAGCAATCTGGCAATTACACTGCTGCCTCCCATGCCAAATACACAGGCAGCCGACATAATGATCAGCAGTACCGGCGCACACAATGTCACGGCAGCAATGGCTGCAGGTTCTTTTGTCAAAGAAACAAAAAATGTGTCGGCAATATTATAAATAAGTGTTGTAAGCTGTCCCAGCATTGCAGGCAGTCCGACTCTCAAAATTGCTTTGGAGATATTTTTTTCTTCAAAAACTGATGTCATATATTTTTCCTCCCTTGAATTTTTCTTCATCTTATTGTAAAATCAAATCCAAAAACAGGACATATGTCTTGTTTGAGGGTGTTTTTATGGAAAGAATATATGATCAAAAGATAATTGCAGACTGCATTGCCAAAAGTAAATACCAGATGGTGCTTGAGGCAATGGATATAGGATTTTACCTGATAAAATATGAAAAAGGCGAGTTGGTAAGTTCGCCTTTTCAGAACGAGTTTTTATTCCAGATCGTGGAACAGGGCTCTATCAACATTTATTTTATCCGTGATGACGGTACGCGCTATTCACTGTCAAACGGAATGACAGGCTACTTCCTTGGAGATATGGATATCTTTTATCCCAAAAGCAGCAATATTTATGCGGAAGCGGCCGAAAACCTGACCTGTATTGCATTTTCTATTGAAAAACACAGGGAAATGCTTCTCTCCAATAACGGGTTTCTGGCACTTATCTGTAACAGTCTGTCAGCTAAAATCGGAGCAATGACTACCATGGACGCTGCGCCTGCCTCCCTTATGGAGCGGGTGGTGTCCTATATGAAGTATAAGTGCAGCGATGAAACTTTAAAAGGGATAGAGAAGGCGGCTTTCCATCTCCACTGCAGTGCAAGGCAGCTTCAAAGGATTTTAAATCAATGTGAAGCTGCCGGGCTGGTCAAAAAACTGGGGAAGGGAACCTATAAACTGGTATAAAGCAGAAGGATGCTTTTAACCGGAGCTGTCCACCTCTTGGGACAGTTCGTTCCTGCCGGGAAGCTTCTTCTGGTACATGGAGAGTATCTTTTGGGCCTTTTCCTTTAAAACGGTTCTGGCTTCTACAGGCTCGATGATTTCCACGTACTCACCAAAGGAAAGCAGGTAAAGGAAAGTCCAGTCGCTTAGCTGGTATCTGAAAGTCACTTCCAGTGTGCCGTCATCTAATTTTTTAATATACTGCTCCTGAAATTCGTCATAGACTTTGTACGCTATTTTTTCAGAAAAATGCAGCTTGAACATTGGTATATTGTATTCTTCTTTGTAAGCAGGCGTGAGTGAAAAGTCCGCCGGAAGCTGGCGGTCAAACAACTGGTCTGTTATACAGATGTCCCTTATACGGGACATTTTGTAGGTGCGGATAGCGTTTTTGCGGCGGGAATGGCCAATAAGATACCAGGCGTGTGATTTGAAAATCAGCTTTAACGGTTCCACGATCTGGCTGGTTACAGTCAGCTCTGAATTAAAGTAGGTGAACGTAATTACATATTTATTGATGACAGCACGTTCCAAAGCCGTAATGTTGTTCCGTTCCTTTTCGGGACTGCCCCAGTAGGAAAAGTCGATCTCCAGCCACTGTGACTGCAGGGTATGGCTGAACAGCCCGGCAACTTTGCTCAGGGTTTTATCAGCGTCAGGATAATTGGAGGATTTCAGGATCTGCAGGGCTTTTATGATATTGCTTTGCTCTGCCCTGGTGAAATAGGACTTGTCCAGTGAAAAGCCCTCCAGTAAGGACAGGCCTCCGCCATATCCTTTTTGGGATGTGATTGGTATGCCTGCAACGGAAAGGATATTGATGTCCCGGTAGATGGTCCGTGTGGAAACGCCAAACTCCTCCGCAAGCGCTTTTGCCGTAATGCTCTCATGGCTCAACAATAGAAATATTATTTGAATCAGTCTGTCGATCTGCATAGGATCCTCCGTGCTGCCCATACCTGCAAATTTGTTAAAGTAAGTTGTCCCGCGGAGCATGTCAATGTTTGTGCTCCGCCGCATTTTAAACCGTAAAATCCGGCTCCCATGAAAACAACTCCTCTCCTAAATATTTGTCATGGGGCATTACCAGACATTTTTCAATAGACTTCCAATAACTGTTGTAAAGGTTTTTCTGTGCCGCTCCATAATTTTCTTTTGTGTCAAATTCCCAATAGAGCATGTACTTGACGCTTTTTACAATACGTGTGATTTTAAGAGGGGGAAGTCCTTCTTTGATCTGCTCCATGTCTATGTGATACCCTCTTTTGCATAAACGCAGCAGAAGAAGTCCTTCCTGCTTTTCCAGAAAACCTTTTGCTTCAAGCATCAACGCCTCAAATTCCTCTGTCTTTTGGGGCCTGACCTGATAAATGCAGATTTCGGTAAATGGCATATGGATCACCTCCTTTTTAACTATTTTAACATTAGGTATGTGACATGGGCATGTCGCATTACCTTTTTCCGTTCATTTTACTTTTCCCTATTATAAGACATGGTATGGCAGGTTACAAGCGTGAGATGGATTTGCATAATTTAATCAAGTTTTCCCGGCATTTACATACACTAAAGTAATTGTATATAAAGCAGTGACAGTGAGGCCGGATTTGAAGAAAGTATTGATTGCAGGGGAGCAGGGAAAGACTGTAAATTATGAAAGGGCAATGGAGCATTTGGGCATACTGGCAGAAACATCTCTCCATGTTCCTGATATAGGTGATTATGATGGCCTGATTCTGCCCGGAGGAGGGGACATTGACCCGAAGCTGTTTGGGCAGCTTCCCGGCGGCACCCGATTTTTTGACCCGGAACTCGACCGGCTCCAGCTTGCGGTTCTGGATGCCTTTGTGATGGACAGAAAGCCTGTTCTTGGAATCTGCAAAGGAATGCAGATGATCAATATTTATTTCGGCGGCGATATATGCCAGCATCTTAACGAAAGCCCCGGCCATGAACACCGGGGAGTGGATCAGATACATGGCTCCCGTGCCGTAAAAGGCTCTTTTCTGGAAAGGCTGTATGGGGAGAGTTTTCCGGTCAACAGCGCCCATCATCAGGGAGTGGAATGTCCCGGCAGGGGGATAGAATATGTACAGTTTGCGCCGGACGGGGTTGTGGAAGGGTTAAGACACAGGTATCTTCCCGTAACAGGCGTGCAGTGGCACCCAGAAAGGCTCTGCTTTGAACAGGGCAGGAAAGATGCAGTGAACGGGGCGGTGCTGCTGGGAGACTTTGCGGAGCTGGTGACACGTAAGCTGTGATTAAGTGGCAGATGCCTTGCGCGTGTCTGCTGTGAAAAAGCCTGCAATCATTTTATAATTGCAGGCTTGATAAATGTCAGTTCATTGGGAGCTTCCGGGTGGTTTGTACGGAACAGGAGCTGTAATGCAAGCCGTTTTCCCAGAAGTCCTGTAGGCACATTTGCAGTGATGATACGTCCGGTCACATTGGTGTATTCGTCGGCATTGTCAAATCCGGTCAGGACAACCTGATGGGTGAGCCTTTGGGGATTCTCATCCATGTACTGCTGCACGAAATGGGCCACATAATCGCTGACGCATACGAAAGCGGTAGGCCAGCCGGGAAGGGAGTCCAGAAAGGCATTGATTTCTTTCACATAGGAAAAGATGTCGATGCTTTTCGTAAGGCAGTATTCCGGGCGGATGGCAAGGCCGTACTTTTCCATGCAGGCGCAGTAGCCCAGGTAACGCTCTTTGTTGGTCTGGGCGTAGCAGATATCCCCCAGAAAGCCGATATCTTTATGTCCGTCTAAAATTAAGGATTCCGTGATTTCAGACTCAGTGCAGTAGCCTTCAATGAGAAGAAGGTCACCGTGGAGACGGCGGTCAGTCAGGGTGGGGATCGTATCGAGAAAAACCTTCGGTGTGGGAAGGTCGTTGACCATACCCAGAATGACAGGGTCATATACGTTTATCACTGCGATGCCTTCCACCCCGTCATTTTGGAGGATGGAGGGCAGAACAAAATCTTTGGTGAAGGAAGAAGGGACATAAATATACATAAGGTTGATATTATATTCTGAAAGTTCCTGCGCCATGCGGTGGATAATGCCTGTCCAAAAAGAGGCAGAATCAGGGCGGGACACCACAAGGGCGACGGTGCGCTCGTCATGGGCGGCCGGATTCATTACCTGATAGGGAAGTTTTGCATACCCTAACTCTTTTGCTTTGTCAAAAATCATTTCCCGGAGCGAATCGGACACTCCGGCCTGATTATTAAATGCTTTGCTGACGGTGACTCTTGATATGCTTAGGGCCGCAGCAATGTCTTTCATTGTAACTTTTTCCATATTGACTCCTGATATTTAACCTTTCCTTTACAGTATAGCACAATATACCCTAAAAAACAACAAAAGTGTTTACAAATGTTAATCTAATAGACCGTTTTTAACAATGAAAAAATAGTTTAGTTAATGTTTGTAAACATGGCCTTTGGGACAAAGAAGAAAATTTTTATTTTTTAAGTAATTATGTCTAAAAAAATGATTCTAAATTTAGATATAGTGATAATTTTGCGGTGAGCATGTTGACATGCTAGTTAATTAATGTTAATCTTGTGTTAACAAAAATAAATAAAATATAAACAAAGGAGGTAAAAAGAATGGAAATGAACAAAGCGCTTGACGGAGGAGCAAGGCGCGGCAGAAAGACCCGGAAAAGGCGATGGTAGAAAGATGATACGGAACTGTTTTTGCTTTCGCTGCCCACATTGCTGTGGTTTTTGATTTTTTCCTATCTGCCGATGTTCGGTATTATCATTGCATTTAAGGTATACAAATTGTCGCCCGGCGGGCATGGTTTCATTTACAATCTGCTGCACAGTGAATGGGCAGGATTTGGGAATTTTAAATACTTCTTTACATCCAACTCATTTACAATGCTGCTTCGGAACACGATTCTCTACAATATTGCATTTATCATTATCAGTGCAAGCGTTGCAGTGGGAGGCGCCCTGATGCTGAGCAATATGCGGAACAAGGGAGGTTCTAAGGTATACCAGACAATGATGTTTCTTCCCTACTTTATGTCATGGGTCGTTATCAGTTATTTTGTTTATGCCCTGCTGACACCGGAGAGAGGCTACATCAACGGAATTATCACAGCCCTTGGGGGCGAGCGCATTATGTGGTATCAGGAGAAGAAATACTGGCCGTTTATTCTGATTTTCCTGAACACATGGAAGGGCATGGGATACGGCATGGTGCTTTATCTGGCAAGTATCACGGGAATTGACCCGTCCCTCTACGAAGCAGCGGTCATGGACGGGGCTACGAAATCCCAGCAGGCGAAGCATATCACACTGCCTGCGATCAAGCCGGTCTTTATCATGATGCTGATCCTGGACTGCGGCAAGATTTTCAACTCGGATTTCGGTCTGTTTTACCAGGTGACAGGGCAGCTTCCCTCGTCATTGTATACAACGGCGTCAACCTTTGACACGTACATATATAATGCGATCCAGTCCACGGCGCCGATCGGCCAGACAGCAGCAGCCAGCTTCTTCCAGGCAATATGCAGCTGCGGAACGATTTTACTGGCAAACTGGATCGTAAGCAAGCTTGACAATGAAAACAGAATTATATAACAGGAGGTGAACAGTGTGGGAAAGAAAGAAGTAAGCGGACAGTCGCTGAATCAGATCAAGACATCTACCAATATCCTGTTCAACGTGATATTTTTACTGCTGGCAGTGATGTGCGTTATTCCGCTGTTGTTTGTTTTTTCCATATCCATTGCGGATGAGGAGTCCATCCGTGTAAATGGGTACCAGCTTATTCCCCAGGTGCTCTCTGCTTCGGCATATGAGTTTTTGTGGAATGAACGTATGACAATCTTAAGGGCGGTATTCATGTCTGTGGCGGTAACGGTCATAGGTACAGTCATTTCCATAGCCCTGAACACTTCTATGGGATATGTGGTTTCAAGAAAGAATTTTAAGTTAAAACAGTTTTATACATGGCTTATCTTTATCCCCATGGTGTTTAACGGCGGGATGCTGGCCAGCTATGTGGTGGTAAACAATATTCTGAAACTGAACAACAGCATCTGGGCGCTGATACTGCCACTTGCCTGTTCGGCCTTCAGCGTCACCATATGCAGAACATTTTTCAGGACCACAGTGCCGGATTCGATCATTGAATCGGCAAAGATCGATGGTGCGGGACAGTTTAAGATCTGGTCGGGAATCGTTCTGCCCATATCCAAGCCGGTTATGGCTACGATTGGCATGTTTGCGGCTTTCGGTTACTGGAATGACTGGTTCCAGGCTTCCCTGTACATTCAGGACAGAAACCTTCAGACGCTCCAGTCTTTACTGAACCAGATGCAGAAAAACATTGAATATATTGCCAACAATCCATACGGCGGCGTTTCCCTGCAGCAGTACAGGGCGTCAATGCCTACGGAGAGTGTAAGGATGGCCATCGCTATCGTCATCATTGTACCGATTGCATGCACCTATCCGTTTTTCCAGAAATATTTTATTTCCGGGCTGACCATCGGGTCAGTAAAAGAGTAACCAGCAATTAGTCGTTAGGAGGATCATTATGAGATTAAAAAGAGTACTGGCAGCCTGCGCTGCTGCCATCATGATACTTGGGACACTGGCAGGCTGCGGGAATTCCGCGCCCACAGGGGGGGACGCTTCCGGCGCCGGGCAGACGGCAGACGGCGAAACTGTCAATTTAAAGTGGGTCATTATCGGGAACGGTATGCCCAGCAACTATGATACATGGATTGCCAAAGTCAATGAGTATATTGGGGAAAAGGTGGGCGTTAACCTGGAAATGGAAGTCATTCCCTGGGGGGACTGGGACAAACGCCGCAATATTATTGTCAGCACCAATGAGCCTTACGATATCATCTTTGGAACCGGAAATAACTACATCGCGGATATCAGTCTGGGTGCATACTACGACATTACAGATATGATTGGCGACAATATGCCGGGGCTGACAGAACTGATGCCGGAAAAATATTGGGACGGCGTTAAGGTGCAGGGCAGGATTT
>Ga0224742_10523_pt1 | contig 10170 bp, 9 predicted proteins | sample LIM_E_Water_Neg_FD_161631 | JGI IMG/M metagenome (GOLD analysis project Ga0224742, IMG submission 161631) | Enriched cells from gastrointestinal tract of the lab mouse from Pacific Northwest National Laboratory (PNNL), Richland, Washington... | ecosystem: Host-associated > Mammals > Digestive...
AAGGACGTGCCCTCAAACGATACAAACGCGATATTTGCCGTATTTTTCTGCTTAAAATACCTAAAAGTCATAAAAAGGCATAAGAAAGAGAACCTTTATGCCAAAATAAATCTATCGAAATAATTTTTAAAAAAACTCTCCAAATTTATGGATAGTTGTGCTATAATAAAAAACAAGTTCACCAAATCAAAAGGATAGCAGGAATAAAGGAATTTTATTCAGGAGGATAATGAGGAAGGAGTGAGCAGGATGTATTGGATGGAAGGCCGCCAAAGGGAGTGGCGGATCATACGCCTCGCCGCAGGAACGGGGCCGCCAGGAAGCCGCCTCATTTTATAGGAGAGTGTGTTTACCCTGCAACCCCTGGGAGTACGAAAAAACGACAAAGGAGATAGTTTCAGATGCTGAAAAACATGAAGATCCGGACTCGAATGCTCGTGTCCTACTTTATCATTGTGGCCTTTCTGCTCATCGTGGGCATTACATCTATTATTATGCTTCAGCAGGTCAGCGGCAAGCTGCAGCAGTTCTATAACCAGCAGTTCAAAACCGTAGAAAATTCCATGAATATCCGCCGGACGGTATTTTCCGCCCGCGGCAATATCCTGGGGTCCATCCTTCTGGTAGACTCTGTTGAAATTCAGGACGCAGTCAATGAAGCGGAAGATGACTTCGCCAGCATTTATACTCTGGTGGAGGAAATCCGCACGACCTATCAGGGCGACAAGAGCCAGCTGGACCGGGTGGTGAGCAACCTGGATAAGGCCAAGCCCATCCTGGACCAGGTGGGAGAGTACAGCAAGCGCATGGAAAACGAAGAGGCCTTTGAGCTGTACATGAACAGCTATAAGCCCTACATGGACGAGGTGCGCGACATCATGGCCCAGGTGGGCGATGTCGCGGAGGCCAACGCTTTGGATAAGGTTGAGGACGGAGCGGCCCTGGCCAAGATCGCCGACATGGTCGTCATTATCCTGATCGTCGTTGCGGTGGTCGCCAGCGTGGGCCTGGCCCTGCTCATGAGCGACAGCGTGCGTAAGCCCGTGGAGGAGATGCGCCAGGTGGCCTCCCGTATCTGCAAGGGCGATATGGAGGTTGCAATCACCTACCACTCTGAGGACGAGCTGGGCGAAATGGCGGACAATATGCGGGAAATGGCCGAGACCGTCAAAGTCCTCATCAGCGATATCAACTACTGCATGGAGGAGCTGGCCCAAGGCAATTTCACTGTGAAAACCCAGCATAGCGAGGCCTATATTGGCGACTACTCCGACATCCTGAGGGCCATGCGGGACATGAAGACCTCCATGAGCGATACCCTGAGCCAGATTGAGATTGCGGCCGAGCAGGTCAATGCCGGCGGCGAGCAGGTGTCCAACAGTGCCCAGGCTCTGGCCCAGGGCGCAACAGAGCAGGCCTCCTCCGTCCAGGAGCTGGCCGCCACCATCCAGGACGTGAGCCAGCAGGTGGAGTCCACCGCCTCCCACGCCCGGACCGCCAAGCGGGAGAATGACCAGTCCCACCAGCAGATCAACGTATGCTCCGCGGACATGGAGTCCCTCATGAACGCCATGAACAAGATCGAGACGCACTCCAACGAGATCAGCAAGGTCATCAAGACCATCGAGGATATCGCGTTCCAGACCAACATCCTGGCCCTGAACGCCGCCGTCGAGGCCGCCCGTGCGGGCGCCGCCGGCAAGGGCTTCGCCGTGGTGGCTGACGAGGTGCGCAACCTGGCCAGCAAGTCCGCCGAGGCCTCCAAGAGTACCGCCACCCTGATCGAGGACACCGTAGCCGCCGTGAAGGAGGGCCTGGACCTGTCCCAGGAGACCAGTCAGGCCCTTCAGGAAGTGGTGACAAGCTCCCAGAAGGTGCTGGATGCGGTCAACCTGATCTCCAACGCCACCGAGGAGCAGTCCACCTCTATCTCTCAGATTTCCATCGCCGTGGACCAGATTTCCAGCGTGGTTCAGACCAACTCCGCCACCTCCGAGGAGTCCGCCGCCGCCAGCGAGGAGCTGTCCAGCCAGGCGAACGTACTCAAGGAGCTGATCAGCCGCTTCCGGCTGGACCACAACAGCATTCCCGCTTTGAACCAGCACCCCGCCAGCGTCAGCAGCCCTGTGAGCATCCCTGCCGCAGAGGACTCCTTCGGCTCCTACGTGGGGAACGCAAAGTATTGATTTCTCCCCCGTAAGGAGGTCCGTTGTGTCTCAGACCACGAAGCGGGCGCTGGAGGCGTCCTTGAAGCATTTACTGCTCCAGAAGCCCTTGAAGAAGATCACCATCAACGACATCGCCGAGGACTGCGGCATCAGCCGTATGACGTTTTACTACCATTTTAAGGATATTTATGATTTGGTGGAGTGGGCCTGCGTGGAGGACGCGGCCCAGGCGCTGGCAGGAAAAAAGACCTACGACACCTGGCAAGAGGGGTTTTTGAACATTTTTTACGCGGTCCAGGCCAACAAGCCCTTTATTATGAATGTGTATCACTCCGTCAGCCGGGAGCGCATCGAGCAGTATTTAAGTCCGCTGATTGCCAATTTGATTCTGGGCGTAGTGGAGGAGAAGGCGGCGGGCCTGGAAATAAGCCGGACGGACCAGCAGTTTCTGGCCCGCTTTTACCAGTACGCTTTTGTGGGTGTGATGCTGGAGTGGATCGGCCAGCACATGAAGGAGGACCCTGCGGATATTGTGGAGCGCACCAGCCGCTTGATGCAGGGGAATGTGGTCCGGGCGCTCCAGGCGTTCGGGACGGGGGAACAACCCGCCAAAAACTAAACAAAACGCCCCGCATGATTTGTTTTTTATCATGCGGGGCATTTTGTTTATTGTGAAAGATTGGGTCATGCTCTATGATAGACCCATCAAGCAAAAGAAAGGATGTTTTTCATGTATTATTCCAGCGGTAACTATGAGGCCTTCGCCCGTCCCCAAAAGCCTGAGGGTGTGGACCATAAATCAGCCTATATTATCGGCACCGGCCTTGCGGCCCTCACCGCCGCCTGCTACCTGGTCCGGGACGGCCAGATGAAGGGGGAGCATATCCACATCTTTGAAAAGGACCCCATCCCCGGCGGAGCCTGCGACGGCTTCAAGTTCGAGAACGTGGGCTACGTCATGCGGGGCGGACGGGAGATGGACAACCACTTTGAGGTCATGTGGGACCTGCTCCACTCCATCCCCTCCATTGAGACCGAGGGAGTCAGCGTACTGGACGAGTACTACTGGCTGAACAAAAAGGACCCCAATTACTCCCTGTGCCGGGCCACCGTCAACCGGGGCCAGGACGCGCACACCGACGGGAAGTTCGACGTATCCGACAAGGCGGCTATGGAGATCATGCGTCTGTTCTTCACCCCGGACGAGGAGCTATATGACAAGCGCATCACCGACTACTTCGACGACGAGGTGCTGGAATCCAATTTCTGGCTCTATTGGCGGACCATGTTCGCCTTTGAGAACTGGCACAGTGCCCTGGAGATGAAGCGGTATATCAAGCGCTTCATCCACCACATCGGCGGGCTGCCCGATTTCAAGGCCCTGCGCTTCACCCGCTACAACCAGTACGAGTCCATGATCCTGCCCATGGTCAAGTATCTGGAGGAACATGATGTCCAGTTCCACTACAACACCAAGGTGGTCAACGTAGAATTTGACATCCAGCCGGACCGGAAGCTGGCCAAGCGGGTGGAGCTTCTGCGGGAGGACCGCCAGGAGTTTGTGGACCTGACGGAAAACGATCTGGTCTTTATCACCAACGGCGGTTGTGTGGAGAACTCCACCATGGGTTCTCAGAACGAACCCGCCTCCTACAACACGGAGATCAAGCCCGGCGGCGGCTGGGATATGTGGCGGAAGATCGCCGCGCAGGACCCGGCTTTTGGCAATCCGGACAAGTTCTGCTATGACCCGGAGCAGACCAACTGGATGAGCGCCACGGTAGAGACGCTGGACCAGCGCATCATTCCCTATATCAAAAATATCTGCAAGCGGGACCCCTTCACCGGCGGCGTGGTCACCGGCGGCATCGTGACGGTAAAAGACTCCTCCTGGCTCCTGAGCTGGACCATCAACCGTCAGCCCCAGTTCCGGGCCCAGCCCAAGGACCACTGTCTGGTCTGGGTGTACGCCCTGTTCAGCGACGTGCCCGGCGACTATGTGAAGAAGCCCATGCGCGACTGCACCGGCAAGGAGATTTGCATGGAGTGGCTGTACCACCTGGGCGTGCCGGAGGACCAGATTGAAGAGCTGGCCTCCAACAGTGCCAACACCGTGCCGGTAATGATGCCCTATATTGACGCGTTCTTCATGCCCCGCAACGATACCGACCGTCCCCAAGTCGTCCCGGAGGGCGCGGTGAACTTTGCGTTCCTGGGGCAGTTTGCGGAGACCGCCCGTGACACCATTTTTACCACAGAATACTCCATGCGCACTGGCATGGAGGCGGTCTACACGCTGCTGGACGTGGACCGGGGCGTGCCGGAGGTCTGGGGCAGCACCTACGACGTGCGGGACCTGCTGGATGCTACGGTGAAGCTCCGGGACGGGCAGAAGATTACGGAAATGGACCTGAATCTGAAGTACAAGCTGGTTCTGCATGAGGTGCTGAAAAAGCTGGAGGGCACCGATGTGGAAAAGCTGCTGAGAGAGTATCATGTGATTTGATGCGTGACCGCCCTTTCCCCGTGAGGGGGGGAGGAAAACCCGCCAGATGCGCATAAAAAAACAGCACCAGGAAAACCCTGGTGCTGTTTTCATGCAATATTGACGCAATCAGGCCAGCTGAAGCGTTTCCTTGACCTTACCGATGATGTGGGCGCCGATCTTCTCGGCGGCGTCCACAGTCTGCGCGCCCAGGTGAGGCGTGACAATGAAGTTCTCGCACTCGAACAGGGGGGAGTCGAAGCCCGCGCCCTCGGTGAGGCCGCCGGCGGCCAGCTCGTTCTCCATCACGTCGGAGGCGTAGCCGCCGACCTTGCCGGATTTCAGAGCCTTGTACATGTCCTGCTCGTTGACGATGCCGCCGCGGGCCATGTTCAGCACCACGACGCCGTCCTTCATGGTGGTGATGGACTGAGCATTGATGAGGTTCTTGGTCTCAGGGGTGAGAGGCATATGGATGGACACGAAGTCGGAGACCTTCAGCAGCTCCTCCACGGACACGCTCTTGGACTGCTCCTGGTCAAAGACATACGCGGGCAGATAGGGGTCGTAAGCCACAACTTCCATCTGGAAGGCGTGAGCCAGCTTGCCCACGCGCTGTCCCACACGGCCAAAGCCCAGGATACCCAGGGTCTTGCCCCGCAGCTCGCGGCCCATGAACTTATACTTGTCCCAAGTCTTGTTCACCTTCACGTCGATGCAGGCGGGGATGGTGTGGCGGGAGATCTCCAGCATCTTGGCGATGGTCAGCTCGGCCACGGCGTTGTCGTTCAGGCCGGGGGCGTTAAAGACCTGGATGTTCTTGGCCTTGGCGGCATCCATGTCGATGTGGTTCAGGCCCACGGAGCAAACGCCGATGACCTTCAGGTTGGAAGCGGCGTCTAGGATATCCTTGTTGATAGCCGGATCTACCCGCATGATGAGCACGTCATAGTCTCCGATGATGGAAGCCAGTTCCTCCTGGGTGGGGAGCATTTTGGTGTCCACCTGCATGTACTTGCCCAGTTCCTCCTGGATAGAGCTGTGGACGGCGTCGATGATGAGACATTTCATAGCGAATCTTCCTTCCTTTTATAAATATTTGCGGGGAATAGATGCTTTCTTATATCCATTATTATTGCACAAAATTCCAATTAAGAAAAGCAGATTTTTGTTGAGGGTTGCCACAACTGTTTCGTTGTGGTAAAATAGGAGTTACCTGAAGAAAAAAGAGGTGCCCATATGAATTTCCTGCATCTGAAATACTTTCTCCTGGTGGCGGAGGAGCTGAACATCACCCGTGCCGCCGAGCGGCTGTATATCTCTCAGCAGTCCCTGTCCAACCACATCAGCAATCTGGAGCGGGAGCTGGACGTGAAGCTCTTTACCCGTTCGCCGAAGCTGTCCCTCACCTACGCGGGGGACATGCTGGTGGATACCGCCACCCAGATTTTGGATTTGCACAGTCAATTTTTGACCAAAGTAGGCGACATAAACCGACATTATATGGGGATGCTGCGGCTGGGCATCTCCCACACCTGCGGGCTGGCGCTGCTGCCTGACGTACTGCCCCGGTTCCGGGAGGAATTTCCCCTGGTGGAGTTCTCCCTGTTTGAGGGCAATTCCTCTCAGCTGGAGGAGGAGCTTTCCCACGGCCGGGTGGATTTGATCGTGTGCTTTCACCCAATCATGCTGGATGATGTGGAGATCACCCCGCTTACCGATGTGCGGCTGATGCTGGCGGTCCCCAAGGCAATGACCAACAAGCTCTTTGGCGCAAGGGCTGACGAGATTCGGGAGCGCTTTTCCCAGGGCGCGGACATCACTGCATTCCAGGATTTGCCGTTTATTTTATTGAAGCGGGGCAACCGGATGCGGGGGATTGTGGACCAGTATTTCAGCCGCCGGTTTTTCAAGCCCAAAATCGCTCTGGAGACGGAGAATACCATCACAACTCTGGCGATGGCCCAGAGCAGCATGGGGGTGACCATCTGTCCGGAGCTGTTTTTGCGGGCGATACAGCTCAAGCCCGCCCAGGCCTCCGGGCAGCTATTGGACCTGTTTCCGTTGAATGACCCGCCTCAGTGCCGTCTGGTGACGGGCTGCCGCCGGGATCGGTACTTAGCTCACTTTGCGGAGCGGTTCGTGGAGCTGACCAGGGACGCGCTGGCGGAGGAGCCGTGGGAGCGGTCCAAGGCGCTTTTGGCGGGTCAGGAGACTTTTCCCTTATAATTGGATTCGATAGCCTCTACAAGTGCAAAACGTACATTTTGGAGGTAGGTGTAGACGACATAAAGAGAATCGATACACTCCGGGAGATTCGTTTGATCCAGGGTGGCTTGATGGATAAGCCCCAATGTGGAAATACCACTGGTCAGGTCGATTTGGATTCGCTCCAGTTGGTCCATAAAAGATTGTTGTGTCATGTTGAAAACCTCCTCTTGATTTTCCGCCGGAGGTCTGGTAGGATAGATTTATCAGACCTCTGGTTTCCTTTGGTTTGATATCTGGGTTTCGCCGGTCTCTTGAGAGTGAGTGGGCGAAACCCTTATTTTTTCAGGTCCTCAAAGACATGTTCAATCCCACGGCGAATGATTTGTACTCTCGTTTCCTGATGCTCCTTTGCACAAACATCCAGCTTTTCCAGCGTTTCCTTATCAAGCCGCACAGATAGCTGTGTCGATTTGGGATTGCTGCTTTTCGGCCTCCCCATAGGGGACATACGCTCACCTCACTTTCTGAAACCCATCATATATGTTGAAACTCAAAAAGTCAAGCCATTTTTTCACTTCTTTTTTATTTGTAAAGTAGAGCGAACCTTTGGGTTCACCTCCACGTTATTACACCACAATCCCGAAAGGATTGACAAACCTCCCGCTTTTCCCTATACTGTACATAATCAGACATCGAATTTTGTAGAAAAAATCAGGAGATATATTATGACAAACAAAACCATGATGCAATTTTTCGAGTGGTATCTGCCCAACAATCAGCTGCACTGGAAACGCGCTGAGGCCCAGGCGGCGGAGCTGAAACGCACCGGCGTCAATATGGTCTGGCTGCCTCCCGCCTATAAGGGTGCCGCTGGACCGGCCAGCGTGGGCTACGATGTATACGATATGTATGACCTGGGTGAGTTCGACCAAAAGGGCGCGATCAGTACCAAGTACGGCACGAGGGCGGACTATCTCACCGCAGTCAGCGCCTTGCAGCAGGCGGGCATTCAAGTGCTGTGTGACATTGTACTCAACCACCGGATGGGTGCGGACGCCACCGAACAGGTAATGGTGATCGACGGCCTGGAGCACAACCGGGGCCAGGACATCAGCAGTCAGCATCCTATCACCGCCTGGACGAAATTTGACTTCCCCGGCCGGGCGGGAGCACACTCCGGCTTTCATTGGAACGCCTCCCATTTCAGCGGAACGGACTGGGACGAGGGGACCAAACGGAAGGGCATCTATCGGTTCCACGGAAAGCCCTGGAACCGGGAGACGGACTCGGAAAAAGGAAATTACGACTACCTGATGGGGGCGGACCTGGACACGGACAACCAGGAGGTCATTCAGGAGACCAAGAACTGGGGCAGATGGTATCAGGATACCGTACATATGGACGGCTTCCGCATGGACGCGGTGAAGCATATCAGCTTCGCGTTCTGCCGGGACTGGATTTCCGCCATGCGGGCGCATAAAAACGATCTGTATATCGTAGGGGAATACTGGTCCCATGATACAGGCAAGCTGACCCACTATCTGAATGCCACAGACCGCTCTCTGTCCCTGTTTGACGTACCGCTTCACTTCCACTTCCTGGAGGCGGCTACCTCAAACGGCAATTACGATATGGCCCGGCTCTTTTCCGGCACGCTGACCGAGGCGGATCAGGCGCATTCTGTCACCTTCGTGGACAACCACGATACCCAGCCCGGTCAGGCGCTCTGCTCGTTCATCCCGGCCTGGTTCAAGCCCATTGCCTATGCCCTGATCCTCCTGCGGGATGTGGGAACGCCCTGCGTCTTTTATGGGGATTACTACGGCATCCCCCACGACGGCGTTGCCCCGGTCCCGCAGCTGGCGCGGCTGATTAAAATTCGGGAATGCTACGCCTACGGTCCAGAGCATCTGTTTTTCGACGACCCGTCCCTGACGGGCTTCACCCGTGAGGGCGACGCGGAGCATCCGGACTCCGGCGTGGCAGTCCTTTTGACGGACAGCACCAGCGGCAGCAAGCGCATGTATGTGGGCGAACGCCTGGCAGGACGGTGTATGGTGGACGCACTGGGCCGCGCCCCGGAGGCTGTCGAAATCGGTGCGGACGGCTGGGGCACGTTCTCCGTTTCCGGAGGCTCCGTTTCCGTCTGGGTCACGGAGCCGGCCAGGGAGTATCTGTATCTGAATTTTTAAACGAGAGTGCAAAAAAGGGGCAGGGGGGTATTTCGCTATGAAGAAAAAACAGGACGCGCCGCAGATTTCCCGACAAAAGCCGACCCTGGAGCAGTGGACTGCACTGTATGAGGTTGCCGAAAACCTGAAAATATTAGCTCCCTGGCGGGCTCTGGCGGACGTCGATATTTTGCTGCTGGAGCTTCCTGGGCAGAACGAGACGGTTTACTGCTCCATCTCAGGGATGGCCGGTATGGATTACAATATCAGCATATATCCGGGAACAGAGGCCTATCTGCGTCTGAAGCGGATTATAGACCAGGACGCCTATCAGCCGGAGCTGCTGATGCTGGAGATGGACTGTCTCACGTGCCATTTCGGCAGCCGGGAGGACGTAGACCCAGAGGACCGGGAGGTCATGAAGCAGCTCGGTCTGCGGTTCCGGGGACGCAATCAGTGGATTTATTTCCGTGCCATGAAGCCCGGCCACTTCCCCTGGTATCTGGACGCCGGACAGGCGGAACTGCTGATCTCCGCACTGCAAAATGTGGCAATGCTCTGCCTGTGCTATATGGAAGGAAAGCTTCCGGTGGATTTTGAAGCCGGTGAGACACTGCTTCGGTTTTACGATTCAAAAAAGGAATTGTGGATGAATGCCGTGGTCCCTATGCCGCAGCCGAAGCTGGAGCGGTCCTTTCATATATCGGACGAGCTTTTGCTGCCCCGTCTGAAAAAGTGCCCAAAAACTGCGGTCAAGCTGGAAGTGGACTCCTTCTATCTGCCCATACATGTTCAGGAGAATAAAAAATCGCCTCCCGCCGGTATGTATACGACGCTCCTGGCCGACCGGGAAAGCGGCATGATTCTGGACCAGCACAACGCCGCCCCGACGGATGGCGATTTGTTGGTTGCCATTTCCATGCTGATCCACTATATCGAGGAGTGCGGCCGTCCCTCCGCTGTGTACGTGCGCAGCGAGTGGATGGGCGCGTGTCTGCGAAGCTTCTGTCAGGAGGTAGGTATAAAATTGGTGGAGGGCAAGGGTGTTCCTGTTGTGGACGGCCTCATAGACGAATTGATGGGTATTTTAATGATGGGGTTGTTCCGGTAGGAGGACGCTTGATGAAACGCTCTG
>Ga0224742_10525_pt1 | contig 10127 bp, 7 predicted proteins | sample LIM_E_Water_Neg_FD_161631 | JGI IMG/M metagenome (GOLD analysis project Ga0224742, IMG submission 161631) | Enriched cells from gastrointestinal tract of the lab mouse from Pacific Northwest National Laboratory (PNNL), Richland, Washington... | ecosystem: Host-associated > Mammals > Digestive...
ACACTCCGGACAAAATATGCCTCCTCCACCAGATCATAGTCGATGAGGGACACCACGCTTCCCCTCTGGGGATAGATCTCCACCACCTTGGCCTTGGCCAGCTCCAGCAGCGCCTCCCTCACCGGTGTTCTGGACAGAGACAGCTTGGCTGCTACCTCCCGGTCGCTGATGCTGCTTCCCGGTTCCATCTCCAGACGGATAATATTGTCCTTCAGAATCCGGAGCGCATAATCCCGTCCGTTCTCTCTTGCCAGCTGCTCTGTAATATACATAACCTGTCCTCCCTGTCGGGCTGCTTTTTCATGAGGCGGCAGGTTTCAGGACAAAAAATCCGGCTGCCTGCAATCAGACATACTTTTTCAGAGTCTCCCTCACGGCGCCCGGGCCTGCGATCATCTCGAGAAACATGGCTTCCACCTTCTCTGCCAGTCCTGCCTCATATAAGTTTACACCAAATATCACAGGATTGCAAAGGATATCTTTTAATTGCCCCCGGCAGGAGTCCGGTTCTCCGAAGGTTACGGCCGCAAGCTGCTCCTGAAGCTGTGTCAGCATAGGATCCGGGCTGACGGCCATGCTCTCTCCTTCATCGTCCACCCCCATAAGATACCGCAGCCATCCGGCCAGAGCCAGAGGGATACAGGTCAGACTCTTCACATCCAACTCGCTGTCTGCCATGTAGGATTTGATGGTCTCACCGAAGCGGATGGTCACCTTCTGGCTGGTATCCGTGGCAATCCTCTGGGGAGTGTCCGGGATAAACGGGTTCGGCAGTCTCTGGTCGATGACCTCATGGATAAAGTCTCTCGGGTTTATGATGCCCGGGTCCGTCACCACCGGCATCCCCTCGTCGTAACCGATGTGCTCCACCAGCTTCTTCAGCTCTTCATCCTTCATCTCCGCCGCGATGCTGGTGTAGCCCAGAAGGCAGCCGTAGACTGCCAGGGCAGTGTGAAGGGGATTCAGGCAGGTGGTCACCTTCATCCGCTCCGTCATATTGACCGTCTCCCTGGTGGTCAGATAGACGCCGGCTTTCGAAAGTTGCGGCCGCCCTCCGGGGAAGCGGTCCTCCACCACCAGATACTGAGGGATCTCCGCGTTGACAAAAGGGGCGATGTAAGTGTTGCGGCTGGTGATCACCGGAGCCATATCCTCGATCCCCGCCTCTCTCAGATGCTGCTCGATACTCTCGGCCGGCCTTGGGGTGATCTTATCGATCATAGTCCACGGGAAAGAAACTCTCGTCTCGTCCTCCATGTAATCCTCAAATTCCCGGAGAACCAGCTCCCGCTTTCTCCAGGCTTTCACCACGGCCAGGACACTTGTCTTCAGCTTCTCCCCATTATGGCTGCAGTTGTCCATACTCACCAGGGCCACAGGCGCCCCGCCGGCCTGGTAGCGGGCGTACATCAGGGCAGCCACCACACTCATGGCGTGACGGGCTTTCTCCGGCCCCTGCTCCATGTCCTCCTGCACCACCTTCATCAGACTGCCCTGCAGGTCCGCTATGGCATACCCTTTCTCCGTGATCGTGAAGCTGACCATCTGAAGAGACGGATTCTCAAATATCTTCTTTAATGCCGTCCACTGCCCCTGGTCAGAGCTGTCTGCCTTGATTCCCTTGGCAATGGAGGCGATGACCTCCTTCTGCGTCCCCCCGTCGGGACACAGGCTGACCATCAGAGTCATGCTGTCGTGAGGTTCATAGATCCTGTCTATAATGTCATAGTCAAATGTCTCCGCCGCCACGATTCCGCTGTCTGCCAGCCCCTCATTCAAAAGTCTCTGGTGCAGACCGGCGATGAAGCCCCGGAAGATGTTGCCTGCCCCAAAATGGACCCAGACCGGCGCCTCCTCGGTGCGCTCACACATTGCCCTCCAATCATATTTTGGCAGCCTTACGCCTGCTTTTTCCCATGCCTCTCTCTCCTTCAAACCCTCATAACTTAATTTCATAGCTGTTCACCGCTCCTTTTCCTGCTGTTTTCCCATTTCCTCTATCCTGCCTGTGCGGCTGGGTCATGACCGTCTTGCCGTAGCCGCACACTTGTCGACAGCTTCCCACAGGCCGTTGAGATAGGCAGCTCCCAGAGCCCGGTCGTAGAGACCATAGCCGGGGCGTCCCACCTCATCCCAGATCATCCTTCCGTGATCCGGGCGGACATAGACGTCTCTCGGGCAGGTGTCATACACCGCCTTTACGATCTCAAACATGTCCAGATCTCCGGTGGAGGACAAGTGGGCAGCCTCCCGAAAACGGCGGTATCCCAGATACTTCACATTGCGGATGTGGAGACAGGCGATGCGGTCCATCTCGCCGAAATGCCGGATGATAGCCGGGATATCGTTGTCCGGGTTGGACCCCAGGGAACCGGTACACAGGCACAAGGCATTGGCAGGGGAATCGTGGAGTGCCACGATCTTGTCAAAATCCTCCTGGCTGTGGGAGATGCGGGGCAGTCCGAAGATGGGCCATGCCGGGTCGTCGGGGTGGACCGCCATGCGGATACCCACTTCCTCACACACCGGGATCACGGCATCCAGAAAATACTTATAATTGGCGCGAAACATATCCGGAGTGATGCTCTCATACTGCTTTAACGTCTTTTCCAGCTCTGCCAGGCGCTCCGGCTCCCAGCCCGGGAGCGTAAAACCATTGCTGTCCTCGGCAGTCTTCCTCACGATCTCGAGGGGAGTCATACTTCCCAGCTCCCTTTCGTCAAAATACAGGCTGTTGGAGCCGTCCTCCTCGATGACACGGGCCAGATCCGTCCGCAGCCAGTCCAGAACCGGCATAAAATTGTAGACGATCACTTTGATTCCGTACTCGGCCAGGTTGCGGATGGTGGTGATGTAGTTGGCGATATACTCGTCCCGGGTGGGCAGCCCCATCTTGATGTCCTCATGGACATTGACGCTCTCGATCACCTCGCACTCCAGACCGGCAGCGTGAACCTCATCCACATACTCCCTGATCTCCTCTTTCGTCCACACCTCTCCGGCCGCCTTGTAGTCCAGAACTCCCATGAGTCCGCTCATCCCCGGAATCTGCTTAATCTGCTTCAATGTGATGGAATCACTGTCGGATCCATACCAGCGAAATGTCATCTTCATAGATTGTCTTCTCCTTTTTCTCCAGAATTTCTCAAGTCTTTGATCGTGATAAGGTTCTTGCCCTACGCTCTCACCCACAGTATAACTCGTTTCTGTTTACTAGTCAACTAATATATTAGCTTTTTGTCTGTTTTTTCATGAAACACTTGCTGTTTTTGCAAAATTAGGCTACGATAGGAAAAGGTGCAGAAAAACATACATAGAGAAAACAAGGAGAATACTTATGTTTCACATACACGCGGCTGCTGACACAAAATCAAAAACCCTGGACATGACATCAGGCCCGATCGGCAGGCTTCTGCTGGCATTTGCCCTCCCTCTTCTTTTAGGGAATCTGTTCCAGCAGCTGTACAACACGGTAGACAGCCTGGTGGTAGGTAATTTCGTCGGCACCGAAGCCCTGGCGGCAGTGGGGTCCACCACCAGTATCATCAATACTATGGTAAGTTTTTTTAATGGGGTCTCCATCGGAGACGGCGTCATCATCAGCCAGTACTACGGAGCCCACCGGGAGGACCGCCTTCATGAGGCCATCGAGACCACCATGGCCATCACGTTTCTGTGCAGTGTCATCCTGACGGTGGTCGGGTTTTTCTTAGTCCCCGCGATGCTGCGGCTTATGTCCACTCCTGATGACGTGATCTCAGCTGCCTCCATATATCTGCGAATCTATTTCGCGGGAGTTTCAGGCCTGCTTGTCTACAACATGGGCAGCGGAATCCTCCGGGCAGTGGGGGACACCAGACGCCCTCTCATGTTTCTGTGTTTTTCCAGCTGTCTCAACATCGGCCTGGACCTGCTGTTTGTCCTCGTGTTTCATCTGGGGATCGCAGGGGTGGGTTATGCCACCATCATCTCCCAGTTTGCGTCAGCCATCCTGATTCTCCTCCTCCTGACCAAAAGCCGGGACGTATATCGGTTCTCCTGGAGAGACATGTATGTGGACAGACATATTCTCAGGCAGATCCTTGCCGTAGGGCTGCCCACAGGGCTCCAGCAGGCCCTCACCTCCTTCTCCAATGTGTTCGTCCAGTCCTATATCAACAGCTTCGGTTCCAGCTGTATGGCCGGGTGGAGCTGCTACAACAAGATCGATCAGTTTATCATGCTGCCTCTGCGCAGCGTCAGCCAGGCGGCTACCACATTTGTCAGTCAGAACATCGGCGCCAAAAACATCTCGCGGGCCAAAAAAGGAACCGCCACCGCTATCGCAATGGCGGCTGGCATCACATTTACCGGCGCTTCTATTCTGTGGATCTTTGCCCCCTATATGGTGCGGATCTTTAACCAGGAACAGATGGTGATCCACTATGGCGTGCTGTTTTTGAGGCTGTGCGTGTTCTTTATGCTGTTCTCCTGCGTCAACCAGGTTCTGGCCGGATCCCTGCGTGGCATCGGCAACGCCAGGGTGCCTATGTTCATCATGCTCAGCTCCTTTGTGGTGTTCCGACAGGTCTACCTGTTTGTCGCCACCCGGATCGCCGACACGGCCACTGTAGTGGGATTCGGCTATCCGGCAGGCTGGATCGTCAGCGCCTTTCTCATGACCGGCTACTATGTGTTCAGCGGGTGGGAGAAGAAGGTGGAGAAACAAAATCCGTGAGACAAAATCCTGCGGCTCTCACCCCTTCCCGCAGAGGTCATAGGGCGTCTCCTGGTAGACATAGAAATTAAGCCAATTGCTGTAGAGGGTGTTGGACATGTTGCGCCAGCACAGCACAGGCATGGAAAACGGGTCATTGTCCTCGTAATAATTGCACGGCATCTCCGGGTTCAGACCTTTGGCCAAGTCCCGGTGATATTCGTTGTTCAGAGTCATCCGGTCATACTCCGGGTGGCCCTGTATAAAGATCTGGCTGCCGTCCTGCTTCATGATCAGAAACAGCCCGGCCTCCTTGGACTCTGCCAGAATCTGCAGCTCCCCATGGGCTGCCACGTCTTTTTTCCTCACCTCCGTGTACCGGGAGTGAGGGGCCATGACATAATCGTCCAGTCCCCTTACCAGCGGCACCTTCCGATCCAGGATCTGATGCCGGTAGATGCCGGACAGCTTCTTCTTCCTCTCATACTTGGGTATCCCGAAGTGATAATAAAGCCCTGCCTGAGCCCCCCAGCAGATGTGCATGGTGGATGTGACATGAGTCTTGGTCCACTCCATAATCATACACAGCTCATCCCAGTAGTTTACCTCCTCAAAGTCCATCATCTCCACCGGAGCGCCGGTGATGATCATGCCGTCGTAGTTCCGGCTGCTGATCTCGGAAAACGGCACATAAAATTTGTTCAAGTGGCTGGCAGAGGTGTTCTTGGACGTGTGAGTGCTCAGCATGAGGAAGCTGCAGTCAATCTGCAGCGGTGTGTTGGAGAGCGCCCTCAAGAGCTGAGTCTCCGTGTCCTCCTTTACCGGCATCAGGTTCAGAATCAGGATCTCCAAGGGGCGGATATCCTGGCTCATAGCCCGGTCCTCATCCATCACAAATATATTTTCGGATTCCAGAACCGCCCTGGCCGGCAGGTCCTTTTGAATTTTAATCGGCATGGTACTCTCCCTCCAGAAGCTTCAGGAAATCCTCCTCTGACAGGATGGGGATTCCCAGCTCCCTGGCTTTTTTATTTTTTGACGACGCGGAATTGACATTGTTGTTGATCAGATAGGTGGTCTTGGAGGTGACCGTTCCTGTGGCCTTGCCGCCCTTGGACTCGATCAGGGCCTGCAGCTCCTTACGGTTCTTAAACCGCTCCACGGACCCGGTGATCACGAAGGTCATGCCCGCAAATTCCCCTGATTCCTCTTCCTCCTCCACCGGTTCGATGGTCAGCTCTGACAGAAGGCGATCCACGATCTCCCTGTTTTTCTCCTGGGCAAAGTAGCTGCACCAGGCCTGGGCCAATACCTCCCCGATGCCGTCCACCTCCACCAGGGCCTCGCTGTCGGCACTGCGCATGGCCTCAAAATCATATCGGAAATGGCGGCACAGCATCCTGGCGTTGGCCAGCCCGATTCCCGCCACACCCAGGCCGTACACCAGCCTAACCAGGGTGGTGTGGGAGGCAGCAGTGATGGCCTGCCGCAGATTGTCAAAGGATTTCTGACCGAATCCCTCCATCTCCACGATGGCCTCCCTGTGCCGGTCCAGGTGGAAGATATCCGCAAATTCCCGGATAAACCCGGCGCCGATAAATTTCTCCAGGGTGGCCTCTGAAAGCCCGTCGATGTTCAAGGCATCCCGGCTGACCAGCAGGGTAAAGCTCTTGATCTTCTTCGCCTGACAGTCCGGATTGGTGCAGTACAGAGATTTCACGTCGTTTACCTGGCGGATCTCCGTGGCGCCGCCGCACACCGGGCAGGCTCCCGGGATCTCTCCCACTCCGCTTTTCGTAAGGTTGTCGGCGATCTGAGGGATGATCATGTTGGCCTTGTACACGGTGATGGTGTCTCCCACCCCCAGCTCCAGAGATTCCATGATGCTTAGGTTGTGGACGCTGGCCCGGCTGACCGTGGTCCCCTCCAGCTCCACTGGCTCAAAGACCGCCACCGGGTTGATAAGCCCGGTTCTCGACGGGCTCCACTCGATATAGGAGAGGGTGGTCTCCCGGATCTCGTCCGCCCATTTAAAGGCAATGGAATTGCGCGGGAACTTGGCTGTCCTTCCCAGAGACTCCCCGTAGGCGATGTCGTCAAAAGTCAGCACCAGGCCGTCGGAGGGAATGTCATAGAGGGTGATGGCTTCGGCAAAATCCCCCACCTTCTCCTCAATGGTATCCCCGGTGACCATCTGATAATCCACCACCCCAAAGCCCATGGATTCCAGCCACTGAAATTGTCTCAGTCTGGAATTCTCAAAGTCTTCTCCCTCAGCCTCCACCAGCCCGAAGGCCATAAAGTTCACATGACGCCGGGCCGTGATCTGATTGTTCAGCTGGCGCACGGAACCGGCACAGAGATTTCTGGGGTTCTTATACCTGGCCTCCACATCCTCGATCTCATCATTCATCTGCTCAAAATCAGAGTATTTGATCACCGCCTCCCCCCGCAGCACCAGTCTGCCCGAAAACGGAATCCTGAGGGGCACATTCTCAAATACCCTGGCATTGTTGGTGATCACTTCCCCGATCTCCCCGTTGCCCCTGGTCACCGCCTTGGCCAAAGCGCCGTCCTCATAGGTCAGCACTACCGTCAGCCCGTCCAGCTTCCAGGAGAGAAGGCCGGCCTGATCCCCCAGCCATTCCTTCAAGGCCTCCACATCCTTGGTCTTATCCAAAGACAGCATGGGAGACGGGTGCGGCTCCTTGGGAAGCTCACTTAGGACCTCGTACCCCACCTTGCCCGTAGGGCTTCCCGACAGCACCATGCCGGTCTCCTGCTCTAAGGCAGACAGCTCGTCATAAAGCCTGTCATATTCAAAATTGCTCATGATCTCCCGGCTCTCCTGATAGTAGGCCTTCGCGGCCTCTGACAGCAGGGATGTCAGTTCTCTCATTCTCTCCAATCGTTCTTTCATGGCGCACCTCACGACTGCCGGCTGCCCCAAAGCTGCCTGGTCAGTTCTTCATATTCTTCCCGGGTCACGCTGCGGTAGGTTCCCGTCTTTAAGTTTCCCAGGTTCACATTCATAATACGGATTCGCCGCAGACTCGTCACCTGATATCCCAAGGCGGCGCACATGCGGCGGATCTGCCGGTTCAGTCCCTGAGTCAGAACCATATGGAACTGCCTTGGGCCTGTGGCCCACACCTTACAGGGCCTGGTGGTCACCTGAAGCTCCTCCAGATAGACTCCTGCCCGCAGGTCCCGAAGCAGCTCATCGGTCAGAGGCCTGTCCACATCGACCACATATTCCTTCTCGTGGCCATTGGCTCCTCTCATCATCTGGTTGACCAACTCCCCCTGATTGGTGAGAAAGATCAGCCCCTCCGAGTCCTTGTCCAGACGTCCGACAGGATACACTCGCTCCGGATAACTCACCAGCTCCACGATGTTCACGGCCCGGTCCCGGTCCGAGGTGGTGCACACCACCCCCTTGGGCTTGTTGACTGCCAGAAGGATCCTCTTGGGCCTGACCGGCTCCGCCCCCGCCCCGCTCACCCGCTTTCCGTCACAGACCACAGTCTGCTGCCTTCCGATCTTCATCCCCACCAGAGCCGTCTTTCCGTCTACCAGAACCTTTCCGGCCTCGATCAGACGGTCCGCTTCCCGCCGGGAACAAACTCCCATATCGCTGAGATATTTATTTAAACGGATTTCTTCCATAAATAGACCGGAACCTCCCCCATTTCCGCTGTGTCGCAAAATCAGCATAGTATCTGGAAAAAACGAGCGGTGCAGGACACTTTCCCCACACCGCTTTTGTGTATTTATCATAGCGGATTTTAGTTGAAAAGTCAATATGCAGGCGGAAAAATGTGCCCCATCGCCCCACCAAAACACACGCCGCCCCTTCAAACGTCATCACAGATCATCGCCAACCAGTGTTTTGATAAACTCCTGTCTCTCAAAGAGGATCTCTATCAACTGTTCCTCCTGCTGCCAGCTCAATGGTTCGCAGTGGCAGCAGGTGTTGCGCAGCCTGCGGAATCCCTCCAGTTCCTCGGCATACGTTTTCCACCACGTCTCATCGCAAACCTGCCCAAGCAGGGAAACCCCGCAGGAAGCCAGTCGGGATCGCAATTCGCCTTTACTCAGAAGATACGTAAAGGTACCTGTCGTTACGTTATGGTCCTTCATGTCCCAAAATCATCTATGGTTTCTTCTTCACGGGGAAGCTGCCCCAATCACTTATCACTGTGTCTTTTAAATTCTTTCACCAGTATACTTCAATTACGAAACAAAAATCAACATAATTCGGAACAAAAATAATATCAAGGAATCTCTGTTCTGTATTTGGAATTTCAATTTTCTTTCTGCCGCACAACCGAAACGGCAGGGCGGACAGAAACGCGAAAAGGCGGTATGCCCCTTGTATCCGGGCTATACCGCCTCATCTGAAACGATTTCCTTATCGCCGCAAATCCTGTGCTTTTGCAGGCTTTCCTCTGCCCCATGGCTGCTCATACCACAAGCATGGCATCCCCAAAGCTGAAAAACCGATACCTCTCCCTGACAGCCTCCTCATAGGCGCCGAGCACATGCTCTCTCCCCGCCAGAGCGGACACCAGCATAACCAGGGTGGACTCCGGCAGGTGGAAATTCGTCACCAGGCAGTCCAGCACTTTAAACCGATATCCGGGATAGATGAAAATGTCGGTCCAGCCGCTGCCAGCCTTCACCCTCCCGTCCTCCCCGGCCGCAGACTCCACCGTGCGGCAGCTTGTGGTGCCCACACAGATCACCCGACCGCCGTTTTCCTTGGTCCTGTTGATCTTCCCGGCCTCTTCCTCCTCCACCACATAGAACTCCGAATGCATGTGGTGGTCCAGGATATTGTCTACCTTCACCGGTCGGAAGGTGCCCAGTCCCACATGCAGAGTCACCTGAGCGATAGTGACTCCCATGTCCCGGATGTCCTTCAACAGCTCCTCGGTAAAATGGAGCCCGGCCGTAGGCGCTGCCGCGGAGCCGTCGTGTTTCGCGTAGACAGTCTGGTAGCGGTTCCTGTCCTTCAGCTGATGGGTGATATAGGGCGGCAGGGGCATCTGTCCCAGCCGGTCCAGAATCTCCTCGAAAATCCCTTCATAGGAGAAGCGGATCAACCGGTTCCCCTCCTCCACCACATCCGTCACCATCCCTTTTAAGAGTCCGTCTCCGAAGGAGAGCACGGTTCCCGGCCTGGCCTTTTTCCCCGGTTTTACCAGCGTCTCCCACACGTCTTTCTCCTTTCTCTTTAAGAGAAGGACCTCGATCTTAGCCTGGGTATCCTCCTTTACCCCGAAGAGTCTGGCTGGAATCACCTTGGTGTCATTGATCACCAGACAGTCTCCCGGGCGCAGATAGGACGGCAGATCCCGAAATCTCCTGTGAGCCGTCTCCCCGGTCTGCCTGTCCAGCACCAGCAGCCTGGAGGAAGAGCGATCCT
>Ga0224742_10527_pt1 | contig 10118 bp, 9 predicted proteins | sample LIM_E_Water_Neg_FD_161631 | JGI IMG/M metagenome (GOLD analysis project Ga0224742, IMG submission 161631) | Enriched cells from gastrointestinal tract of the lab mouse from Pacific Northwest National Laboratory (PNNL), Richland, Washington... | ecosystem: Host-associated > Mammals > Digestive...
GACCCCTATGTGGGCAAGCTGTGCTTCTTTAGGGTGTATTCCGGTTCTATTGAAGCAGGCTCTACAGTGTATAACTCTGTGAAAGACAACAACGAGCGCATGGGCCGCATTGTGCAGATGCACGCCAATGACCGCAAGGACATTGATCGTGTGTACGCAGGCGACATTGCCGCCGCTGTGGGTTTGAAGAACACCACCACCGGCGACACCCTGTGCGACGAAAAGCACCCGGTTATTCTGGAATCCATGGAGTTCCCGGATCCCGTTATCCGCGTGGCTATTGAGCCGAAAACCAAGGCTGGCCAGGAAAAGATGGGCATTGCCCTCTCTAAACTTGCCGAGGAAGACCCCACCTTCAAGGCCTACACCGATGAGGAAACTGGGCAGACTATTATCGCCGGCATGGGCGAGCTGCACCTGGAAATCATCGTAGACCGCCTTCTGCGCGAGTTCAAGGTGGAGGCAAATGTGGGCAAGCCCCAGGTTGCTTATAAGGAAACCATCCGCAAGGAAGCTTCGGCAGACACCAAGTATGCCCGGCAGTCCGGCGGTAAGGGCCAGTATGGCCACGTTAAGATCCGCATTGAGCCGAACCCCGGCGAAGGCTATGTGTTCAGCAATGACATTGTGGGCGGCTCGATCCCGAAGGAGTATATCCCCGCTGTTGACCAGGGCATCCAAGGCGCTATGCTGGCTGGCGTTCTGGCTGGCTACAACGTAGTGGATGTAAAGGTAAGCCTGTATGACGGTTCCTACCATGAAGTGGACTCCTCTGAAATGGCCTTTAAGATTGCCGGTTCCATGGCCTTCAAAGAGGCTATGCGCAAGGCTGACCCTGTACTGATGGAGCCTATTATGAAGGTAACTGTTATCACTCCTGAGGAGTATATGGGCGACGTTATCGGCGACCTGAACTCCCGCCGCGGCATGATTCTGGGCATGGACGCCCTGCCCGGCGCACAGCAGGTGAACAGCGAAGTGCCCCTTTCTGAGATGTTCGGTTATGCCACAGACATGCGGTCCAAGACCCAGGGCCGCGGCCAGTATACCATGGAGCCTGCCCACTATGCGGAGGTGCCCAAGAACATTTCTGAGAAGATCATGACGGAGCGGGGCAAAAAGTCTGAATAAAGGAAAATATCTCTTGATTTTTCCGTTCATTGTTGGTACAATGAACCATAAGAGCAAGAAAAGCATTTTGTTTCAATAAAAGGAGGCAAATCCCAATGGCAAAGGCAAAATTTGAAAGAAATAAACCCCATGTCAACATTGGCACCATCGGCCATGTTGACCACGGCAAGACCACTTTGACCGCTGCTATCACCAAGGTGCTGGCTATGAAGGGCGACGCTGACTTCATGGATTACGCCAATATCGACAAGGCCCCCGAAGAGCGGGAGCGCGGCATCACCATCAATACCGCCCACGTGGAGTATCAGACTGACGCACGTCACTATGCCCATGTGGACTGCCCCGGCCACGCCGACTATGTGAAGAACATGATCACTGGCGCTGCCCAGATGGACGGCGGCATCCTGGTGGTTTCCGCTGCTGACGGCCCCATGCCCCAGACCCGTGAGCACATTCTGCTGGCCCGTCAGGTGGGCGTACCCAGCATTGTTGTGTTCATGAACAAGTGCGATCAGGTAGACGACGAGGAGTTGCTGGAGCTGGTTGAGATGGAAATCCGCGACCTGCTCAGCGAGTACGAGTTCCCTGGCGACGACACCCCCATCATCAAGGGTTCTGCCCTGAAAGCTCTGGAGTGCGACAGCAAGGATCCCTCTGACGAGACCTATGCTCCCATCCTGGAGTTGATGAAGGCTGTTGACAGCTATATCCCCACTCCCGAGCGCAAGGCTGACCTGCCTTTCCTGATGCCTGTTGAGGACGTGTTCACCATCACCGGACGCGGCACTGTGGCTACTGGCCGTGTGGAGCGTGGCCAGCTCAAGATGTCTGAGGAAGTTGAAATCGTTGGCCTCAACGACGAGACCCGCAAGTCCGTTGTTACCGGCATTGAAATGTTCCGCAAGCTGCTGGATTACGCTGAGGCTGGCGACAACATCGGCGTTCTGCTGCGCGGCATTCAGCGCACTGACATCGAGCGCGGTCAGGTTCTGGCTAAGCCCGGCTCTATCAACCCCCACACCAAGTTCAAGGGCCAGGTGTACGTGCTGACCAAGGATGAAGGTGGCCGTCATACCCCCTTCTTCAACAACTATCGTCCTCAGTTCTATTTCCGTACCACTGACGTTACCGGCGTTATCTCCCTGCCCGAAGGCACCGAGATGTGCATGCCCGGTGACAACGTTGTGATGGACGTTGAGCTGATTACTCCCATCGCCATTGAAGAGGGCCTGCGTTTCGCTATCCGTGAGGGTGGCCGTACTGTTGGCTCCGGCGTTGTTACCGCTATCAATTCCTAATCTGGGGGTTCAAATCTTTCTAAAGCAAAACGAGCGCGGCCCGTAAGGGTCGCGCTTTTTGTTTTAGACTGTTTTTAGGTGAAGCTCCCGGCAAAAAGGTTCAAAATAGGGAGTGCTGCTCAAATAAATATCATTTGAATAGATCATAACACTCTGATCTGTAAAGGTTAGGCGGGAAAGTTCCCGGCCTTCCTGGCTATATAGCATCATGTAGCGTTCGCTAAGGCATCCGGATATGTTGCTGCGGTCATAATATGCCTGGTAGCGGAAATAGTTGATGATGGACATGAGCGTGTCGATCGTTTCCCGGTCAGTGATTTCCAAATCCGAAGTGCCTCTGCGGACTACTACGATACGACCCACATCTTCACTGCCAATCTGCAAAACCTTGGCAAAAGAGCGTCCATAACGCCACAGGGCCATGATTACCAGCATAGCAAGGAGAAGAGTAAAAGCTACGTAAATCCGCCGTTTCCAGTCTTCTTTCACAGTATTTTTCATGGAAGCACCTCCTTTGTAGAAAATTTTACCACACCCCTGTCCCGAAGTAAAGCCCGCTTGCCAAACGCCAGGAAAAATGGTATAATTCCTTTACTAAAGCAGAGAGGTGAAGTTTATGATCGCCATCATCGACTACGGCGCGGGGAACCTGCAAAGCGTGGAAAAGGCCCTGCGCTATATCGGCTGCGACTGCCAGACTACATCTGACCCCGCTGTGCTTCTAGCTGCCAAAGCCGCCATCCTCCCCGGCGTGGGGGCTTTTGGAGACACCATGGAAAATCTTCGCGCCCAGGGACTGGAGGAGCCTATTAAAGCATACATTCAGAGCGGCAGGCCCTTTTTGGGCATCTGTCTGGGCCTGCAGGTTCTCTTTGAAAGCAGCGAGGAATCCCCCGGGGTGCCGGGGCTGGGGGTTCTTAAGGGGAAGATTGTGCGCCTGCCGGAGGGACCGGGCTTAAAAATCCCCCACATCGGCTGGAACAGCCTGGATATCCGGAGGCCCGGGGGACTGTTTGCAGGCCAGGGGGCGGATCCTTTTGTGTATTTCGTCCACTCTTACTACTTACAGGCAGAGGAGGATGTAGTTACCGCCACAGCGGAATACGGTGTTACCATCCATGCCGCTGTGGAGAAGGGGAATCTGTGGGCCTGCCAGTTCCACCCGGAAAAGAGCGGCGAGGCTGGGCTGCAAATGCTGCGCAGCTTTTGCGGCAAGGTGGAGCAGGAGGTTAAAATTCAAAGGGGGTAAGGCTATATGTATGCCAAGCGGATTATACCCTGCCTGGACGTAAAAGACGGGCGGGTGGTAAAAGGCACTGGCTTTGTGAATATCCGGGACGCGGGAGATCCGGTGGAATGTGCCATCGCCTATGACAGGCAGGGTGCGGACGAACTGGTGCTTTTAGACATCACGGCCTCCTCCGATGCCCGGAACATTATGGCGGACGTGGTGTCAAAGGTAGCGGACAGCGTGTTTATTCCCTTTACTGTGGGGGGCGGCATCCGCACAGTGGAGGATTTTACTGCCATTTTGCGGGCTGGGGCCGATAAGGTGGCGGTGAATTCAGCGGCGCTGAAAAACCCGGAGCTTATCACCCAGGCGGCGAAGAAATTTGGCAGCCAGTGCGTGGTGGTGGCCATGGACGCCAAGCGTCGGCCTGATGGCGGTTGGACGCTGTATTTAAACGGAGGCCGGGTGGACACAGGCGTGGATGCTGTGGAGTGGGCCGCAAAGGTACAGGCCCTGGGGGCCGGGGAAATCCTGCTGACCAGTATGGATCAGGACGGGGTGAAAACCGGGTATGACTTGGAACTGACCCGGGCTGTGTCCCAGGCGGTTTCTATCCCAGTGATAGCCTCCGGCGGCGCGGGGGCCATGGAGCACTTTTATGATGCCTTTGTTAAGGCCCAAGCAGACGCGGTGCTGGCAGCTTCCCTGTTCCACTACAAGGAGATGACCATACCGGAGGTAAAACGGTATCTGGCAGGCCGGGGCGTGCCTGTGCGGCCGGCAGGGGGATAGAAAAAAAGAGAGGGCATCACAGATGTAAGTTTTTATGAAGAGTGAGAAATTCAGGGCGGGCCTGCTTTTCGATGTGCAAGAATATGGAAAAACTCGAGAATCTGCATAAATACTAGGTTTTTCGCGGAAAACGTATGCGTATGGATGGAAATTTTGCAATCTTGCAAAATGGGATTGCAAAATTTTTTTCCCATTTTGGCCCCGAAACGGCCTGTGCAGCCTCAACCCGCAAACCGTAAAAAAGAACCCCATCAAACCGTTTAAATATGCGCCCGCAACCTTTAAGAAACCGAATAAATCGAGAATTGGCGCGTTTTAAGCGGCTTTTAAGAAAATAACAAGCCCATTAAGCAAACGCATACAAACGCCGCTTAAAGGGCTTGTTTGAAAATAGAGGCAATGACGAATTTTCGGTTAGAAGCGGTCAGATTCCAGGAAAAAACCGCAAGCCAACCTGGCGGTTGACGAAGATTTTTGACGCGGAAGATGGCCGCTTCTGGGCAAAAGACAACGTTTTCGGTTTTTCAAGCAAGTCCTAATCTCCACCATTATGAACGCCGCCGGCTTCGGTTCGGCACAGCAGACGGTACTGCCCTCGGAAATCGTGACGGCGGTGGAGGACTGCGGCTTTTTCGAGAGCATCCCCCTATGGGGCGGTGACGCTTATTGGCGGGCTTTTTATCACGGTGCTGTCATTCATTCTGATTATGTTGGCGTACGGCAGGTTTTTCAAGCTCTGCCTATACACCGCCATTGCGTCCGTTCCGCTTTCCACCTTTGCAGGCTCACCGAGCCAGAGTGTGGGAATGCAGTTTAGCAGCGTGCTTTTTCCAGAGAAAAGGACACATCTTTTAAGGCATCAACTTGCCCCTCAACAATCGCCTTTGCTAATGGCAGTCCAAGTCCAATCCCTTGACTGTCTGAAGTGTTTTTACATCAGTAAAATTCCATTAGAGAACATTTAATTAATGCCTTTTGCCCTGCAGTATACTCCACAAAGTATTGGATATAATGTGGGATAGTGTAAATGGGATAACGACCAGGAACAAGATACTTTTTCTTGTCCCTGGTTATTTTTACTCCCTCATTTAGAGGAGACAAACCTTGTATCTCAAAGGCACAACAAATTTAGTCAAGGCACTTGACTTTTATTTCACCGTATGTTATAAAGTATTATAAATTATTATAAGAAAGGGATGGTACTTATGCCAATGACACAAGCCGATCTGCCTGATATTCGCCGGTTGGCTTCGAATGGAGCGTTTTCTTTTACAGGGCACGCTTCTCAGCAAATCATTAGTCGAGGTATTCCCTATGATGATGTGGAAGATATCTTGACGAGTCAAACAAACCAGATTATTGAATGTCAATCTCCATCTTGTATGCCTGGGAAGGCGCACACAAATGAACGAATTCTTCTTTATGATCCGAAAAGCCGCGTTGATGCAATTGTGGTTTTTTGCCTATTATTTCTGCCCACCCCAGAGATTCGAATTATAACGGTGGAAATGGTCGATGCTGCCATATGGATTCGTCGAGACGGGCAAATCCCTTGTCTTATACGGAGATAGGTAAAGAAATCCATGAATACATATTCGTAGTTAATCCTTTTCACAGTATTCATAAATCTGTACAGGTTTGTGGGCCGATGGTTTCGATTAATGTTGGCCAATCCTTACTGGAACTTAGTGCCCTCATCGGCCTACACCTGGAACGGGTATTGCCCATATCCATATAATGAAGGGCGATAAAAATATCGCCCTTCACAGAGTGAAATATCCATATATTACCACGCCTTTCTTCTGAGTAAAAGGGACGGTCACATTACATATCATATTTTACTGTGGTAGATTAAGCATAATCAGAACAGAAAGTGTCAATCCTGTTTCAAACAATTTATATTAAATTACTAACATTTTTCTGAACAAGTTTTTTCAATAACATTTTCATACGGCAACAGGAGGAGGACAACCGTGAAGGAACTTAATTACAAAATTTGCAGTGAATGCGGGGGCAAAATGTTGCCACATACTATGTCCAAAATATTTCAAGTAAACGGAAAAGAAATTGAAATCAAAGGGATTGAAGGATATCAGTGTAAAGATTGTGGGGAGGAGGTTTTTACAGCAAAAGAAATTCGTATGATTGACAGATTAATTCGCGCTATAGATGATCGACCAGTTTTGGACATATTAAATTTAGATGAAACTGCAGAATATCTTCGTGTAAGCAATCAAACAGTTTATAATATGATTCGCGATGGAAGAATTAGAGCATATAAGGTTGGCCGGGAGTGGCGCTTTTTGCGAGCGGACATAATGGCTTATTTAGATTCTACCGCCAATGAAAGTGTACTTTCTATGGCAGCTAAAGGAGGCAGCATCGATAAACATGATTTAGATATCATTAACAAAGAAATTGCAAAAAGGAAAACAAATGATGAATAGTGTTACCATTCGGCAAGCATTGGAATTTATCGGTCTCCTTTCAACGTCTCCCAGCAATCCTTATAATCTTTGTAATACTTTTGGAATTGAAGTTATCGATAATGAACCAATAAATAAAGATGGATATTTGGTTTGTGACCGAGGATGTAAATTAATTTTTATCAGTTCAAATATTACAAATAGGCATCGTAAAAAGTTTATTATTTCGCATGAATTAGGGCACTTTTTATTACATCGTGAAAAGCTTTACTGTTGTACAGATATTTCTGAGATCGGGATATCACAAATTAATAGTAATTGTCAGGAAAACGAAGCCAATTACTTCGCCTCGGAATATCTTTTGCCGCAGGAACAATTATTAAGGATGCTACCACACGAATCAATTAGATTTTCTGACATTTTTAAGATTGCTGCACACTTTGATGTATCTGTAACTATGGCAGCAATGAAAGCCACACGTCTTTCAAATGCGGAAGACGAAATACTTCTTTGCTATAAAGGTCAACAGTTGAAATGGTTCTCGAGCGGAGATACAGGCCTTTGCTATAAAATGCTCCCTCAAAAATGTCCTGTCGATTTAACAAGAGCCCCCTTAGAAGTTGATATTGGCGGGGTTTGGGATACATTGTATGAAGGCACAGTACATCAAGAAGTTTTTAATCCATTTGAGGATCAGCGATTAGTTCTTTTATCTGGAACACGTTGCTTATGAAAGGGGAATTTTAGTGAATACAAAAATGAGTAGCTCCATACTCGCATCACAAGCATCAAAGGTACTGCATAACAAAAATGCATCAGCAACACAAAAATCATTGGCTGCAAGCGTTTTGTCGCAAAGGAATCGTCGTAATCAGACTGGTGCTGTAATGGAGAAGAAAGCTTCGCGTATATTACAAAGTGATAAATATTCTGCTCAAACAAAAAGTTTTGCCGCCAGTGTTCTTTCTCAATCAAATAAGGAACGGTGATTATTTGTCAAAACCATAAGTAGTGTCACTTTTCGATTAAGCATAAAGCACCTATCTACCGCGCACTATTTGGTAGATGGGTGCCTTTGCAATTTAGCGTCCTATACCCTAAACCATGTGTAGAACAAAAATGACTATTCTGTGATATTTTCCTAAATAATGTCCCTATTATCCAATTCGATACTTCACTATCTCTGCCCTTATTTTCTCCCTTGCCCGAAGAACAGAATGCCTTATTGACTGCGGCCTACAATGCTCCATTTCACCAATTTGGCGATAGTTGAAGTCATACTCATGGTAGAGCAGGAGCCGCCGCCGCTGGATTTCAGGGAGGGCGGCAATGGCCTTGTTGATTAGCTCCCGTTGTTCTGCGTCAAAGATCAATTCCTCAACACTTTTGGGCACTCTGAACGCCCGGTTATAGAGTGTTTCGTCCCACAAGTCTGACGCTTCTTGGTGCCGCCAATTGGATTGTTGGAGGTTACGGTTTTTGCGCTCCATCTGCCGAAATTCTACAAAGAACGGCTCGGATACCTCCAAATCATAAAATTCACCTTGACCATCTGTAAAGCTGATAAAGTACAACGTTTCGCCATCGCTACGCACCTCTGTCCGAAGCGTATAGACCTTATCCATGAATGTCATTCGCCCGTCCTCCTACGAAAAAGCTGGGTGAGAGGACTTGACCTCTCACCCAGCAGCCCGTGGGGACGTGCAATTTTGGAGTTACTCTTGGAATTTTTTCAATTTCTTTTTTAGTGTCGCTATACGCTTATAGATAGCATCCGTAGACAGGTGGACGAGTACAGCGATTTCATTGGTGGAATACCCATTCATTTTCAGCAAAGCAATTTGTAGGGTGAGCTTGTCCACTGTCAGCAGGGTTTTGAGCAGTTCCGCATTTTCAATATCGTTCAGCAGATTTTCCACTGTATAAATCTCGGTTGGTGCTTCGTTGGTGGCAGCGCAATCCAAGTATGTACCTGTATCCTGCAATTTCTCATAAAAGCACCTGTCCGAATTGAACATAGCCCTGTCCCAAAGGCGAAGCTGTTCGATTGTGCGTTCATCCATGCCGCAGGCCCGGAGTACCTTTTCTTCAGCCAGTTTCCAACGCTGCCATTTTCGTTCTTCCTTGCCATGATTGTATGACACGGCTGTTTCCTCCTATCTGAATTTTGAAAGTCCAGATAGGAGGGGCGGGGAGCGGCACCCTACTAAAGAACAAGCAACTGCATCTATCTGTAAGAAACAGACAAGTGCAGTTGCTTTGTTAGATATATTGATATGATTTGAGAGTTCATAGTTATAGGCGGAATAACCTCTTGTGGCTGTCAGGATTTTTTTGACAAATCAATCCTCACTGGATATGCTGGAAACGCTCTATGCTCCACAGCGGCTACCTCCTATCAGCCGCCAGTTCCACAAACAATCGGACGGCGGCTTTCATCTCCGAAAACCGCCGTCCGATTTGGCATCATGTAAATTGGGCGCAGGAAATTAGCTGCCTCGACCAACGGTTTTTTTCTTTCCCGTTGGGGGCAGTCAATTTGCGTAACAGCGAAACCGATGTTCGCTAATCGGTCTGCTGTGCTTTTTCTTTCAGCTTTTGAAATGACAGGTCGCTGATTGCGTGTTCTATCTGGTGGGCGTCTTGCTCTGCTGTTTCCTGATCGACACCAGCAGCGATTAGCTGCTCCATGAAAAATTGGCGGCGTTCATAAATCTTTTCAGCGACTGTTTGCCCTTTCTCGGTTAGACAAAGACAGCCGTTTTCATCTATGACCAGAAATCCGCCAGTCTGCAGGTTCTTTACCGCATGGCTGACACTTGGTTTTGAATATCCCATATGTCCGGCAAGGTCAACCGATCTGACACTTCCCCCTTTCTGGTGGAGTATCAAAATGGCCTCCAAGTAGTCCTCCGAGGATTTACCTAATGTCAGGTTGGTTCACCCCCTTGTGGATATGCAGATGTTTCTACGGTTAAAGCACGATTGATTTTGATTGCAAAAATGAAAGTAACTGCGGTTGTCAGCAAGTCGGCTGCTGGCTGAACCCAAATGACCCCGGACAACTGGAACAGCCGAGGCAGTATGTAGATCAGCGGCAGGAAGAAAATTCCCTGTCGGCTCAAACTCAACAGTCCACCCACCAGACTTTTTCCGATGGAGAGATAAAGGCTTGCATATACCATCTGAAAACCAAAGGTGATAAACAGAACTGCGTTCAGCCGGAGGGCCTTGCCTGCC
>Ga0224742_10528_pt1 | contig 10103 bp, 9 predicted proteins | sample LIM_E_Water_Neg_FD_161631 | JGI IMG/M metagenome (GOLD analysis project Ga0224742, IMG submission 161631) | Enriched cells from gastrointestinal tract of the lab mouse from Pacific Northwest National Laboratory (PNNL), Richland, Washington... | ecosystem: Host-associated > Mammals > Digestive...
ATCCATTCGTTTTGCCTGTACATATGTTTTGGGAGTCCGGTCATATCCGGCAACTGCGCCAATCTTATAATTCAGAAGCTCCTGCTCTCTTAATTCAAGCTCTTTCAGCCACCTTGAAGCACTGCGGAAGGCTTCTATTGTCCTTTTTACGTTCGGATCTCGATAGGAACTCATGGTCCAGCTTTGATTGGGGAATACAGACATCTGGCAGCCGTAAGCCCCTCCTTCAGCGCGGATCTTTGCCCACAGATAATCGAAGCTCACCATTCTGCCAAGAAGATAATCCTCACCGGTATATTCTCCGATTCCTCCAAGCGCAACATAGGATACCTCTGACGGAATGATAAATGCCTCTGATTTCCCTGGAAGCAAATTGTCCTGATACCATCCGGGCTCCCTTTCCCTTGCACTGCCGCAGAACCTGGAAGCCGCGGTCAACTGGCGGAAATCGGCGTAAGCTTTCTCTGTGCCTGTAAAACTCATCACCAGATCAGACTTACGGCAAAGCTTCTCCTGAATTTCCTTAAGTTTCCGGATAATCTGCTCCTGATCCGCGTCAAAGTTCTTCAGAAGCTTTCCTAAGAACTGATAATAGAGAATTCCGTTACAGCGTTCCCTTGCCGCTCCTTCCGGCATATAGTGCGCGGCCGCGCGGCCGGCGGCATAACTGTTTCCGCTGGTAACAAATCCCCTCTCCAGTTCCATCCGGCTCTGTCTGATCCTTTTCAGAATGATCTCCGGTTGCTCCAGAATGGTATCATACAGCAGCTCTTCCCCCAGTTTTACCGCTCTTGGAAGATTCTGTTCCAGACAGCTGATATCCATCACAAATTTAAGCCTGACATGCCGGATATCATCTGCATTGGTGTACGCTTCCAGATAAGCCCTTGCATTTCCAAGCCACATGTTCTTCTCAATCACTAATTCTTCCAGGCTGTGCGTTCTCGTAGGAAGACTGCCCAGAAGTTCGGAAAACAGCTTCGCATAAGGAACTTTCTCCGGCTTTAGATCACTGATATCAAAATAGCAGCTTTGATATGCCACTCCTTTTGAAGGGATCTCCTGCCTCAGGTATGTAATACCGGATTCTTCCTCTGCCCTTGTGAGCGGCTCCTCCTTCTTATGAAGCAGATCATCCGCAGACAGACCCGGCAGGTCTTCTGTCTCTTCTTCCTGCCCCTTCTCTTCGGCCTTTTCAAGAGGTTCCAGGTAAGCCTCTGCCTCATGAGCATTTTCCAAAAGGATTTCCCTCAGAAGTGATTCAAAATATCCTTCCTTTACAAGAGTCCGCATCTTCACATAGGTCTCTTCAAATTCTATCATCTCGCAAGGTCCGGTTCCCTGCGCCCATCCGTCGGCAATATCCAGCACATATTCGATTCCCTCCGGCCGGCTCCCGCCCTTTTCCCTCATCCAGAATTCCAGACGGTTGATCGCCGAAACCAATACCTCTTCTCCGATTCCTTCTCTGCAAAGTCTGTCCGCCTGTTCTGTGATAACCGTTTTCAACCGGCCGGCAGTTTCTTTGTCTGTATTCTTTATTTTAACGGCAAGATAGGGCTGTCTGATACCATCCATGATAAAATACTGAATCTCCGGGATTCCCAGGCTCTGAATAAGCCCTTTCTTCATCGGCGCCTCGTCCTCCCCCATAATCGCCTGCATAAGGATATAGACTGCATTCATACGTTCCCGGTTGTCAAAATCGCCCAGACTATAGGTGCATGACGCAAACACACCCTGATCGCCGAACTTCTCCTTATCATATAGCTTATTTCGGATTCCCTTTACGGGTTTCTGCAGCATAACCGGCTTCGCAGGTTTTGATCGTTTCATTTTTCCCAGATAAACTTTGTCAATATACTCAAACAATTGTTCCGTATTCATTCTCCCATATAGGACAATACAGCAGTTGGAAGCATTATAAAATGTCCTGTAATATTCCAGAAATTCCTCATAAGACAGCGCGGGAATCGTATCCGGGAATCCTCCTGCTACAAAACGATAAGCCGTTTCCGGAAACATTGCCTTAGACATTTCATCCTCTAATATGCTGTCCAGGGATGAGAAAACACCCTTCATCTCATTATAGACAACGCCGTTAATCTCCGGAGCTTTTCCGTCTTCGCACTGAAAATGCCAGCCCTCCTGTTCAAAGATCTCTTTATCCGTAAGAACATTCGGACAAAATACCGCGTTTAGATAGACGTCCATCAGATTCATAAAATCCTTCTCATTCTCTGTGCAAAAGGGATATACCGTATGATCCGGATATGTAATTGCATTGACGAATTCTGCCATGGAATGTTTCATCAGATTGACGAACATAGTTTTATCCGGATATCTGCGGGAACCGTTCAGCACAGAATGCTCCAGAATATGGAAAACTCCCGTGCTGTCTTTTGGTATGGTCCGAAATCCAACTAGAAAGCTCTTTTTAACGTCCTGATTGTCTATGACGACGACCTGCGCTCCGGTTGACAGGTGCTCCATCTGAATAATATCTCCTTCGACCTCCCGCACATACTTCTTTTCTTTAACTTCAAATCCATAAATTTTTTCCCCGATTTCCATATCCATTCCCTCTTAATACATGAATTCTGTAATCTTCTCTTTTATTTCCTCAACTTCCATCACGCCTACGTTCTCAAACTTCTTTTCACCGTCTTTGTAGAATTGAACGGTTGGAACCGCAAAAATACGATTCTCTTTGCCAAGCTTCGGATAATCTGTGGTGTTCACTTTTACGATATTGATAAACGGAAGCTCCGCGTCTAACTCTTCCAAAATACGGGAAAAGGCTTTACACGGTACGCACGTTGCGGAAAAAAAATCCACGATCACGAACCCTTCCTTAATCTGCTCTTTAAAGTTCTCATCATCTGCATATTGAATTGCCATCTACTTTTCCTCCTTAAAGAAATTTTCTGTCACGTATTCTTTTACTTTATTGTGATAATAATTTACATAAAACATAATTTCCGAATATTCATAAGTATTGATTTTTTCTGCATTTTCTTTCGTTTCATGCCAGAATTTCACGTACTCTTCCATGTCGTCCCGGTATTGCTCCATGGTATATCCGACGCCGTCTTTTTCTGCGTATTCCCGCCCCAGAAGATAGCCACAGAGCCTGTCCCATGAATCGTTCTGCACGCTTGCGAATAATTCATGATAGCTTGAAAACGGCATCTTCCCTTCAAAGTCCTCTGGCGTCATGGTTTCCAGATTCAGCCCCTGTTCTCTGGAGATTGCCTTCAATCTCTTAATTTCATGATCTGTCATCTCTTTCCAGTCAGCCTTCTTAAGATCGAACATACTGGCCTCAAATACCTTGTCCATCACATATTGGACGGCTTCGTATCCCTCGTTTTTTGCAATCTTTTTTTTCTGCTCCCGGATCAGACGAGCCTCATATTGTTCTACATTGCTCACTCCTTCAATTCCAAGAGCTTCTATCATCTCATCCGTGATCACAGGAATCTTTTTTTGCTGAATGGAACGAACCGTTACGGTCACTTTCTCTCCGTCAACGTCCAGCACACCGGCCGTCCCTTTTTTCAGCCCGACGCACATCGCTTCCAGCTTCTTGTGAAAGAACCCCTGTCCTACCATGATTTTCAGGTTCTCTCTGCTAAAAAACGGATCTGTCGATTCCATGTCGCATACAATAAGCGCTCCGTCCGTAACTTCCCCCGCTTCTTCCCATGTGCTGTTCTTGTTCTTAATAAAATCCATTTCTTTCTTGTACGCCTTCTCATCAAGCGTGAATATCTGCTTGTACATGCTGATATCCACCTGATCATATTCGGCAAACGATAAAACTTTTGACTTCATCTTTCTCCTCCTAAAGCGTAAGCTTCGCATATTTACTTTTGAGAAGCTGCAGTACTTCCGTATATTTATCGCGGCTCACCATAACTTCCCCCGCATATCCATCGAAAATCAGGGCAAAATTCTTCGCTTCGTTATCCGCCCGGACATAAGATACTTTGGAAAGATTCACGATAAAAGACTGATAGCACCGGTAAAAATTATAACCTTCCAGAATCTGTTCCAATTCGTTCATAGAATATCCGGAAAGAATCATCTCCTTTCCGTCCACCATCACCATCTTGTTCTTTCTGTCCACTCGCTCAATAAAGAAAATTTTATCAATGTCCACCAGCTGATATCCGTTCCTCGTCTTGATCATAATCGAACGGTTCACCGACAACCGTTTATACTGCAGCAATTCAAACAAATACTGCAGCCTTCTGACCACCCGCTGAAGCACATGCGTTTCAAACGGAAGCAAAAAGTACTCATCACAGCAGCAGCTAAATACCCGGCTCGCTTCCAGCTTTTCTTCTGAATACAGCACCACCAGAACATCGGGCTTGATCTGGGACAGATTATACGCCAGAAAAGCCCCGTCCCCGCTGAATCTGGGATTGCCTGTCCTAAGATTGATAAATACCGCATCCACCTCGTTCAGACAAATATATTTATTGGCTTCATTGATTTCCTCAAAGGTTTTCACAATATCAAATACATTATAAAACGCCAGTAATTCTTTCAGCTCTGTACACAATGTTTCATCATTTTCTACCAGAACAAGTTTCATTTTCATCAATCAATTCTCCTGACCAAATTCTCCAAACGCTTTTTCTAACGCCTGCACATCGCCTTCATAATAGGTTAATAAAAGTGCAAAAGGACCGTTTTTCTCCGGCATGATAATCGTACCGGCTCCATATAAATTTATCTCGCCTTTTGTCCTGAGACTCTCATATGCCTGATACTCGTCAGATTCCGGATCCAGATTCTCCAGATCCCACCAGTATATTTCGGCTCCGTCATACTTTAGCGCAAGCGTACACAACCCTTCCGCACTGAGCGTCACTTTACTGTCTGCATGGATCAGCCCCTTCTCCTCCAGAAATGAGACGAGTTCATCCGCTGTCTTATTCCAGACAGGCGCTTCCCTGTCTTCTTCAGGCACGGCCGTTTCTTCCTCCTCCTTTGGAGGCGTAAAGTCTTCGGACAACGCCACATATCCCACCATCCCACAAAACAGTAACACGAAAAGCAGGGAAGACACAATCGTAAATTTCTTCATAATCATTCCTTCTTTCTTTTAAGATGCCTCAGCGGACTGCAGATATTCCTGATAAGTCCTGCTTACGGCAAATACTTCTTCATGGGTTCCGCAGGCTTCAAGACGTCCGTGATGCATAACGACCAGATAGTCTGCTTCTGCAATCTCACGCATATCATGGGCGATGAAAACAATCGTATTGCCTTCCATCTTCTTCCTGATGCCATGATAGATCTTCATATATGTGTCATGATCCAGACTCGCCCCCGCCTCGTCGAGTATCAGATACTCCGGCTTCGCAATCAATGCCCTGGCAATGGCAATCCTCTGTTTCTGACCGCTTGACAAACGGTTCCCCGCCTCTCCAAGAGTCGTATCATATCCTTTGGGAAGTGCATCTATAAAAGAATCCGCACTGGCTTCTCTGGCCGCTTTTTTCATCTCTTCCTCCGGCGCTTCTCCTTCTGTGCCATACAGAATATTATCCCGGATCGTACCTGACATCAGCGGATTGTTCTGGAGTACATAACCAAATTTTTTATGACATTCCCGGGGACTCGTTTCGCTTATCCTGTTTCCTCCAACCCATATTTCTCCCGAATCAGGCTGGTAGAATCCCTGTATCAGTTTCATGACCGTAGATTTTCCGGAACCGTTATCACCGATCACTGCCGTCGTCTTTCCTCCAGGAATGCAAACGGAAAAGTCATGAAGGATTTCTTTTTCGCTCCCATATCCAAAGTTCACGTTTTTGAACACAATATCTCTGTTCTCGGATTCTGTCCAGGAATTGCCTTTTTCCGTATGCTCCTCTTCCATATCAAGAATATCCCCGACATGGACAAGCGCGCCTTTCGAGCCCATCACGTTCTGCCACACCGTCAAAAGCTCCGCCATATAGAGATTCACCTGCGTCATATAGGTGCTGAACATATTAATCCCTGTGGCTTCCATTTTCCCGGCATTAATCAATCTGGAACCGCCCACTGCCATTACAACAGTCGTAAGAAGGGAGTAGAGGGAATTGGTCAGAACCTGAATCTGCTCCATGAAAGCATAGTATATATCTGCCTTATACCGTGAATCAATTGCCGCATATCCGCTTTCCAGCTCTTTTTCTTCCATTACCTGCGCTTTTACATATTTCCCGGCCGACAGGTGTTCGGAGAAAAATGTGGTCATTTCATTCAACGCCGCATAGCGCTTTTTCATTATGGTAAACTGCAGCTTGCCGACGATGATAAACATTGCCACCGCAACCGGTATGCAGAGCAAAAGGTATGCTGCGAGAGGCGAATTGTATTGATACAAGATCATACAGGCGCGGACAAATCCGAATAACGACGCAGCTCCTGAGAATATTCCGCTGATCACCAGCGTCGCCTGAGTTACGTCGTTCGTAACGGCCGACACCAGCGAGGACGGCTGTTCCTTTCCGAACTGATCCATCGGAAGATGCAGGATCTTCCTCCACATCGAAAACCTTACCCGCAGGATCACTTTTTGATTGGCATACTCTTCCACAAGCGGCCGCAAAAATCCCAGCAATGCATTAAAAATCGTAAAAAACACATAGCCTAAAATAACAGAATTATATAGTTCCCCCTTGTTCACACGGACCAGATACTCCGATACTCTCATTCCGATCTCGGCATAAACCACGCCGCTTCCGAATGCGATCAGGTAGAGCCACCAGGGAATCGAAAGCCTTCTGTAAAAGTTCAGAAAAAACGATATTACATGTTTGTTGTTTTTCATCTGCCCTGTCCCTCACTTCCTATTAATTCTCGGTAATATGTATTCTCGGCATATACTTCCTCCGGTTCTCCCTGACAGATAATCCTTCCGTTATGCATTACTATGATATAATCTGCTTTCTGTACGGTCTGTCTGTCGTGGGCAACCATAAGCACGGTTTTACCTTCCATATGCCGTTTCACACTCTTCCATACCTGATCTTTTCCCCGGATGTCCATAGCCGCGGTCGCCTCATCCATAAACAGATAATCCGATTGTTTTAGAAGCGCCCTCGCAAAAGCAATCCGCTGTTTCTGTCCGCCGGAAAGTTTGTCGCCCTGCTCGCCTACATCCGTCTGGAAGCCCTCCGGCTGTTCCCTGATAAAATCCATGATTTCTGCGTCCGTACATGCTTTTTCCAGTTCTTCATCCGTGACTTCTCTCTTAATTCCGAACAGGATATTGTCGCGGAGCGTTCCTGCAAACAATGTACTTTCCTGTGTTACGTATGAGATCTCGCTTCGGAAGCTCTTGAGCGAATACCGCGCGGTATCTTCGCCCCCAAATAAAATCTTACCTCCCGAAACCGGATACATACGCTCCACCAGATTCAGAAGGGTCGTCTTTCCGCTTCCTGACGGTCCGATAAGCGCCGTCACGCGCCCTGCAGGGATCTTCAGATTGAGTTTATCGAATATAGGTTTCTCTTCATAAGAAAAATCAACCTCTTTTAATTCAATATCGCCGCTGAGACGTTCCACATGCTCGCCGGCTTCTACGTCTTCTTCCATTTCTTCCATAATCTGGGCTACTCTTCTGGTCGCTCCCTGGGAACCCTTGAAGGTTGTCCAATATACACAGTATGCGCTGAGCTGATTAACGATGTTCACCGCGAATCCATAATAGGCAATCCATTGGGTAAGAGTCAATGCGCCGGATGAATAAAAGCTTCGGCCTACCATCACGATCACAATAAACTGCATAGCGCCCACTAACGCATACATCGGAGTTGCGAATCCCAGCCACGCATTCAGAATCGAACTTTTATAGAACCCGTTCATCTTCTCCTGCCCTGTCTGAAGCTCCTTTTCTTCTTTTCCGTAAGATTTGACGAGAAGAAGATTATTGGTTTTTTCTGCAATCGTCTGTGTCAGCTCTGCATTTTTTTGATTTACCAGATCCAGCACTCCGAACTTCATCTTTCCCATGACGAATGCAATGACTAAATTCAGCGGAAGAACCGCGATCAGAGCAATCATCAGCTTCTGGTCGTAGGATCCGATTTTTCCCAGCGTAATGACCAGCGTGTATGCGGAAGTGAGAATCGCAACAAATACTTGCATGATTAGCTGACTGATCGCCGTGATATCCGTTGTAATACGGGAAATCATTTCTTTGGGCTTATTTTTTTCGTAATACCGAAGCGGCAGCCTGACGGTCTTACTCCAGATCATTTTCCTGATATTACGGTCAATTCGCGCAACACACAAGTTACTCATAATCTTACTGACCGAATTGATCAGCTGGGATAATAATGTAAACGCCAAAAACGGAAGAACCACGGTACCAAAATTCACATTCCCGGCAAATAATTCGGCCGTGTATTCCGTTACGCTGATTCCTACGTTGGTAAGAAGCGCTGTAATGGCAATATATGCAAGAATCCACAGATAAGGAAGTCTTGCCTTCTGCAGCATGCGGAAGAAGCGTCCCATGCTGCCCCTGTCTTTTCCAAAAACCCGTTCCATATTGTTTCCCTGCCTTTTCTTAATTTCAGAGCATCTGCTTTCGTACTTTCACAGTTATATTTAAAGCTGCTATTCGTTTTCCAGCGTTTCGAACGCTTTGGCTGCGTCCTGTTTCTTTTCATAGTCCTCTGAAAATGCAATCGCGTAAGCTCCGTTTGCCGCTTCCGTCTCAAGAACCGCGGCGCCTCCGGCAAGGACTATCGTTCCCTGGTTAGCAGCCATAGACTCATAGTTTCCATATAAATCCGTCTTGTTTTCCTGATCCCACCAGAACAGCCAGAGTCCATCATAATCATATGCTTTATCCGCCACTTTCGTCTCAGTAAACTCTCCGTTCGTATTGTCTGTGAGATATCCTGTTGTTTCATTGATATCAACCGGTTCGCAGTCCTCCAAAATGAATCCTTCCTGCTCAAAATAATCCACCATATCTTCGTATGGAGAAGTGGAAGCATTCACTTCAATTTTTTCTTCTTTCGGCGTACATCCCGCCATCATTCCACATACGGTTGCTGTCGCAATGATAGCTGCCGCAGTCTTCTTCATCTTTTTCGTTTCCATCTTTTCAATCTCCTTTTATATAAATTTTACAATTAGGTTACTTTATTTTTACAACAAAATCAGCAGTTTAACAAGAAGGTTATCCTATTCTGTCCCCAATTTCGCTCATAGTGTCTTTTTATCTCTCATCCCACTACTTCAATTGTTTAAAGTGCTGTATACATTTTAATGTTTCTATCACAAACTCTTGATATAGATCTTCATCAAATACTCCCCATATTAAAGCATTTCTGATTAGCATTGGGCGAAACATCTCCAATATCTGTTCTATGGCCTTCTTGTCTCCTTGCTGAGCCCTAAATAAAATCTCTTCAAATTCCATCATCTGTCACCTCCCATCCATTTTCGAATCTTGCAGATAGCATAATAATAGATATTCTTTACCTTATCTTCCTTAATTCCATTCAAACAACCTACCTCTCTAAAAGTTCTCTCCTCAAAAACATGCTGGTAAATGAAATGCCTTTCATCCTCTCGAAGCATCATAAGGGCTTCTATAAGCCTGTGGTCGGATAATTCATTCCATCCCGGATATCGTCCTTCTTGTTCTCTGGAAAGAATTTCTTCTCTACAACGTAATTCAATCATTTCGTCTATAGAAAAACTAAAATCCACCAAAGATTCTTCTAAAGGCTTTTCTACTCTGCTAATCTTTTCTTTTTTCTTCAGATAATTCCATCTTTTCCACCGGATACATTTCTGCAGATATGCAGTAAAGTAATTCTTTATTTTATCTCCTGTATAATCATATTCGTTCATGTTTCCCTCCAAAAATCTTCAAAATCAATTTCTTTCAAAGATTTCTAAGGGTGGAGAACGGCAATGACACTCCATGGCAGACTCTATTTCTACATAAAAAATACTGCCAAACCGGCATATTACCAGTCTGACAGCATAAAAAGGTAATCGAATTTTATGTGTTATATGAAGCGTTATTGCGTAATATACTGCATGTATGCAAGTCTCATACACCCACC
>Ga0224742_10529_pt1 | contig 10090 bp, 6 predicted proteins | sample LIM_E_Water_Neg_FD_161631 | JGI IMG/M metagenome (GOLD analysis project Ga0224742, IMG submission 161631) | Enriched cells from gastrointestinal tract of the lab mouse from Pacific Northwest National Laboratory (PNNL), Richland, Washington... | ecosystem: Host-associated > Mammals > Digestive...
TCCCGTCCGTAATATGGGCGGAAACCATCGGGGCACTGTAAACTGCGCCGTCATATACAATTGCGATAATATTGCGGATGCTTGCCACCGCCGGGTTATAATAGCTGTATGCGTAGGCGGTCGCCTCCGAAAAACGGCTCTTCCCGCTGTCATTTAAGGTAAGTTTAACCTGGTAATCATTCGCCCCAAGGCTCCCCTGCCCGATCACAGCCTCCGCGCCGGCAATACATGCGCCGTCAATCACCACATCGCCGTCCGCAATAATATCCTCAAGCGGACGCGCCAGCTTATAACCGCCATTCTCCGCATCAAAGGTAATATTTTCTTCCCCCTGTGAGGACTGCCCGTAAATAAAGTAAATTTTACCGGCATCACCCAGTTTTTCAAGTACCACATTCGCGTCGGTCACATCCGGGATATCCACGTTGATGCGGGTATCACCCTCCATATAAACTGCCGCCTCACTGTTAAAATCCTGCGCGCGAAGCTGCATCTTGTAAAAAGTATCGTCCATCTCCTGGCGCGTCGGGTTCTCCTTAACCGCCTCGTAGGTAATGCTCACACCACCCGCAAGGTCAAGACCAAGCTTTACATCCGACATGCTGCCCCATTTTTTGGAACCGATCCCAAACACAGCCACGAAAGCGGTCAGCACAATCACTGCCACCGTCGCAACCAGCGATATAATCCCCTTTTGTTTGACTTTCATCTTCGTCCACTCCTTTGATTTACCGTACATTTTTTTGCCATTTCATTGGCAGCCCTTACATTATAACATTTTGTGCACTGCTTGGCAACCAAAATCGAAAAAATACAATCGAGTTACCCCCGCGCCGGATGCTGGCAGCTTTCGCTGCATATTTCCTTTCCGGAACCTTGTACATAAAAAGCTGCCGCACAGGCATAAAACCCGCACGGCAATCTTCCTCAGAAATATTTTTTACTCCCCCACTGGTTACTCTTCTTTAAATCATCAAACACATCATACGCACGCTCCAAAATCTGCTTCTCGTTCGCAAATTTTAACAGATGGTACGCTTCATGGAACTTGTAATACCCGGAGTCCATAAAAAATTCTTCCCTTTGTGGCTTGCTGTAATAACTATCAGACATCATCAGATACCAGTGCACATCCTTCTGCACGGTATTCTGGGGCGTATTAAAGGTATACTGGCTTTTCCCGACATACTGGACAATATGCGCAGTCACACTGGTTTCTTCCCGGACCTCGCGCACTGCCGTTTCCTCATGTTGCTCGCCGTCTTCCACAGTACCCTTTGGCAGGACCCAGCCCTCATACTTGTTCTTATAATTCTTGTAGAGCAGCAGAACCTTCCCTCTGAATATAACAACACCACCACAGCTCGTTGCCTCGATCATCGCAATGCCTCCTGCTTTTGGTGTTCCCAAACCTGCCTAATAGTATACACGATTCACGTAGTGATTTCAAGACAATTAACGAATTTTATGGCATGGTTATTTTTTAAAAGCGCTGAATAAATCCCCGCTTCCCCACATTTTCCTGAATTTCACTTGCGGGGCAAAATATCCCATTTTCATTTTGCAAAACACCCGGATTAATAAATAAATAATTCCATCCATAAATCAGGAAAAAATAAAAGCCGCAAACGCGTTTCATATCTGCATTTGCGGTCAGCTTAAATGGTATTTTAAAAGCACGAGACGGGATTCGAACCCGCGACCCTCGCCTTGGCAAGGCGATACTCCACCACTGAGCCACTCGTGCAGGCGTTCCTTAGGAACAATTTCAGTATACTACAGAAAAAAGGAATTGTCAACAACTTTTTTAATTTTTTTTGCATTTTGCTTTATTTCGTTTTTCAGACCGATAAAAACAATTTCCCAGTCCCGTGAGGGACTGGGAAATTTTCCCGCTTATTCTCATTCTCCGGATGCCATCTTTTCCTGCACTTCCTTCCGGTAGTTCTGCGGTGAAATGCCGTAATACTTCTTAAAAAGCTTGCTGAAATGATATACATCCTCATAGCCGACCGCATTCGCAATGCTCTTAATGCTGCCCGCACCCTCCTTAGCAAGGATGTCCCTCGCCTTTTCGAGCCTGATCTTAATCAGGTAATTAATCGGGGACTCCCCCGTTTCCTCCTTAAAAATCTTTGAAACATAGACGGGGCTCAAATACATATTGTGGGCAATCTGATCTAAGGAAATCTTCTGCCCGTAATTCTCATTCAGATAATTCACAATCTTTTTCACTGCATAGCTTTTGTTGTAACTTTCAAAATTACATCCCTGCTGTTTCTGCTGCGGCGTGCCAACAATCTCCCGCATCATAATAAGCAATATCTGCATCAGATACGCTTTCAGCATAAAATACTTGCCCACCTGGCAGGCCTCGTTCTCCGCAAGCATCGCGTAACACTGCTTTAGCACCTCATGCCTCGCATCCGAAGGCAGGCGCAACAGGCAGCCACCGTCCTCAAGTACAATCGCACCCGGCGGCATATTCTTAAAATGGTAGCCGTAAAACCCGGTAAAAAATTCCACGGTGGGCTCAGCCTTATTTACAATAATATTCCTGTGCCGCATTCCCGGATTGCAGATAATAATGTCCCCCGCCTCGACCTCATAGGTCGTGCCCTCAACATAGTAGCCCCCCTTCCCGGACAGAATAATTGTCAGTTCCGTAAAATCCCTGTGACAATGGTACTTGTCCTCCGTTGTCATCTTCAGTTTACTGGCAAATAGGATCGTCGGATTAAAGTCGTTATAAGTCAAGTCATTATGCAAATCGCACATAGTATCCACCATCTCCATGAAGCATTGTCTTCTTGCAGCCATCACTTGTCCTTTTTGATTCCCTGCAATTATACCATGTTTCCCTGCGAGTGGAAACATTTTTTTTAACTTTTATCAATTTTTATTTCTTCTTTATATTAACCTATCAAAGAAGTCCCCAACTGCATTTTTTACACCCACAAACAAAAAACTTCGGGAAACCCCTGTTAAAGCAGGAATTTCCCGAAATTCACCCTCACAATATCTTTACCGAAATAGGCACTTCCCCGCCCTTAGTTCCGAGCACACAGATCGTATAGTTCTGCCCCGGCAGGGCATCAAGGCAAAAATTTGTTTCCGCCTCCCTAAAAGACTCCCTCCCCGCTTCCCTCACAACAAAATCATAGGTACCCGGGAGTGCCGGGATAAACGAACTCACCCTCGCCTGTATCAAATATGGAAAAATGGTTTCCCCCGACGCAAGCGCTAAGTCAAACGGTCCCTCACCGCAGCTGAAATTTGCCGCGCGCAGGCAGGCTCTGCCTTTCGCTTCCCCGCAGATGCAATCCTCCATCGGTACTAAAATCATACAGCCCATGGTATTTAAAAGTGCTAACGTAACTCTTCTCCCACCAAAAAACGGCATGGTTTCACACATCAGTTCCTCACCTGTATCCTCAGAAATAACGCTGATATTCCGGAAGCCCGCCCCCACTTTCCCGTAGTCGGTTACCTGCCCGTAATCAAGCCCGCCAAAAAGCTCGCGGCTCCCCACAAGCACCTTCACCTTCCCGGCAAAACAGGCGGCATGAAAAACCCTCACTCCCATGCACATCATGCCCCGTCCCCCCATATTCCTGGAACCTGCCACATCTCCCCCAATCCGCACATTTAAGCCCACAGCCAAAAAAACACCTAAAAGGCTTTGCCCCAATGCACATTATTTCTCTCCTGCCTATTCTATGCTAAAAGCTTTGCAGAAATGATAAGGACTGTATAAAACCGCCAGTTTGCCGCATTCTTTGTCAGCGCGACAGGTGTATCAGGTAGGAAGCCCCCTCCCCGGTGCCCGAGGTAAACACGATTTCCCCGAGTCCCGCAAGCAATTCTTCATTCACCTCATCGTACAGGGAATACTCATCATTCACAAGGGCATCATAAACTCCCCGTATCGTGTTGTCGCTGAGCGCCCTGCGCTCACTTGCGCCAATGTAGATATATTCAATATCATACTTCTCTATCAGTTCGCGCACGCGCGCCTCATCAGTGGAAAAGTAAATCTCAATCACATCCCTGCGGCGCATATTTACCACAGCCGGAAAAGCGCCGGATGCCTCGCTGCGCCACAGCCACTCATGGGTCTGCCATCCCATTACCGTAGGAAGACCTGTCATAGCCGAAATCCTCTGGTAAAATGAATAACTAGGTCCCCAGGCTTCAAGCACAACCGGTGTCCCCTCAACATTTTCCTTCAGCCAGGCAACCACAGCCGCATCCGCCACCGATTCCTTCTGCATAAACGCCGTTGCATCAAGCCCCCGGTAGCGGGAAGCATCCTTAACATCCCCAAACCATCCGTCCACTGCGCTTCCAAAATATCCCAGCGTAGTCAAAAAACAAAATCCCAGCACAATGCCAGCCACACGCTGGAAATAGGTTCTTGCAAAGGCAAGCAGCTTCATCAGAATATATGCCATGCAGAGTGCAAACATAATATAAGCCTGGAATGTAAGCTTAAACATGGTGTTTGAGCGCTTGAAATCCCCCTCGTAAATATCCCTGACATACACCAGTTCCGGGATCAATACCAACCCCATCGCACACAGCCCTATGGTAATAATAAAAAGGTCTGAAATCGTAAGGTTCTCGATAAACTGGTAGAGTTTATTTTTTACCGGGATAAATTCCACAAGTGTTTCCTTCTCATGTTCGGTCAGGCGCTCCTTATCCTCATCGCGCAGCTTAGGTTCTATCCGGTTGCCGTTCCCGTCGTATGAAAAGCCAGTCAGCAAACCCAGGCGCACAAACACCGAATAGCGGTCACAGATAAATATAATCAGCAAAAGCACCGGAAGACCCCAGAGCACAATTAGCTGGTGCACGGGCGTGCGGTAATAATTTAACCTTATCGTGGTTGAAATCTGGTCAAAATTCAAGGTAAACGGCAGCGCCACCAGTTTCGCTACCGCAAGCACAATAACCGCCTGCAGCGCTGTAAGCTTTACAGTGTCAAAGGAAAACTGATAAATAACCGCGTTTGAAAAAAGGATCACCGCCCCCGCCACAACAAAATAAATCGGGAAATCCCAGAAATTGGTCATGTGGAACATACCGATAAAAAAGCCGAGCAGCAAAATAACCGGGTGTAACGCCTCGTTCCTTATTGAAGCTTTCTGCATTGTCGTCCCCATGCGCAGCGTATCCATGCGCTCCTTGCGGTATTGCAGCCATGCGAACAACATGGCGAGCACAGTGAGCACAAACATAATATTGATTACATGCGCGTGCAGGTCACCGAGCACAAAGGAGTAAGTCGGGAATTCGTGTATGGTCTTGTCCGCCGTTTCCGGGTTATAACCGATATAGCGCGTGGAATTCGGGAACCAGAAAGTTTCGACCTGGTCTTCCGGCACCCCGGCTAAGCGCTGAAGCTTCGGGATAAGGAAGCGGAACAGAAAATAGTGCATGTTTCCCGCAAACGAAGTCGCAAGCCCCGCGAGCGTCCCGGTAACAGAAGGCAGGACGCGGATTAACAGGAAAACCTTAGATGCACTCTCCGATTCCATAACCCTTCCCGTGCGCACGGAAAGTTTGCGGTCTTTTAAGAAGGAGCGCGCCACATTATTTATCAGGGAATATGGCATTACAAAACCGCAGGCGGCGAGCATCATCATCATCAGATTATAGCCGTACTCCACGCCGACTCCGGAAAGTTTCGTCATAAAAGTTGCGAGGTACTGACCAACATAATAGTAATTGATGCTCTCCCCGGAAAACCACAGATCCTCCGGCGGCATGTAGTCGGAGCGGTTCATCACTGCCATAAAACCGTAGTCCATAAATTTCTCCGTCCCGTATGCCTCCGGCTTAAAACCGCGCAGATAGCACCAGAACATAAAGAAAATAAAAAAGACCACCTCGGATTTAAGCGCCGCAACAATCTTCTTTTCCGTGATGCGGTAGCCGCACGCCTGCGCAAGGAAACTTTTCGGTGAATTGCTCTGTTTCCTCGCCACTATAACAAGGATCACCACATTAATCAAAAGCAGTATCCCAACGGAGATCAGCGCGTTTGTCCTTGTAAATTTCATTATTTTGAGCGAGGACAAAAACCACATAAGTATGCCCGCCCCGGAAAGCCCGATCGCCTTTGAAAAAATAAAACCGCCGTCGTGGAAACGCCCGAAAATCAGTCCTGCCACCGGATAGGCAACCACTCCGAGCACCAAAAACACGAGCCACCAGATTGCGACGCGGGAAAAATCATCTTTTAGAAGTGATGTCCCGATTCCGGCAGCCCCGCAAAACAGGAGGAGTGGGAGTACAAAATCAAAGATCGTATCCAACCGTTTTTTCATAACTTTTTTTGTTGACTTTTGCATAACCTGCTTTCACCTGCTTTCCTTCTTAACTTCCACATCCTTCAGGCAGCGGTTGATCGTCCTGAAATCATGGAAAGCTTTCTTCCCGATCTTAAAAATCTTTTTTAAATTGATGGAGTTCACACCGCCCTGCCTCGGTCTGAATGTAATCGGCAGATACAGGACATTCTGTTTTTTCTTGGCGTAAATCACCGAGAGTATCACATTTGAAAGATTGAATTTCTCCGGCACCAGCTTGATATTTTCTGCCAGTGGCTCCGCCTGCATCAGGCGGAACGGCGTATTTGCATCCGTCACCGTGACATTAAAACAGATGCGGCATACAAGTTTTAAGACCTTTGTGACGAAGACGCGGGAAGCCCCGTCCTGCCTGCCCTTGCGGTGCCCGATAACCATCGCGTAATCCGCCCGCCTCTCCCAGAATTTCCAGAATTCCCCAGGGAGTGTCTGCCCGTCCGAATCGGTCTGGAACACATAGTCCGCCCCCTCTTTTAATGCGTACTGGTAACCGTAAAGCACGGTCGCACCATGCCCTTCATTCTGTTTGGACACGGGCAGAAACATCGGTCTGGTTTTGGCAAGTTCCTGCATTTTCTGGTAGGTGGTATCCTTGCTTCCATCATCTATAATAACAAGTCTGCTCTCCCCGCCAACCTTTTCAACTACCGGATACCAGTCCCCAACAACCGTCTCGATATTCTCCTCCTCGTTGTAGGCTGGAACCACAATATATAATTTATCCATAATTCCTCTCATTCTGCCGCAAAACGGCGCTTATGCCAGTTTATTGCGGTAAAGATCAAGTGCATTTCTCACCACCGCATCCATATTAAAATAGCGGTACTCCGCGAGCCTGCCAAGGAAATACACATTCTTTTCCGCTTCCATCTCCTTTTGGTAAAGCGAAAACTGTGCCCTGGCATCCGCCGTCGGGAACGGGTAGTAAGGCTCGCCCCCCTCCCTCGGAAATTCCTTCATAATAGTAGTCTTTCTGTGCTCCTGCCCGGTCAGCTTCTTAAACTCCGTAATGCGCGTATAGTCGTAATCATTCGGGTAATTGACCACCGGCGCATCCTGGTAGGATTCCCGGTCAAAAGTTTCCATTACAAAACTTAAACTGCGGTAACGCAGCCCCCCGTGCCTATAGTGATAATACTCGTCCACCGGTCCCGTATAAATCAGTTTCCCATATGAAATTTCATCCCGCACTTCCTTAAAATCCGTGTTGAGCAGCACCTTAATATTTTTGTTCTGTATCATCGCCTGGCACATCTTCGTGTACCCATAGCGCGGCATTCCCTGATATTTATCCGTAAAATAGCGCGTATCGCGGTTGTAGCGCAGCGGGATGCGGGAAATCACGGAAGTATCAAGTTCTGCCGGATCAATTCCCCACTGTTTTTTTGTATAGTTTTCGAAAAATTTCGAATATATTTCATCACCCACCTTGGATAGCGCCACGTCACGGCTGGTTCGAATCTCCTTGATAGGTACAGCACGCCCTGCAATGAATTTTTCCATCTCTTCCGGTGTCATATCCATATTGTACAGGCGGTTCACTGTTTCGAGTGTGATCGGCATCGGGATCAGGTTCCCGTCCACCTGGGTTAAGACGCGGTGCCAGAAATCATTCCATTTTGTGAAGCCCCCCAGATACTCATAGACTTCCTTATCATTCGTATGGAAAATATGGGGGCCATAATTATGGACTAAAATCCCATCCTCATTGTAGGAATCATAGACATTTCCCCCGATGTGCGGGCGCTTTTCCACCACCAGAACCTTCTCGCCCTTTCCGGCGGCAATCCTCTCCGCCACCGTAAGACCGGCAAGACCGGCTCCCACCACAACATATGGATAATACATAAACTTCTCCTTTCTACTTCCGGTTTTAAATCTGCGACAATACTTCGCATGCAATTAATCTACCTCTGCGCCAAAGGCTTCTTTACATCATAGATTGTAAACTTCCAGTCGCCCTCATCCTGCGAAAATACCGCCTCGTAAGCGGATGAGATCACATCCTCCCGCACCTCGTAATCCGCGCTCATCCGGTTATCGTGATCCACAATAATATAGCGGATATTATTTTCCTGCAAAAGCCATGCCAGTTCCTCTGCGTTCTCCGCCTCGTACATGCACCTTACCTGTTCGTCGCGGTATGCGGTGTCATAGCCCGCAGACCACCCGAAATACTGCCAGCCATTGTAGAGCATCGCACCGCCTAATACAACATTGTTAAGCGCGTAATTTGAAGTGAGGAAGATATCCTGCGCCGTCGCATTTTCCCGTATCCAGGCAGTCACCGAATCATGCGTATTAAACGCGAGATTGTTCTGCTTCTGGTTGCGGTTTAACACCACAAGATACTCAAAAAAACCTGTTGCGCAAAGCATCACCACTATCCCGACGGCAGCCGCCCGCACAAGGAATCTCCTCTGTTCCCAGATTTTTACAATTACACATGCACTGAGGATTCCAAACAGCATCAGCGAAATCATAATATATTTATGATTTACCGTGACATCCGTTGTCAGCGATATATGGAAGGCAAAAAGGAACGGTGCGGCAAATGCCGCTGTCATAATGCGCTTTTCCGCATCCACCAGGATAAATGCCGCCATCACCACAAACAGAACTGGTCCTGTCAGGCGGAAAATATAGTCAATCACGCCAAATACCGTGCGGTTCTCCGCAATAAACCCATAATAAAACGAGGTTGTCACCGCATTCCCGTCAATAAATGCCGCGCTCTGCAATATCGCAAGTGCCCCCGCAATCAGGGCTGTCACTAAAAAATCCAAACGGTGGTCGGAAACGGCTGCCATAATAAAGAGTACCAAAAGCGCCGCAATTGTCACCGCGCCGTTAAAAAAGGCAAGTGCCCCCAGCAGAATTCCTGCAAAAACAGCCATAAGAGGATTCTCGATCTCCCATCCCTTCGCCGCAAAAAGATTCCTGCGCAAAAAGAATCCCACGCGCAGCGGAATTTCGGGCGTATCATCCGCCTCTGTCACCAATTTCTTTCCCCCAAGGGCTGCATCTTTCTTTGCTGCCGCAGCAAGCGCCATCTTAGTCATCAGATGGTCGTCCGCATCCTCCCCACCTTCCACACCATCGTTTTCATCCTCCACCACACTTTCCTTTTGTTCCCCGTAGGTTTTCTCCCTGCGCAGCAGCAAACTTCTTTTTTCCTGCCCAGCGCGAGCCTTTTTTACACGCCCCCACTCAAGGCGCATACGCTTTCCCATCGCATACAGATACGGGGTAAAAAGGATCAGCACCAGAAGCAAAACGCCAAGGGAAAAAGCCAGATGCCTCTGGTTGCAGTAGACATTTAGGTTCCAAAGCCCCCAGTCCTCATTCGGCGTGTAGCCGATAAATTCCGAGTGCTCGGTAAATGCCTCCCACACTCCCTTTCCCCTCGGACGCTCCGCAAGATAGCGGAATACCCCAAAGGAGGAGCGGAACGCGAAAAAAATCCCCGCCAGATAGCCAACGGGGCGCTTTCCCGTAAGCTTTACTGCAAATACATAGAGCAGCAGAAAAGTGCTTACCATCCCGAGCAGACTAGGGATATTAAATGCGAAATCAAGCCGCATTCCCAAAAACTCCAGATTGCCGACCAGAAACTGGAACATAAAATGGTATTTGATATCCTCGCCCGCAAAATGCGAGTAGGAAGTCGGAAAATTCGTCCCCCCTGAAAAGGAGCGGATCATTCCAAGATG
>Ga0224742_10530_pt1 | contig 10086 bp, 6 predicted proteins | sample LIM_E_Water_Neg_FD_161631 | JGI IMG/M metagenome (GOLD analysis project Ga0224742, IMG submission 161631) | Enriched cells from gastrointestinal tract of the lab mouse from Pacific Northwest National Laboratory (PNNL), Richland, Washington... | ecosystem: Host-associated > Mammals > Digestive...
CCATACCATCACGGCGAAAACCTACAAGGTGTCGTATAAGTCTAAAAAGGCACGGAAAAATCCAGAAGACAAGCGGTATTTCTTTCCCAACACTCACGAACCGTTGGTTGACGAGGAAACCTTTGCACTTGCTCAAAAGCGTGCTGCCACCCGACACCGCCCTACCAAGTCCGAGGAAATCGACCTGTTTTCCGGGCTGTTGTTCTGCGGGGACTGCGGCTACAAAATGTATCTCCAAAAGGGCACCGGAACGCCGGAGAGGAAGCACGCCTACACCTGCGGCAACTACCGCAACCGGGCCAGAAACGATTTTCTTTGCACGACACACTACATCCGCAAAAGTGTCCTGAAAGAACTTGTCCTTGCTGATTTACAGCGGGTTTTGGCCTATGTGAAGGAGCATGAGCAAGAGTTTGTTCGTACCGCCGCCGAGTGTGGGGAGCAGGCCGCGAAAAAGGCCCTTGCCCAGCAGCGGAAAGAATTGGACAAGGCAGAACGCCGGATGGATGAACTTAATCTGTTGTTCCGCAAACTTTACGAGGACATGGCCTTGGGCCGCTTGTCGAATGAGCAGTTTGCGCTTTTGACCTCTGGCTATGAGGACGAGAAAGCGGCACTGACGAAGCGGGCGGCGGAGTTGCGGAAAGAGATTGACACCACCGCCGAGCGAGGGGCGGATGTGAAGCGGTTTGTTGCCTTGGTGCGCCAGTACTCGGAGATCAGCGAGCTGACCTATGAGAACGTCCATGAGTTTATCGACCGCATTTTAGTCCATGAGCTGGACAGGGAAACGAACACCCGGAAAATTGAGATTTTTTACAGCTTCGTGGGCAAGGTAGACAGCGGCGATGAACCGACGGAAAGCACATCCTATTTCCGGCAGATTGGCGCTGATGTTAAGAGTTTTGCCGTCTGATAATACAAAATGCTGGGGTAAGACAGCGCACCATCTTTTATGGTCACGCTATCTTACCCCAGCAAAATTTGTCCCGCTGTACCCGTCATCTGCCAGGAACAGCGCGTTTTCAAATCCAATGGTTTGGGCGTAACGTTCCAACAACAGACGCTGTGACGCCCCCTGTCCCATCAGGGTCTCGCCGTCGATGGCAGGCGGTTTGGATAAGTGTTGTTCATGTGTTATCCTCCTATTACAATATAATTTGGTTGGAACCCTCGGCAGCCAGCCGGGGGTTTCGTCCGTCTCGTGCCAAAGCTACAATAAGAGGAGCAACTGGCTGACCATACCCTCCTTGGGCAGAAAAGTCCGTTTTTAAGACTGTCAGCCATCCTCTTGTTGCGGCGTTCGGTTTAAGCAGGTTGAGCCTTGAGTTCGCGTCACCCAATAGATCGAATCGGCAGCGAGAAAAAGATGGGTCCCAGTTGCGAATTTTGTATTGGGGGAATGAACGTGAACTGTGTAGGCGTTGATGTTTCCAAAGGCAAAAGCATGATCGCCGTCATGCGTCCTTTGGGGGAGCTGGTGATCCCGCCCTTTGAGGTGGGACACACCGGCATTGAGTTGTGTGAGCTGTCGAGCCGGTTGAGGGAACTGGGCGGCGAGACCCGCGTGGTGATGGAGGCCACGGGGAACTACCATTTGCCGGTTGCCAGCTTCCTCTACGATTCCGGGTTCTATGTCTCCGTGGTGAACGCCATGCTGGTACATAGCTACGGGAACAACAGCCTGCGGCGGGCCAAGACCGATAAGAAGGACGCGATCAAGCTGGCAAACTACGGCCTTGACCACTGGCTGGCACTGCCCAGATACATCCCGGAGGATGAAGTACGGCTGATGCTGAAAACTACATACCGCCAGTATCAGCAATGTGCCAAGGTGCAGACCATGCTCAAAAACAATTTGATTTCCCTGCTCGACACCGCTTTCCCAGACGCAAACCGCTTGTTTTCCAGCCCTGCCAGGGCGGACGGCAGCGAGAAATGGGTGGACTTTGTTGCCGCCTTTTGGCATTGCGAGTGTGTCTGCGGGTTGTCCGAAAAGGCATTTGCAGCCAAGTACCAGAAGTGGTGCAAGAAGCACGGCTATAACTTCAGTCAGGACAAGGCGCTGGACATCTACGCCTCCGCCTGTGGGCATTTCAGCGTCATGCCTAAGACCGATACGGCCAAGCTCCTGGTGGAACAGGCGGTGTCCCAGCTTCGGGCCGCTTCCGCCGCCCTGGCCACGCTCCGAAATGAAATGCAGTCCCTGGCGGCATCCCTGCCGGAATACCCTGTTGTGATGGGGATGTTCGGAGTTGGCCCGGCCCTCGGCCCCCAGCTCATGGCGGAGATCGGCGATGTGCGCCGCTTCCACTCCAAGAAGGCGCTGGTGGCCTTTGCGGGTATTGATGCCCCGCCGTACCAGTCCGGCCAGATGGAAGTCCGCAGCCGAAGCATTTCCAAGCGTGGCTCCTCCGCCCTGCGCAGGACGCTGTTCCTGGTGATGAGTGCCATCCTCCGCTGTTCTCCTGCCGATGAACCTGTGTATCAGTTCATGGACAAGAAGCGCGCCGAGGGCAAGCCCTACCGCGTCTACATGATGGCCTCTGCCAACAAGTTCCTGCGTATCTACTATGCCACCGTGAAGCGGCATCTGGACAGTCTCGAAGCCTAACGTCCAACCTCGAATCCGCTTATCTCAGGCCTGCGCCAAAAAATTTCAATGGCGGTGGCTTGGTTTTCTATACCCTTTTTGCGGTGCCTAAAAAATCCCGCTTCCCTTCAATTTAGCTCTTGACTTTTAGCAGGTCTCAAAATCTGGGGAGGAAATAAACAAGACGCATAATAACAACATAGAAGACACTGCCGGGAAAGAAAATTTCTCTGAAAAAGTTTGGTTTGGTGACAGCCGCCAGAGGAAAAATCTACTACGCCGTAATCATAGAGGAATTCTCTGCGGCAAGCTGAGAGTGTCCAAATAGTTCAGGAAATCTGGAACCAGGCGGCAGGTTTTTGTCGGACTATTCTCTGCTGATGACCACCCTTCCGCACCGGGCACTACAGCCCAAAACTGCAAAGACCCGCGTTAGACCTTGTAAGGGCTTGTGCGCCCCTCCGGTAGTGAGGATGGCATCCGTACACCTCCAAAAAGCTGAAACGCGGCGTCGGGGTCTTCGTGCGTCGCTGACGCGGGGAACGCTTCCACCGCTGAAACTTCAAGGGCAGCACAGAAGAACTCGCAGGGAGGCTGGGCAAGTTCACCCAGCCTCCCTGCAGTCCTTCGACCCCGGCTGACCCACTCCGGGCCGGCTGTGTTCGGTGCCCCGACCCGGCGCCGTGGAGACCGCAAGGGCGGTTGAAAGAGAAAGCAGGATAAATTTCGATCACATCTGCCCGCAGTGCGGGTAGGCGCGATGTGAGCAAAAAAGTACAGTGGAGCGACGGCTGGGGGCACCGCAGAAACGCCCCGATGGGGCGGATGCCTACCCTTTTGGGTAGGGCAAGCATCGCGTCCGGCTATACGCCGTCCGCACTCGCCGGGGCGCTGCCCCGGCACCCCCTGCCCCTAAAGAGGAGAAAAGTGCAATACAGAAGGAGAAGTCCCTCGCAAAATTTGCGTCGCAGTAAACAAAAAGAGAACCCACCGGCCCAAAGCTATCCGCACCAAAAAAGTATCGCTTGAGACGTTGCGAATTGCACCACTGTCTTCAAAGAGAGCGGCCGCCAGCGCAGAGAAAAAATATGTGTCTGAATTGATAATTGTTGCGGTTTGGGGTGGCTATTTTCGCTGGGGTATGGTATGTTCTGACGTTGCGAAAGGAGGCGACGTCAAATGGCAAAGCGCAGAGCAAACGGAGAGGGCAACATCCGCAAGCGGAGCGATGGCCGCTGGGAAGGGCGGTATACGGCGGGCCGTGACCCGGACACTGGGAAAGTAATCTACAAAAATGTGCTGGCGAAAACCCAGAAGGAATGCAAAGAGAAGCTGAAGCGGGCCATCGAGGAAAACGCCAAGGTAGACGCCATCCGGGCCGAGCAGTACACCGTAGGTCGGTGGATGGATGTGTGGTTTGAGAACTGTGCGAAAATCAAAGTAAGACCCTCGTCCCACAAAACCTATCAAGGGTACATCGACAACCACATCAAGCCCCGCATCGGCAAAATTCCGCTGGGCAAATTGTCCTCTCTGGATTTACAGAAGCTCTACAAAAGGCTGTTGAGCGGTGGCAGGGTGGAGCGGATAGAATCCCAAAAGCAGCCCAAGGGTCTCAGTGCCAAAACGGTACGCAACATCAACCAGGTGATTTCCTCCGCCATGGATTTCGCCATCGACCAAAAGCTGATTACTGCCAATCCTACGGATGGCTGTGCCCTGCCCAAGCTGGAGCACCGGGAGATGAAAACCCTTCCCACCGAGCAGCTGGCGTCCTTCCTCCACGAGGCCAAAGAGAGCGGCGTGTTTGAGCTGTACTACATCGAGTTAGCTATCGGTCTGCGCCGGGGAGAGCTGCTGGGGCTCAAATGGGAGGACATCGACCTGGAGCGGGGTACGATCCAGGTGCGCCGCCAGATTGCCCGGATCGACGGGGAGGTGGTAGAGGCCCCGCTCAAGACGAAAAACTCCTATCGGAACGTCTCTGTCGGACAGGACGCGGTGGAAATCTTGAGAAATCAGCAGAAGAAAACCAGCAGCGAGTACGTATTCCCGTCCCCCACAGGCGGCCCCATCTCCCCAGACAGTGTACTCCATATGCTCCACCGGGTACTGAAGCGGGCAGGGCTGCCGAAAATTCGTTTCCACGATATGAGACATACGTTCGCAACTGTGGCCTTGCAAAACGGAGTAGATATTAAGACCGTCTCCGGGATGCTGGGTCACTACAGCGCCGGGTTCACCCTGGATACCTACGCCCACGTGACCACCCAGGCCCAGCGGCAGGCGGCGGATACCATGGCGAATATCCTCTCCGGTGCTGTTGGGAACTAAAGAATCGTTTCCCCGTATGGGTCAGCGCATGGGTCAAAGCGCTGACCCATTTTTTGACCCAGATTATTTTCCGACAAAAGCAGAGAAAAAGCCCTGAAATCTTGCGATTTCAGGGCTTTTTGGTTGCGGGGGCCGGATTTGAACCGACGACCTTCGGGTTATGAGCTGCGGTCAGCGGTGCTGGCGGCGTCTTTTTTGCGCTTTCGGGGCGTGTTTGCTACGGAGAAGGATGCTTTCCGGCACTACTGGCTCCACTGCCTCCGCCCGCTCGTTTTCCATTCTGGGTCAGAATCTGGGTCAACGACTTTATGCAGATAACACGTTGACAAGAATAGGCGAAGCGAAAGTATTGCAAATTTCTATCTTTTTTGCTATAATTTAATGGAATTGATTTCATTATAGGGGGTGATTATCTTCTTTTTTTATTTCTTTTTTGATGAATTATATCATATTGAAGATATCCAGCTTGCGTTTAAGAATATATGCCTGGATAAAATGCTGTCCGATGGCTATTTTGACATGAGTATGTACATCTCTGGTCGAATTAAAAAAGAGGATATGTACACAAAACTTGTTGCAGTCAAATCAAAATATGCAGTTCTTTATCGGGAGCCATTTCCTAGGCCAGAAAAGGCTTCTGTAGTCTGGCATGATAAAATAGGGCAACACTTGCATACAGATATTGACAGTGCTGCAGAAATTGAACTAACTTATGATGAATCTTGTGCCATTGTTAATTGGGTCTACAGGGTCTTTAGAACTGCTAAAGAAAGAGAGGCCTTTACGACAGAACTTTTCAAACAGTTGAAAGAATTTCATCATATTCGAAACAAAGTTCGTCTTGTAAAAGTCTAATGGTATGAAGTCAAGTAGGTGATGCACAAAAAATTCAGAGGAAATTGATCCAAAAGAGTTAAGGAGGCAGAAAAAAGGCAACACCAACCCAGGCCCTGTCCCTGCAAATTTTTGAAACAGGGCCTGTTCGTCAGAGCAGCGAGCAGCTTGCTCAGCCCTCCGGCGGGATATATAGGCGGTTGTCCATCAGCAGCCGATAGACCAACCGAACCAGTTTTCTGGCAGTTAAAGCGAGTGCGCGTTTATGCTGGAACTGATTGACCTCCTTGAATTTGAGGTCATAGTAGCGCCGGAACTCAGAGTCGCATCTTCTCACAGAGTTGGCGGCTTCCAGCAGGTAGTAACGGAGATAGCGGTTGCCGGATTTGATGAGTTTGGTGTGCTGGGCCTCGAAGTCGCCGGACTGGTGCTGTGTCCAAACAAGGCCGGCGTATTTGGCAACGGACGCCTGGGAGTTAAATCGGCGGATGTCACCGATCTCGGCAATGATACCGGCGGAGTAGACTTTTCCGATGCCGGGGACAGAGGTCAGGGTGTTGGGGATGATTTGAAACTGCTGCTCAATGGATTTGTCCAGGATTTTGATCTGCTTTTCCAGGGCTCGCATCGTTGCGATAGAAACAGCCATCGCCTGGTTCACAGAACAATTCACCATAGTGGGCAGACGATAGGAGTTTTTGGCAGCGGCTTGGATAGCCTTTGCTTTCGCTGCCGGGTCTGCAAAGTTGCGCCCGGTTTCACTAATGAACCTGGTCAACTCATCCAAATCGGCGTAGGCCAGTTTGTCCGCCGTTTCAAACCGCTCCATCAGCGCAATGGTAGTGGCGCTGGAATTGGCAATGTCCTTGTCCTGGGCCATGCCGGAACATTTGAGGAACAGGTAATTGGCGAAGTGCTGCTTCTCTCGTGTCAGGTTCTGCACAACGTCAAATCTGGCCCTAGTGAGGGTTTGCAGGGATTTGTAGCGGTAATCGTCCATGTAGACCTCCTTGCCGATCCTGCCGAAGCGGAGATGGTCGGCGATGACAAAGGCGTCCACCCAGTCATTCTTGGGCAGGTCTGGATAAGAGTCTTTGAATTTCCTGACCTGCTTGGGATTGAGCACATGGATCTTCCGCTGATATCGCCCCAGCCGCCCGTCTTCTCGGAGGGCACAGACCAGGCCGTCCCCATAGATGGACGTAGCCTCCAGGCCAATCACCACATCGCTTAGCCGCATGGCCTCCAGCGCCGACACAATCTTCTCTGACATCAGTTTAGCACCGCCCAGGTTGTTTTGCACGGAAAAACTGCTGTGCTTGCTGCCGTCCGGCTTCATCAGGTAGGTAACATTGTTTTTGCTGCTCACGTCAATGCCTACAAATAGTGGGTTCACAGTTTTCACCTCCCTGTGTGGGAATTTCAGACCAGCAGGCTTTGAGATACCCATGATAACCGGAGCATCCGCAACCTCGCGTATTAGAATCATTCCGGGGCGCGCCAATGCGATAGCCCTCACTGCTAAAAGGGCGGCTCCATTCCCGGCAAACAGCTAATGAGTTTGCAGCTAACTTTCGGCTCAGGGGGACGGACTTTCTATGAAGCAGCCTTGCGGCTCAACCAGGAGTTTGAGAGCTTGACCCTGCTGTCCTACAGCTATTGTATCATGGGTATCTTAAAACCTGTTGGCCAAACGGAGTGCACTATGCAGATACACTTAAAATTCTTCTGCAAATCTTATTATACGAGGAGTTGTGTACAACGAGGAGAAGGTGGAAATCCATTTCCTTTCGTCTACATCAAGAGTTAATACATTCATCTCTACCCTGAAAGGGAAGGGGGAAACGTTGTTTTTCCGTGGACACGCAAATCCAAATTATATCCTCCGTCCTTCAATCATGAGAACATCCCGTTTACGGCAAAATGAACGTAACCTATATCACGAACTGCTAATTAACTGTCCTGAAGATTTTGAAAAGTGCCCAACACATTTGGAAAAGCTGGTAAAAATGCAGCATTATGGGTTGCCAACTCGATTGCTGGATGTTACAAGAAACCCGCTGGTTGCACTCTATTTTGCCTGCGAAAACCAATCAGAGACATATGGGGAACTTGTCTTGATTTCGGCAGCAAATCATGATATCAAATATCCTCAAAGTGATACAGTGTCTGTGCTTGCAAGCCTCCCAGTATTTTCTTTTCAGAAGCAACAAGAGTTTTTCCGTTTGGCCAAAGACCCTACAATTCCCAATTTGATATTCAATGACCACGCGGAGAGATTGATTCATGAGGTTAGACTGGAAAAGCCCGCATTTCAGCCGGAAATAAATAAAAGTGATATTTTAAGCAATGTTATCGTTTATGCTTTGAAGAATAACAATCGAATTATTAAACAAGACGGTGCATTCATTCTATGCGGATTATCGGATGAATTTGGCTCTTTAGAGGAATTCCGTTACAAAGAGCATGGAAAAAAGATTGTGGTTCTGATTGAAAAGAAGAAAGAAATCCTTGAACAGTTGGAGATTTTTTCTATTAATCGGGCAACCTTGTTCCCAGAAATTGAGTGTGTTGCTGAGTATTTATACTCAAAATATGCACACTGATTGCTATCAGATTATTTAACTCAGGCACTCATCGTAGTGAAAATGGGGCGTCAAGCTTCCCAATTGTATTGTTCCATCCATATGTAGCATTCATTTTAGCAGCGGCATACTCCCAGTCAGCTTATTGACCTTTTTCTTTGGGCCGCAGATGGCAACGCCGAAATATTGCAGGGTACTCTCTGGAACGTGACCCATCTTCTCAATAAATTCGTCATACGTCTTGCAGCCCTGGGCCAGATCGGAGAAGTCCACCACCGTCAAATCTTTAAAATCAGGCTGGTAGAGTTTTTCCCGTATCTGCTTGATAATTTCCGGAGAACCCCGCAGGATCGGCACAGGAAATTCGATGATACCAAGATGCTCGTTGCCACTTTGGTCGGTAACGTCAGCCCCTACCACCTCCGGCATTTTCTTTCCCAGGGTGATCCCCATGATTGCCGCCGTATTTGCGATAATACCCAGCGGTAGGCTCTCGTCAATGACCATGACGCACTTTTCATTTTGCCAGTCCATTTTGCTTTGCCTCTTTTCTCAAAAATAGTTTGCTCTCCGACAGGAACAGACCCGCCAACGTCAGAACTGTCCCGACAGCGGCCAGAGCGGTGATTTTCTCATGGAGAATTGCCACGGAAGTCACCACTGTAATAACAGGAACCATATAGATATAAACGCTCGTTTTGACCGCTCCCAGCGCCTTGACCGCAAAATTCCAGGTGACAAAGCACAGGGCCGATGCGCCCAAGCCCAAAAAGAGAATATTGAACAGGTACACAGGATTTGCAAACCTTGTCAATTCCAGCTTGAAATCGAACAGGAATAGTGTCGGGAGCATGAACAGGATACCGTAGCAAAACACCCGCCGGGTGGTGAGAATGGTGTGGTAGCCGTAACCGCTGATTTTCTTTGTCAGCACAGAATAACAGGCCCAAATCAGTGCGGCCAGCAGCGCCAGCAAGTCCCCGGCGGGGTTCAGCTCCAGCTTGGAACCATTGAAGCTAATAAGGGCAATTCCAGCCATTGCGACTATAAAGCCAATCAAAAAGCTGGCATGGGGCTTTTCTTCTTTCAGAAACAGGTGGGATAAGAGCGCCGTGAAAAACGGGGCTATGGAAATAATCACCCCGACATTGGAGGCCATTGTGTAGGTGAGTGCGATGTTTTCCAGCAAGTAGTAAAGGCATATCCCACACAGCCCCGCTGCGGCAAAGGTCAATTCCTGCTGGCAGTTCGTCCCCTTCAAGCGCCAGGGATAAACAATCAACAGGGCCAGTAGCCCCATGACGAAGCGGAAGAACAATATTTCTACCGGCTGGAAGTCCACCAGCAGAATTTTGGTGGAGATAAAAGTCGTTCCCCAAATGATGATCGTGAGCAGGGCGGAGAGATGGCCCGCTGTTCCGTTACCCTTCATGCGGCATTTCCTCCGTATCCTTGAAGATGTCCCGATAGATACCGGGGGCCAGTCCAATAAATCGGTTGAAATAATTGGTGAAATGGCTCTGATCGGAAAAGCCAGTTTGCAGTGCCGCCTCAACGGGGGGAACGCCTTGTTCCAGTAGCTTTTTGGCCTTGCCGATACGAATGTTTTCCAGATAGCTGTACGGTGTGACGCCTTTTGAGAGAGCAAAGGCCCGGAGCAGGGTGGATTTGCTCAATCCGGCACAACGGCAGATCTGATCCAGATAGATTCGCTCGGCATAATGCTGTTCCATAAAGGCA
>Ga0224742_10532_pt1 | contig 10081 bp, 10 predicted proteins | sample LIM_E_Water_Neg_FD_161631 | JGI IMG/M metagenome (GOLD analysis project Ga0224742, IMG submission 161631) | Enriched cells from gastrointestinal tract of the lab mouse from Pacific Northwest National Laboratory (PNNL), Richland, Washington... | ecosystem: Host-associated > Mammals > Digestive...
TGGGTATACGATTGAGTACCTTTCAGGCGTGGCTGCGAAAGTATCAGACGGAGGGGGCGGCGGGTCTGCATCCGAAGAAGGGTTTTACCCGTTACCCATCCTCGCTGAAGCTGGAGGCAGTAGAGGACTATTTAGGCGGAGGCGGATCGCTGGACGCTATGTGCCGCAAATATAGAATTTCCTCCCACGCGGTTTTACAACAATGGATCATGCTGTATCATAAGGGCCATAGAGATTTCAAAACACGCGGAGCGCAGGAGGAAAGCGGTATGGCCGAAAAGCGGAAATTATCGTATGAAGAAAGATTGCAAGCGGTGTTGTACTGCATCGGGCAGCAGTTGAATTACAGGCAGACCAGCGAGCAATACAAAATCACCTATCAGCAAATCTACAGTTGGGTAAAAAAGTATCAGGAGCAGGGAGAAGCCGGCCTGCTTGACTGCCGAGGGAAACGCCGTCCTGTTTCCGAATACAGCGCGGAGGAAAAGGCAGCGGCAAAGCTGCGGCAGTTAGAAGCGGAAAACAGAAGGCTTCAAATGGAGAATGATTTCTTAAAAAAATTGCGGGAACTGGAAAGGGGGCGGTGAGCAGACGCATACAGCGCAGAAGGGCCTATGAGACGATCTGCGCACTGCATCAGGAGAAAGGCTATGAAATCGCATCATTATGCGCATTAGCCGGGATTCCCCGCGGTTCTTACTATAAATGGCTCAACCGGGAAACCTGTGCTTCAGAAAAAGAAAACGCCCTCTTGCTGGAAGAACTCATCCGTTTATACAGTGAGGTAAATGGCATCTACGGGTATCGCCGCATGACGATGAATGTGAACAGCCGGCTCAAGAGAAATTACAACCGCAAGCGGATTTACCGCCTGATGAAAAGCGTGCATATGCAGGCCGTGATACGCCGAAAGAAGAAGCACTACATCATGTCAGATCCGCGCGTTACCGCTGAGAATGTATTGAACAGGGAGTTTACAGCAGATCGTCCCAATGAGAAATGGCTGACGGATGTTACGGAATTCAAACTCCAAAACGGGAAAAAAGCATACTTAAGCGCCATCCTCGATCTCCACGATAAAAGTATCGTTGCATATGCTTTGGGACATTCCAACAACAATCAGCTTGTTTTTGACACCTTTGACGCGGCGGTGAACGCTAACCCTGACGCCCATCCCTTGTTTCACAGTGACCGGGGCTATCAATACACCAGCCGGCAGTTTAAAGCGAAGCTGGATGGAATCCATGCAACGCAGAGCATGTCCCGCCCAGGCCGCTGCATTGACAACGGCCCCATGGAGGGCTTCTGGGGCATCCTCAAATCCGAGATGTACTATCTCCAGCTATTTCATACCTTTGAGGAATTGGAGAAAGCCATCCACGAATATATCGTTTTTTACAACACAAGACGGCTGCAAGCTAAGTTAAAGGGCCTGGCTCCCCTTGCTTTCAGGAACCAGACCCTCGTGGCCTAATTTTCTTTTTTTCATCTGTCTACTTGACAGGGGGCGGTTCATAATCAAGGCCGCCGTTTTCGATTAGTTATAAATCAAATCAGTATTTACAATCTCCATTGCCATGCTACGGATATTATTCATTCTCTGCACCCATTCAAACTGATTATCTGCCTTTAGCTGTTCCGTCACACCCTCACGCTCTGTCATCTGCTTTACCAACCGAGAGAACATTTCCTCTGCCTGCTTGTCAATGTCAGCAAGGTAACTATTCAGCTTACCGCTTGTGAGCAGAGTAATATAAGTCGTTCGTTTATGCTCTTTCAGATAGTGTTTGTGCCGCTGTCCCCACACGCCGACGGGTTTTGTTTCTTCTTCGGGCAGTATCAAATCGGGGAGAAAATAATCTCCAACCTGCGTATAAGTGCCGCCCATTTCTCCAAAAATTGTCTTTGTCATTTTGTTTTCCTACCTTTCGTTTTCTTTATTTCTAAAGCTTTTATCACGCTGTTTAGACTGCTTTGCCTGTTCTAACAGACTGTCAATTTGCTTGCTGCCGAACACCTTTCGGAGCAGCTTGTAATCCTTGTTCTCAGCACGCAGATTTTCATTTTCGCCTGCAAGTTTTTCATTTACCTTGCTCAAACGCTCATTTTCACGGTACAAATTAGCGTTGGTAACATTCAGCCTGTGATAATCGTCAATCGCTTGAAAACAGCGAACTAATACCGTTTTTACAAGAGCTTTCAGCCTCTTAATTAACGGCTCGACAATCCTGCTCTTGTAGATTTTGGCTGTCATCAATCCCTGCGGCTCTTGTAATTGATATTCAGGAGCAGTATCAAGCGCCGTTTCCATTTCTTTCAGCGTTTCCGCCGCCTTGTCATAAGTCCTTACTCTTTCAGATATAGACTTGTATTCGTCTGTTTTCTCAGCAAGTTTTGTATCTAACTGCTCGATTTCCTTTGTGCGCTCCTGCTTTTTGTAGTCAAGAACGGATAAATGTTTTTCGTGCGTACCCTTGTGTTTCCATTCAATACCGTGCCGTTCCATAACCATTGCAAGCTGTTCTTTTTCGGATTGCACCCACTGTGACCATTCTGTATCTCCACGGGCTCCGCCCTTAAAACCCTGTGCGGCTAACGCTTGTTTGAGTGATACACGAGTATCAAGACCACGCTTGCTGCCTGTTGTAAACGGAACAAAATCAATGTGCAGATGCGGCGTCGCTTCGTCTAAATGCAGATGAGCCGAGAACACATAGAGGTTCGGGTTTCTATCTTGAAATCCACGATAATACTCGTCTAAAACTTGCCTTGCAAGCTGTCCGTTCTCACTCTCTGCACTCATATTTTCCTTATTGCCAATCTGCAAAATCAATTCGTGAAACGGCTTTTCCTGATTTCCTGAGCGTATCTTTTCGTAATAGTTTTTAATACGCCTGTCGGCTCTTGTTTGTCTATCGTTATAGCGTTTCAAGGCTTCATCAAACAATTCGTGATAAACCTTTTTAATACTTTCGTTGCAGTAATCTACATTAAGGTGGGAGCGGTCAGCGTCTACATTTTCTGCCTTGAATTTTCGGCTGTTATGATTGACCGAGCCATCACCGACCATTGCACTTATCGTTCTTTTCACTAAATCGCGCCCTTTCTTTTCGGATAGTGGTTCTGTTACTCTTGCCAAGAGTAACGCAAAAGCACTTTTGACAGCAGAGCTATCAAAAATGCAACCCGCAGGCGGGTTTTGCGTTCTCCGAAGGGCAAGGCGGCTTTTTGAAAAAAGCCCCCTGCACCCCGCAAAAACTTTATCCGTGACGGTGTGTGACGATAGTGACGGTATTTTTGATACCGTACCCACTGCTGCAAATATCGTCACACCGTCACATATCGTCACGTCTGCGACAACTGCACAAGTCTTATTGTGCGTTCGCTTCGGCTTCGGCTGCTTTCATAACGGATACCGTACACGTTATACAGCCGCCCTGCATTTACATTCAGTTTTCGTGCGAGAGCGTTCGGAGAGTAATCAACGGAAAGATATTCACACAGTTCCGTTGCTGTACCGCTCCATTCCGTACCGTCCGAAGAAAAGACTTTTGAAATCTTTTCAAGTAACGGCTCCGGCGGCTCTTTCCATAACTCCGTTTCTGTTTTCTGTAATTCCCATAGGAGCGTTTCGGGATTGCGAATAAGGTACAGCTTTTGGTCTTGCTGATCTCTGCCCGATATTTCAAGTGTGGCTGCGTTGCTTGTCCGTTTTTCTTTTTGCAAAAGAAACGCCCCGTCTGCCGCACCAAGTAATCCGCTTGTACCCGAAATCATATCAAATTTATCATCGGCGGTCTGCTTGCGTGTATGGTGTACGAGCAGCAGACAGATACCGTGAGCGTCCGCAAAACTTTTCAGCCTTGCCATAATCTGATAGTCGTTGGCGTAGCTGTAATTATCACCGCCAACCTCACGCACTTTTTGGAGAGTGTCAATAATAATCAACTTTGTGTCTGAATGCGCCGCTACAAATCCTGTAAGCTGTTCGTCAAGTCCTCTGCCAAGCTGACCAGCCGAAATAGAGAAGTAGAGATTTTCCGTACTCGCCGTTCCAAACATTCGATATAGACACTCCTGCAATCGGCGGTAGTCATCTTCAAGGGCAAGGTATAGCACCGTTCCTTTTCGGACGGTGTAATTCCATAGCGGAATGCCTGTGCTGATATGATAAGCAAGCTGTGCCATCAAAAAACTTTTGCCGAGTTTCGGCGCACCCACAAAGAGGTAAGTGCCCGTATAGAGCAAGCCGTCAATCAGCGGCGGATTGCTCGGATATACCGTATCATAAAGTTCCGTCATAGAAATTGTTTCAAGGTCATTGATTTTTCCTGCTTTTTCGGATATACTATTGCCAGATACATTGAGTGACTGCCTTTCATCTGCGCCAACAGATGAAATAAAGGCGGTCATTTCCTTTTTATTCTCCATTTCCATCTTCTCCTTTCAGACCGCCGAGGATAACGGCAATCAGTTCAATGACATTCAGCAGTTCATCGTCCACACCGTTTCCTGCTTCTATCCTTTGTAATTCTGTAAGGACAGCGGCAAGTTCCTTGTGGAGTGCTTTAAATACTCTCGGATTGCCCTGCACCAACACATCTTGATTCAGACAGCGGCGGTAACAGTATTCCTGCTTCGGCAATCCCGATAAGGCAACAGCCTTGTTAATAAGCTCGTTTTCTTCGGGCGATACCCGAAACCCTACTGTGATATTTCTCCAACGATTTTTGTTATCTCTGTTTTTAGCCGACATTTTCAAAATCCCCTTTCCCTAAATCATCCAATCTATCTGCCATTTCCGTCTGTTTGGACGGAAACAGGTGTGCGTACTGATAAGTGATGTCAATGCTTTCGTGTCCTACACGGTCTGCAATCGCCACCGCTGAAAATCCCATATCAATGAGCAGTGATATATGGCTGTGCCGCAAATCGTGAATCCGTATGCGTTTTACGCCTGCGGCATTCGAACCTCTGTCCATCTCGTGATGAAGATAGCTTTTTGTTACCGTAAAGATACGGTCTTTCTTTTTTAAGCCATAGAGCATACCGAGATATTCCTGCATTTCCTCACAGAGAAAATGCGGCATTTTAATCGTGCGGTTGCTTTTCTTTGTTTTCGGTGTGGTAATCACATCTTCGCCGTGTAACCTCTGATAGGATTTGTTAATCGTTACCGTTTCTTTATCAAAGTTAAAATCGGCGGCGGTTAAGGCTAATAATTCGCCCTCACGGATACCGCACCAGTAGAACATTTCAAAAGCGTAAAAGGAAACAGGTTTGTCCATCATTTCATAAGAAAATTTCTTGTATTCCTCTTTTGTCCAGAACAGCATTTCCTTGTGTTCCTCACTTCCCATATTTCCGACCTTTGCGGCGGGATTGGAGCGCAGCTCATAATAGCGCACAGCGTGATTGTATATAGCTGATAACTGATTATGCAGCGTTTTCAGATAGGTCTGTGAATACGGCTTTTTCTTTTCGTCACGGTAGGCAAGCATTTCATTCTGCCAAGTGATAATCTCCTTTGTGGAAATCTCGCTGATTTTCAGCTTGCCGAAATAAGGAAGTATCTTTGTGCGAATAATATGCTCCTTCGTCAGCCAAGTGTTTTCTTTCAAACGATTTTTCACATCATTGATATACAGTTCCGTAAAGGCTTCAAAGTTCATATCAAGGTCAGACGAGTTTTGCAACTGAAACATTCGCTCCCATTCCTGCGCTTCTTTTTTCGTAGAAAAACCCCGCTTGCATTTCTGCTTGCGCTCGCCTTTCCAATTCACATACCTCGCCATCACATACCAAGTACCGTTGTCCTCGTTTCTGAATACCGGCATTATTTACTCTCCTTTCCTGCTCCGTAGAGCCTTTCATAAAAATACTGGCGGTTTACACGCCCTGCAATCGTAATAAATCCCTGTGCTTTCAGTTCCTCGTTCAGCTTTCTGATGAGCTTATAGGCATAGGGCTTTGATACGCTTAGCTCCTGTGCCACATCATCGGCACGGATAAATTTGTTTTCCATATCGTCAGTCCTTTCATAAAATTATTAAGTTGCCGTTTTTCCCGAATGTCATTTTTCTATGCCTGCCCCTTTCTCAGCGGCGTTGCTTTGCTCGCTCTCCAAAGGAGAGAGGTTATCGCAAAGTCATATCCCATTCGGACGGTCATTCAGTTGTAAGTATTAAGCATATTTGCTTTTGTCAAGCGGTTTTCGAGAAAATATTAAACTTTTTTGTTTTATTTCCTCTTGACGATACCTAAACATATATGCTATACTGGGTGCATAATGAGATTGCACCCAGTACAAGGTTCTGTCAAGCAGGAAAGGGTGGAGATTTTCACAGAAAATACTACCCGTGGCTTGACAGGTTCTTATACTGATTACACATACATAGGCAAGGAGTGAAAAACACTATGGCAATCGGTGAAAGAATACATTTTTTTAGACTTCTGCGTGGAATGACGCAGAAATATCTCGGTACGGCTGTCGGCTTTCCCGAACGGAGCGCCGATGTACGATTGGCTCAATACGAAACAGGCTCACGCAAGCCGAAAGCGGACTTAACCGCCGCATTGGCGCAGGTACTTGATGTTGCGCCACAGGCTCTTGATGTTCCCGACATTGACAGCTATATCGGTCTTATGCACACCTTATTTACCCTTGAAGATGTTTACGGTCTGACCGTCAGTGAAGCAGACGGAGAAATCTGTCTGAAAGTCAACAAGGACAATAGTAAGGACGCTGCCGAACTCTCAAAAATGCTTTGTGCTTGGAAAGAACAGGCGGACAAGCTATCTTCCGAGGAAATCAGCAGGGAAGATTACAATAACTGGCGTTATCACTATCCGAAGTTCGATACCACGCAAATCTGGGCGCAAGTTCCCTCGCAGGAATTAAGCGATGCATTGGTCGAGCAATTCAAGGACAAGCTGAAAGATATGTAAAAACAGTGAGGAACAATACTATGACTATTTTTAAAATATTAACTTCTATCATATTGCTTGTTTTCTATGCTTGCTACTATGCAAAGAAAATAGAGCAAACGAAAAAAGGAATCCGTACCACACAGATCGGAAAAGGAAAGCAAGGCGTTCCTCTATATATTGAAATTACAATGGGTATTGCAACATTCTGCGTTGTGGTTGTAGAGGTCATAAGTATTGTGTTAGACTGGTCTGTTTCTCCTGTGTGGGTTAGAATTGCAGGACTAATTATCTCTGCATTTGGAGTCGCACTTTTTATAACAGCTATGCTTACAATGCGTGATAGTTGGCGTGCAGGCGTATCGAAAGATAAAACAGAGCTTGTCACATCAGGAGTATTCAAGATAAGCCGTAACCCAGCCTTTCTTGGCTTTGATCTTATGTATTTAGGCGTTTTAATGGTATTTTTTAATTGGGTGCTTCTCATATTTTCAGCCTTTGCAGCTCTTACGCTCCATTTGCAGATTGTAAACAACGAAGAAGACGCAATGTTATTGGCGTTCGGTGATGAATATCTGAATTACAAGAAAAAGGTAAACAGATATTTAGGAAGGAAATAAATAGGCGAACGACAAAAGCCCTTAGCTATGAGTTACTACCCACAGCTAAGGGCTTTATAATATGGATTGTTATATCAGAAAACCATTCTCTTTCATTCTCTAACCCTAAAACCACTGAATTACAAGAATAATCGCTCTGATATAACTGTTATCAATTTATTATCAAAAGACCTCTTGAAGTATCGCAAACCCGCATAAACACTGGGTTTTTGCGACCTCTCAGTTTATTCCCACTCGCCGAGTTAAATCCATTTCTAAACTTTTTTGTATAGCGGATTTGATTCGTCGTGGTTTTATTTGATACAGATTATCCTTATCCTAAGGTCTATTCGGACTTTTGCTATCAAAAATCTATCCAAGCCATCCTATCACGGGTTTTGCTTGAGATGCATGATTGGGTGGCTTAGGAGTATTATAGCACTAACAAAGCACTTTGACAATCTTTCCATACACTTTTAGGGTGTCTCCATCATGAATTTCAATAGGGTGGTATTCAGCATTATCCGAGCAAAGAAAGACCTTTCCATCTTTATGTAGCAGTTTCTTACAGTAAACTTCCCCGTTAAGAAAAAATGCACCACTTATACCATCAGCTATTTCACTTTGCTTTTTGACAAAGACGGTACTTCCGTTGGGAATATCCGGTTCCATACTGTCACCAGATACACGAAGCGCAAAGTCTCCATCCTCAACATCCGTTTCATATTCTACATAGGGTATGTCACTATCCAGTATGTTCTCGCCTAAACCAGCGGACAGAGGAATATCATATAGATGGATAATCCGCTTTTCCGGATTAGCTATTATATCAAATTCTTCGTTTGTGCGAATGTCTGCCATCCATTTCTGAATCTCACGGATTGCGTCCGGAATGTGTGATTCGATATGATCCGGATTCAAACAGTACATAAAACATAAAACTTCTTTGCAGGTACGCTGTTTTTCTTCTTCCGAAATAAAATGGTAAAAACTGAGATCGTCTTGCAACGCATAAATGCGTGTTTCAAAATGGCTTTCTCCATGGAGTACAAGACGGTACATAAGGTTTTCAAAATACCTGGAATGATTGCCCAAACTTCTTACAACCTTTGGATCAAAAGAGACTTCTGCAATTCCTGTCCCATAAATGAAAGTCGAGAACGCTTCCAATGCGCGTCGCATAGAATTACCAATCACCAAACTCAAACCCTCGGTATTGCCCATTGCATAGCTAAAAATCATGTTTAGCAAATCACGATATTCGTTAATGGACTTTATCGGATCTGACAAAGTCTGCCCTTGCAATTCGAATGCTCTACCCTTTACAGACACACCTAGCTTCTGCTTTTTAAAAGATTTCTCCATTTCGTCAGCTATTTTTTGTAAATCAGAAAATGTAGATAAATCATGTGTCAAAAATAGGATTTTACTTTTGGCATTACCTTTAATAATTTTATGTGTCTGGTACCTCAGGAAGGAGCTTATACCGACTTTGTTCTCAAAATCAAAGCTAGAAATAGGATCATCAATAACCACTAATTCTTCATCCTGATATAGTCTTCCAATATCCTGATTTGACAATATCTGAGTAAAGAAATAGCATAAAGCAATAATGTTTCTTTCGCCTAGGGAAACGCTTTTTGGCTTAACATCATTGCCGTTTGATTTCAAGTAGTACTTGTCATTTTTCAACTCAATCGAAAGTCGACCATGCGAAAAAAACACATAATCGAGCGCATTGTTTATGTTTTCAATGGCCAGCCCCACATTTGACTTTTGCAACTCAAGAGCCTTTAAATGCCCTGAGGTTTCGTCCACCTCTTTTTGCTTGGTTTGCAGTTTGGCCTCTGCGGATCTCATTTCGCGCTGTTGCTTCAGGTAATCTCGATACGCTTGCCCTATCTGCAGGTGTGCAATTTTTTTATTAATCAGAAGCAAATCTCGCAAGATTGCTTTTCGTCGTTGAATGGCATCTACAAATTCTTGCCGTTTTGACTCAAGTTTACTTAAAAGCACATTTAGTTGCTGGATACTGTTTTCCAAACCTATGGGGGCCATATTTACAGGATTGTAAATACTATTTAACTTCAGTTGGATAGCGGCTTTATATTGCTCTATCAATTTTTGACAATTCTCAATCTGTTCCTGGATTTTTTTTACTAACCCAGCATCCAAATCCATAAAATGAGAATAATCTTGACCAAATCCAGGAAAAGATATTACCCGTAATTCTGCCTTATGCTCATCAACATCCTTGTTCAGTACTTTATTGATACTATTAATTAGGCTACGACGATATTCATCATCAATCTCCCGGAAACAGTAGGGACATACAGCAGTAGCTCCGTCACTAAAATCACTTTTTGCTGCCTCAACAATAGATTGCCGTCCATTCTGAATCATTGAAAGAATCATCGATTCTCGCTCAGTCAACACGGGCTTTTCGACGAGCTTTGCTAATAGATTACAAATTACTCTCTCAAAGCCGTCCGTGAACTCAACTCCACCGATGGGAACCGGATAGCTTGTTGTGACATCGGCCGCCTTATCTAGTA
>Ga0224742_10533_pt1 | contig 10078 bp, 5 predicted proteins | sample LIM_E_Water_Neg_FD_161631 | JGI IMG/M metagenome (GOLD analysis project Ga0224742, IMG submission 161631) | Enriched cells from gastrointestinal tract of the lab mouse from Pacific Northwest National Laboratory (PNNL), Richland, Washington... | ecosystem: Host-associated > Mammals > Digestive...
TAACCTTGACAGCAGGAAGTGCTGTTGACATGGCGCTTTCCGCATTGCTGGTAGTAGGGATAACACTTGGCAGCGGGGTTAATGCCACACTTACAGTGAAGAAGCTGGATTGAGTGGTTGTCTGATTCCGGCAAAGGAAATAAGAACTCCTGGGAGTACTGCATTATGGTATTCTCAGGAGTTTTTCCATGGAAGAAATATGTGATAATTATGGAAGAAATTCAAAAAAATCAGGATAGAATAAAGAAACGGAAGCATATGACATAAAATAGAGGGAAAATAATAAAAATGGGGGCAGAATGCTGTCAGTAGGAGAATTATTGTTGTTAAACCAACTGATGTATAATCCGGAAGGCGAAAAAAGAACAATGGATGAATATCAGGGAAATACCATAGGTGTATTGGTTGAACAGAGGCAGAAAATGCCGTATCCGGATAATGCAGATTGTGGGTTTTGTATGAAAGGGAGAGAGTGGAATCGTATTAACCGCTTGATTGCAGAGAACCCGAAGCTGAGGTGTATGTGGATTGAAAGAGTCCATCGGGATGAAGCGGACGGAGGCGGGGGAGGGATGAGCGCTGTATTGATAGAAAGCCGTGACAAAGAAGCTGTAGTTGTGTTTCGGGGGACAGCAAAAGGAGAGTGGCGGGATGACTTTTTGGGTGGAGCAGCTACCGGAGAAGAAGACCAGGTTTCTACGGCACAGCAGAAGAATGGGTTAGAATGGTATCGTTCGTTGGGGCTGTCAGAGCATTTCTGCAAGATTACAGTCACCGGACATTCAAAAGGGGGAAATAAAGCAAAATATATTGCGCTGATGGATGATTCCATAAGCCGGTGTGTGTCCTTTGACGGACAGGGATTTTCAGATGAGTTTGTGAAACACTACAAAGACAGGATCTGTGAAAGACAGAAAGTGATTGAGAATCACAATATGGAATATGATTATGTGAATATTTTATTGAATGATGTGGGGCGAAGGTTTTATTATCAAGGGTTTGCAGATAGGAAAAGGGGGATTTTAAGAGAGCATTGCATCAATGCATTTTTCTGGTTTGGGGAAGGAAATAGTTGTTTTCTTGTTCGGGCAAAAGGAGAAGATGCAGGGAAAATGCAGGCTTTGGATCGGTTCTTAAATAGCTGTCTTCGGTCTTTGACCAGAAGCAGAAAGATCGACATGATGGAGTTTCTAGGAGCCATGGCAGAGTTAAAGCTGGGGGCAGAGCCAGAAGAACCTATTATGGAAGAAGGAAAAGACAATTCTAAAAGGGATCGTCAGAATGCGGAGTTTAGCCTGCTGCTGCAGGGAGAGAATCCGGAGCTGACAGCTTATCTGTTGGCCTATTTAATAAAATACCAGCAGACAGACCAGGAATGGGTAGATTCTATAGAACAGATTTCTGATAAATTCGGGCTTATAGGACTTAAGCTTTTGTCCCAAATCGCAAAAGGAATATTAGAGCGAGAAGATTCTAAGCTGTTGGTAAAAGGAGTGGGATCTTTGATGAATGCGGCGCCGGACTGGATGTGGGAAATGCTTCAGGGCATCTTGGAAGAAAAGTTTGGGTGGGGGATTTCAGAGGAAGATTTAAGGAGGCTGGCCGGGATTGTAAAGAGATCGGCAGAGATGGCAGAACATATTACAGTGCTGCCGGGGGAAGGGGAGGATCTGGCTTGGGAATGTTTTGGAAAAACATGAGAAAAACCTATTCACAGCTAATATACAACAAGGAGGAAATGGAAATTGAGAAGATTTGGGGTTATGTGCGGGACTGTTTTGGTTATGTCTCTGTCCATGGCAGGTTCTGCATTTGCAGAAGGGTGGATTCAGGACCCTTCCAGACCGGTTAATGAGAACGGAGTCTCAAACTGGTGGTATCAGAGAGAGGATGGGTCTTATCCGGCGGCTGGCTGGGATTGGATTGACGGCAATCATGACGGGACTGCGGAAAGCTATCGGTTTAATGAGAATGGGTGGATGTATGTATCTACGAACATAGATGGATATGATGTAAATGACAGCGGGGCCTGGATTACAAACGGGGTGGTGCAGACCAAGAGTGTAGGGACTCAGACTGCCGCCCAAAGCGGCAGCTCATCCTCCCCATCTTCTTCTGGTGACAGTAAAAAGGGATGGGTAAACAATTCCGGCGGAAAGCAATATATAAATTCCAATGGAAAATACGAGACAGGCTGGACAAAGATTTCCGGAAAACAGTATTATTTTGATGAGGACGGCTATGCATTGATTGGATATGAGAATGTAGACGGCAAATGGTACTACTTCGACAATTCCGGAGAGCTGGAAAAGAAAACCTGTCATTCAACAGACGACGGCGTCTATTATGTGATTGATAAGAACGATTACCATGTGATTGATATGGTTGATGAGGACGACTGGAATGAATATAAGGAAAATATGAATGAAAGCAGTCCCAGCAGCAACACAGACAGCAATACAAATAGTAACACAAATAACAATACAAACAGCAATACAAGCAATAACAAAGACAGTGGTTTTGATAAAGAAATCTTGTGGAATGATGAAGACGAAGATGAAGAAGACAGCTCATCTGCCGGTGATCTTACGGATGAGGAAGCATACAGCAAGATCATTGCCCTGAAAAGTAAGTATCCTGAAGGGAAAAAGTGGGACAACAGCAACAGCTATAAGAAAGGCAATATGACAGGCTATGGCTGCGCGGGTTTCGCTTTCATGGTACAGGATGCTGTGTTCGGCAAGAATGCCAGCTCCACCATAACCGCGGATTTTGATTGGGATGCATTGCGGGTAGGAGATCATCTGCGGATTCATAACAGTATAGGTGGGGAGCATTCCATTATTGTGCTGGAAGTGAACGATGATTCCATTACCATCTGCGAAGGAAATTATAACTCCTCTATTCATTGGGGAAGGGTTATTTCCATGGATGATCTGGAGGAAGTTTTTATTTACCGGGAGACTTGTTACAAATAACCGGGAGTGTTAAAGGCACAGGCGCAAGGCTTATAATCAAAGGATTAAAGCTTTGCGCCTTTTTGCATGTGAATATGCGAAAGGCAGCGCTTAAAAATGGAAGGTATATGAAAAGCATAAGGATTTGCCAAAAAAACAGGAGCATTCTAAAATGTAAAAAAATACAAAAAAATGAAAAAAAATAAATGACCTTTAGAGAGAAATGTGGTAAAATTTTTTACAATGTATGTTTTTTATTATCATAATGGAAAGGAGTGGTTTTTCGTTGTATTTGATTCAGAATGTCCATGTTTATGCTCCGGAGGATTTGGGGATTCAGGATGTATTGGCGGGAGGCGGGAAGATCTTAAAGGTTGGGGAAAAGCTTCCGGTGGAAAAGGCTTATGATATTACAGTGATTGACGGCGCCGGAAAGGTGCTGATGCCGGGACTGATTGACTCCCATGTCCATATATTAGGAGGCGGCGGCGAAGGGGGAGCCAGAACCAGGACGCCGGAGATTATGCTTTCGGATATTACTATGGGCGGCGTCACGACTGTGGTGGGATGCCTTGGGACAGATGGCTGTACCCGAACCATGGCGAATCTTTTAGCAAAGGCCAAGGGGCTTGAGGAGGAGGGGATTACCACGTATGTGTACACAGGTTCCTATCAGGTTCCGGTGCGCACTCTCACCGGCAGTATTATGGATGATATGATTCTGCTGGATAAGGTGGTGGGAACCGGGGAAATAGCCATTTCCGATCACCGCTCCTCCCAGCCCACAAAGGAAGAATTTGCCCGGATTGTGGCAGATACAAGGGTGGGAGGCATTCTGTCTGCCAAGGCAGGGCTGGTGAACATCCATATGGGGGACGGAGCGGAAAAGCTGGAATTTCTGCGGTATGTGAGAACCAATACCCAGATTCCTCCTGCCAATATGCTTCCCACCCATATTAACCGAAGCAAGACCCTGATGATGGACGGGATTGATTATGCAAAAAATCTGGGAGGTTATATGGATCTGACCACCAGCTCGGATCCGGATTTTCTGGAGCCGGACGAGGTGAAGGCAAGCTGCGGGCTAAAGATGGCATTGGATGCAGGGGTGGGGGAGGATCAGATAACATTTTCTTCGGACGGACAGGGAAGCCTGCCGGTGTTTTATTCGGACGGAACTTTAAAGGGACTGGGTGTGGGAAAAGTGTCTTCTCTGTACCGGGAGATGAAGGATGCTGTTTTGACAGACGGAGTGCCTCTGTCAAAAGCCCTTAAGACCGTTACATCCAACCCGGCCGCTCTTTTAAAACTTCCTTACAAGGGACGTATTGCAGAAGGGGCGGATGCAGATCTGGTGCTGGCAGATGAAAAGAGCCTTGTGGTGGATACGGTGATTGCAAAAGGAGTTGTGATGGTTTCAGAGGGGAAACCTATGGTGCGCGGGACATTTGAGGCAGCGCGATAAGGACGGAAAACGGCGCAGAGGAATGCGCTGGGAAAGAGGGAAAAGAACCATGGAGAAGAAAAAACAGTTTCAAATGCCTCATACCTACATTATTATTTTTGGTGTGATTTTGCTGGCAGCGCTTTTGACTGTGTTTGTGCCTTTGGGCAGGTATGAGACAAAAGAGATTACCTACATGATGAATGGTGAGGAAAAGAGCCGGACCGTGTTAGATTCGGAGAGCTTCCAATATGTGCTGGATGAGAACGGCAATAAAGTGACAAAGATTGCACCGCTGTTCGGCACCGAGGATTTCGGCGGCCAGGGTATTTTAAACTATGTGTTTGAGGGCATGACTGTAGGTGATAAAAACGGCACAGCAGTGGGAATCATTGCCTTTATCCTGGTAGTGGGAGGCGCTTTTGGCATTGTACTGCGGACCGGGGCTGTGGAGAGCGGCATTATGCGGGTGATCCAGATGACAGGCGGTAAGGAGATTCTGCTGATTCCGGTTCTGATTGTGCTGTTTTCTCTGGGCGGAGCCGTGTTTGGCATGGGAGAGGAGGCAATTCCCTTTGTGATGATTCTGGTTCCCATGTTTATTGCCATGGGATATGATGCAGTGGTGGGCATTATGTGTTCTTATGTGGCTACGCAGATCGGATTCGGAAGCTCCTGGCAGAATCCTTTTGGACTGGCAGTAGCCCAGGGAGTTGCCGGGGTGCCGGTGATGTCAGGAGCTTGGTTCAGGATTCCTATGTGGATTGCTTTTACTGCCATTGCATCTATATTTACCATGCGGTATGCCATGAAGATCAAGAAAAATCCCCGGCTGTCCGTGGCCTATGAGTCGGATGAGGCTTACCGGACGGAGTTTGCCAAAAACGGAAAGGAACTTCCGCCTTTTACCTTAGGGCATAAGCTGGTGCTTCTGACCATTGCAGCATGTATGGGGTGGACCATATGGGGCGTTGTGGCCAAGGGATACTATATTCCGGAGATTGCTTCTCAGTTTTTTGTGATGGGGCTGGTGTCAGGGATTATCGGGCTTGTGTTCCATTTAAATGATATGAAGCTAAATGATCTTCCCAAAGCATTTGATCAGGGAGCAGCGGATCTTTTAGGGGCAGCTATGTGTGTGGGAATGGCGCAGGGAATCATAATTATTTTAGGAGGAACCAGCGCTACGGACGGAACCGTGTTAAATACCATTCTCCATGGGCTTAGCGAAGGCATGAAGAATTTTCCGCCTATGATCTCTGCATGGTGCATGTATGTGTTTAATTTCTTTGTGGTGTCCGGTTCCGGACAGGCGGCTCTGACTATGCCGGTTATGGCTCCTTTGGCGGATCTGGTGGGAGTGGAGCGTCAGGTGGCTGTGGTCGCTTATCAGCTTGGAGATGCGTTCACTAATTTTATCGTACCCACATCCGGATGTCTTTTGGGGGCTTTGGCGGCAGCCAGGCTGGATTGGGGGAAATGGGCCAGATTTCAGATACGGTTCCAGGCAGTATTGTTTGTGTGTGCGTCAGCCACGGTTTTGCTGGCAGTGATGGTGGGGCTTGCTTAAAAAGCAGCCCCTATTTCTATAGTTGCATTTCTTGATGATTTTTTGTATACTATCCTCATTGGAGAATAGGAGGCAGAGATTGGTGGCAGTGACAGCGAACAAAAAGCCAGGATCAGGAAAAGAAGGCAGCAGGGCAGGAAACGCTAAGGGCAGGCAGGGAAGCGCCGGCGCAAAGACGGGAAATGCCGGCAGAGCAGGAGGCGCTGACAGCAGAGGAAGGAATGGGGCAAAAGGAGGCAGGAATACTGCTCCTGCAGCAGAAGATGCAGAGGATTTTATCGGCGCTGAGGTGCTGATTATTTTGTCTTTTGCCATAGCGGTTTTATTGTTTTTAAGTAACTTTAATCTATGTGGGTCAGCGGGGAAGTATCTTCGGGCTTTTCAGCTTGGGATTTTTGGAAGCGTGGGATTTGTGGCCCCGTTTCTTTTATTTGTGGGTACTTGTTTTTATCTTTCCAATCAGGGGAATGTGACGGCTATGCGCAAGCTGCTGGCTTGTGTGGCAGCAGTTCTTGTTTTGTGCGGATTTGCGCAGCTTTTGTTTGGAAAAGGGCTGGAGAAAGGAAGCAGTGTCTGGGAGTATTACCGTTTGTCCTCAGAGAGCGGAGCAGGCGGAGGGCTGATAGGAGGGCTTATCTGCGGGATATTAACATCGGTTTTGGGTAATATCGGCGCGTTTTTGGTGCTGACCGTATGTTTTGCCATCAGTGCCGTGTGCATAACGGAGCGTTCTCTTGTGAGGGCAGTGAAACGGCAGGGAGATGCTGCTTACCGGTATGCAAGAGAGGATTTTGACCGGAGGAGAGAGGAGCATGAGAGGCGGCAGGAAGAACGGCGTATTCAAAAGGAACAAAGGGTGCGGGGGGTGAACCTGGGGTCTACAGATCTGGCTGCCCAGGGAGAATTTTATGAGGAGTATGAGGCAGAAGACGGAAATCCGGATTATCCGGCTGACCAGACTGAAGAATATAATTACAACAGCCCGGGCATTGCTGCAAAGGAGGGATTGGCAGAGGAGAGCTGGCTGGCTGCAGAGGAGCAGCCTGTAAGCGTGACGAGAGAGGAATTGTCCAGGAAAGAAGAACTGCAGGAGCAGAGGAAAGGCAGAAAAGAAGAAGCCCGGCAGGCAGCGGCTGAAGAAGGCGGGAGAGAGCAGCAGGAAAAGGCTGTGGATCCGGCAGATGTTTTTGTGGGAAAGATTGTGATGCCTGCAAGATATGAGGAGGAGGATAAGGCTCCTTTTGAGGTGGACAAGGTGCTTTCCCCGGCAGAGTCGGCACAGCTTTTAGTGGCAGAGGGGATTTCCCGTCTCAGTGATTTTGAAGGGAGCTTTGGGAAGCCTGCGAAGCCGCCTGCTTTTCATACCCCGGCGTCAGAGCCGTCTTTTCATGGATTGTCTGAGGCGCTGGACGGGGGGAAAAGGGGAGAAGATAATAAGGAAAGAGAACGTTCCGGCTGGGAGCTTAAAGATGTGAGGACAGAATATGTGCATCCGGATAAACCGGCAGCAATGACGGCGCACAGGGAGGAAGAACCGGAGAACGAGATTTTCATGGGAGAAGCACCTGCAGGCCGGGGAGGGAGTGTACAGGCTGTGCGGCCTGTGGAGGAATACCAGCCGGAGATGGTTATTTGTGTTACTATTTGTATTGCTGTCTGTGTTGCTGCTGGGACTGCTTTCATTCATATTTTCCTTATATTCATTCCAGTCGTCCTCATCAACCATATCAATCACATGGTAATCGTTCTTATCAATCACATAATAGACGCCGTCGTCTGTTGAATGACAGGTTTTCTTTTCCAGCTCTCCGGAATTGTCGAAGTAGTACCATTTGCCGTCTACATTCTCATATCCAATCAATGCATAGCCGTCCTCATCAAAATAATACTGTTTTCCGGAAATCTTTGTCCAGCCTGTCTCGTATTTTCCATTGGAATTTATATATTGCTTTCCGCCGGAATTGTTTACCCATCCCTTTTTACTGTCACCAGAAGAAGATGGGGAGGATGAGCTGCCGCTTTGGGCGGCAGTCTGAGTCCCTACACTCTTGGTCTGCACCACCCCGTTTGTAATCCAGGCCCCGCTGTCATTTACATCATATCCATCTATGTTCGTAGATACATACATCCACCCATTCTCATTAAACCGATAGCTTTCCGCAGTCCCGTCATGATTGCCGTCAATCCAATCCCAGCCAGCCGCCGGATAAGACCCATCCTCTCTCTGATACCACCAGTTTGAGACTCCGTTCTCATTAACCGGTCTGGAAGGGTCCTGAATCCACCCTTCTGCAAATGCAGAACCTGCCATGGACAGAGACATAACCAAAACAGTCCCGCACATAACCCCAAATCTTCTCAATTTCCATTTCCTCCTTGTTGTATATTAGCTGTGAATAGGTTTTTCTCATGTTTTTCCAAAACATTCCCAAGCCAGATCCTCCCCTTCCCCCGGCAGCACTGTAATATGTTCTGCCATCTCTGCCGATCTCTTTACAATCCCGGCCAGCCTCCTTAAATCTTCCTCTGAAATCCCCCACCCAAACTTTTCTTCCAAGATGCCCTGAAGCATTTCCCACATCCAGTCCGGCGCCGCATTCATCAAAGATCCCACTCCTTTTACCAACAGCTTAGAATCTTCTCGCTCTAATATTCCTTTTGCGATTTGGGACAAAAGCTTAAGTCCTATAAGCCCGAATTTATCAGAAATCTGTTCTATAGAATCTACCCATTCCTGGTCTGTCTGCTGGTATTTTATTAAATAGGCCAACAGATAAGCTGTCAGCTCCGGATTCTCTCCCTGCAGCAGCAGGCTAAACTCCGCATTCTGACGATCCCTTTTAGAATTGTCTTTTCCTTCTTCCATAATAGGTTCTTCTGGCTCTGCCCCCAGCTTTAACTCTGCCATGGCTCCTAGAAACTCCATCATGTCGATCTTTCTGCTTCTGGTCAAAGACCGAAGACAGCTATTTAAGAACCGATCCAAAGCCTGCATTTTCCCTGCATCTTCTCCTTTTGCCCGAACAAGAAAACAACTATTTCCTTCCCCAAACCAGAAAAATGCATTGATGCAATGCTCTCTTAAAATCCCCCTTTTCCTATCTGCAAACCCTTGATAATAAAACCTTCGCCCCACATCATTCAATAAAATATTCACATAATCATATTCCATATTGTGATTCTCAATCACTTTCTGTCTTTCACAGATCCTGTCTTTGTAGTGTTTCACAAACTCATCTGAAAATCCCTGTCCGTCAAAGGACACACACCGGCTTATGGAATCATCCATCAGCGCAATATATTTTGCTTTATTTCCCCCTTTTGAATGTCCGGTGACTGTAATCTTGCAGAAATGCTCTGACAGCCCCAACGAACGATACCATTCTAACCCATTCTTCTGCTGTGCCGTAGAAACCTGGTCTTCTTCTCCGGTAGCTGCTCCACCCAAAAAGTCATCCCGCCACTCTCCTTTTGCTGTCCCCCGAAACACAACTACAGCTTCTTTGTCACGGCTTTCTATCAATACAGCGCTCATCCCTCCCCCGCCTCCGTCCGCTTCATCCCGATGGACTCTTTCAATCCACATACACCTCAGCTTCGGGTTCTCTGCAATCAAGCGGTTAATACGATTCCACTCTCTCCCTTTCATACAAAACCCACAATCTGCATTATCCGGATACGGCATTTTCTGCCTCTGTTCAACCAATACACCTATGGTATTTCCCTGATATTCATCCATTGTTCTTTTTTCGCCTTCCGGATTATACATCAGTTGGTTTAACAACAATAATTCTCCTACTGACAGCATTCTGCCCCCATTTTTATTATTTTCCCTCTATTTTATGTCATATGCTTCCGTTTCTTTATTCTATCCTGATTTTTTTGAATTTCTTCCATAATTATCACATATTTCTTCCATGGAAAAACTCCTGAGAATACCATAATGCAGTACTCCCAGGAGTTCTTATTTCCTTTGCCGGAATCAGACAACCACTCAATCCAGCTTCTTCACTGTAAGTGTGGCATTAACCCCGCTGCCAAGTGTTATCCCTACTACCAGCAATGCGGAAAGCGCCATGTCAACAGCACTTCCTGCTGTCAAGGTTA
>Ga0224742_10535_pt1 | contig 10060 bp, 11 predicted proteins | sample LIM_E_Water_Neg_FD_161631 | JGI IMG/M metagenome (GOLD analysis project Ga0224742, IMG submission 161631) | Enriched cells from gastrointestinal tract of the lab mouse from Pacific Northwest National Laboratory (PNNL), Richland, Washington... | ecosystem: Host-associated > Mammals > Digestive...
CGGTACCATTTACACTCTATTCTTTTGCAAGCTACTCTCCCATTGAAAAAGCAAAATCCAACATATCTTCTGCAATCTCCTCTTCCGGCTCCGGTTTGGATACTTGCGTTTCATCAAGTCTTTGTTTTGTACCTTGAAAAACAGCTTTGTCGGCAAAATAATCGGTTATACCTTCTAACACCACCTCCGCAACTTTATTTGCAAACTCCTTAATCTCGTCTCCTGAGTCTTCACACTGTTTACCTGAAAACCGTTTCCTCATCGCATTTTACGAATTACTTTGACTGCCTATCACTGCAATAAGCGCATCTGCAAGCACTTTTCCATAAGAGCCATCCCTACGATTCAACCCATGCAGATATTCCCATGCCCTGCGCTGGTTCTCATCTTCCATGCAGAATTTTACATTGGTACAGCGATATGTTCCTCTCATAAAATTTATTCCTTTCCCACAAATCAATCTATATCTTATCGGATATAGAAACAATGCAATCTATCTGCGCAATTTCTTCTCTGCCAAAATTTCATATCCCTTTGCATTGGCACAAATATCCGTAATAAAAGTCACTCCTGCCTTCTCTCCTAAATCCGAATAATTCTGAAGCAGACAGCCGCCTCCGCCAATCACATACAGGTGTACCAGTTCTTCCTTATATCCATAGTCTGTCAAACGCTTTCTGATATTTTCCGTATACTTTTTTGCAATATACTCTACTTTCTTAGCGATATTATCTGTTCTTCCCTGCAAACCTTTCCGCAGAAGCGGTTCAATCAACATTTCGGGAATATCCTCACCACTTTCCTTTGACAATTCTTTCTGTATCTCTTTCATACAGATACCTGCGCCGAATTTATCCGTTACAAGACTTTTTTCCAACGGCTTGTTGTCAATAATCTGCATCACGTTCATGGTTCCGTTTCCAATATCCGCCAGCATATTCATTCCCAACATCGCACCTAAATTGACAACAGCCGCAAATCCCTGTGGAAATATTTCTACGCCGCACAAATGCACATGATATCTCTCTTTTCGGAACTCAAAATGCAGTTCCTGTTCTTTCATCAGATAGCGCTTAAAGTCTGCGCCCTGACTTTTCATCCAAGCGAGCGGAAGCCCAACCGCCAATGTCACATTTGCTTCATGCAATCCCCCAAACTTCAATTCCTCCGCCAGTGCCGCAAGTGTCAGAATATAAAAGTCTTCGGAATCCGTTTTATTCCCCTGATATACCAAGTGCGACTCCCCAATCACATAAAATTTGTCCTTATATTTCACGAAATTTTTACTGACAATCGGTTCGTCCTCCATACATTCCACGCCTGTCCGAAATACTCTGTGCGGTTTTCATGTTTCCATATCCATGATCCACGCCGATAATTATTCTTGTGTTGCTTTTAAATTTCTGCATAATAAATGCCCTCCTGATTTCATGTTTATCTCTAAAACTTCTTTTCATCAGGACAAGCCTCTGCTATAATAAATTTACAAGATTTTCATAGAAGGGCTTGTCCTTTTTATGTCACGGATTAAATTGTTCCACCAATTCAATCTGTACCTGAAATGTCCCTGTTTCCGGCAGGGGCATTTTCACTTGATGCTTCATTCCGCTTTCGGTTCAGCATATCCGCAACTTTTTTCTGTTCGTTAGGATATAAATGCCCATATGTATTCAAGGTAATCTTAATATCCTTATGTCCCATGCGTTCCTTAATAACCATAGGCGCCACTCCCTGATGCGCAAGATACGCACATGCTGAATGTCTTAAATCGTGTACCCTAATCTTTTTTACCCCAGCCTTTTGAATATGCCGTACCATCTTATGCTGCACAGCTTCTCCTACGATTGGAAACAATCTTTCGCTATCAGGAAACTCATATAGTTTATTACAATATTCCTTTATCTCCTGTGTTAAAAATTCCGGTATGTCTATTGTTCTGACCGACTGTTCCGTCTTAGGCGTTGTGATGACATCTTTTCCTTCAGCCCGGTAATAGGTTTTTGAAATGGATATTTTGTTCTCCTGAAAATTTACGTCACTTTTTAATAACGCAAGTAATTCTCCAATACGCATACCCGTCCAGAATAAAATTTCAAACAGCACATAATATCTGCTTCCCGCTTCAATCGTATTAATGAATTGCTGGTACTCCTCATAAGTCCAGAAATCCATTTTATCCGCATCTGACTTCCCCATTTTCTTTACTTTCTTGCAGGGATTGTTTGTCAAGTTGTAGATATTGGAAGCATGGGTAAATAACGCTGTCATCTGATTCTGAAGCATCCGCAGATATGTCTGCGAATATCCAGCCTCCCGCATTTTATTCTGCCATTGAATAATATCTGCCGGTGTAATTTCATTCATGGACTTATTTTCAAAGTACGGAAGGATATGCCGTTCAATCATATATCTCTTATTCTTGATCGACCGTTCCTTCAATTCACCCTGCTTATCCCTGAAATATGTCTCAACAAAAGCTCCCACTTTCATATTCATGTCTGCTTCTGTTGTTTGCATAAATTGTTCCTCATACTCTTTTGCTTCTCTTTTTGTTTTGAAACCTCTTTTGCACTTTTGTTTCTGCCTGCCCGTCCAATCATTGTAACGGAACATACAATACCATGTTCCTCTCTGCTCATCCTTATAGACTGACATAAAATCTCCTTTCCTTTCAGGACAGTCTGCGGTTTGTCATATAATCAGTCCCGCAGAACTGCCCTCAAATTTGCTTTTCGTTTCAGCCACATATGCTATCTGAATGATATGCCGACCTCCTGTTACGCTGTTGTCACTCCACTTTGATACCCGTAAAACTTCTTATCCCAATATGCTCTGGGAATCTTGCCTGACACGACAATATAGCCGCTATCTTCCAGTTCTTTGTTCAACTGTCTGATAATCTTATATGCGTGTCCCTTAGAAACGCCAAGCATATCAACGACATCCTGTGCCGTTACCATATAATTGTTATTCATCTACCTCCCTCCTCCTGCACTGACGCTGTATATTGTCAAGTTTTTATTTTTGTATTTTAATTTATCTTGACTTGTTTCCTATAATAGATCAATACAGAATATTTGTCAAGATAATTTTGTTGAATTTATTTTTATCTTGTGATACTATTGTATCTATAAGAAAAGAAATGTATTTATGAGAAGCTATTTTACACCGTTCATCTGATAGAAAGGAATTTTAAGCATGAATTTATATTCGCAGGACATCATCAAAAATGATTTTCACTTTAGTGTTGCAACCTATGGCATTAACCGCCGCACCCACGAAGAAACGCTTTCTTCCACTTATGATTATAAGAATACGCACAAAAACGGTACTGCCTATTTTATAAAGAAAGCAGCTATCCATACCGGCATTATGGAAATTCTCGATTATGATATGCCGGAAAAAGAATCCGCTGTTGTGGCATTTCAGAAATTGAAGTCTGTTTTGCCGTTACTTGGCATTAACTGCACCTTTGACGAAGAAGCCTTCAATGTATATTGCTGCGAACACACACTAAAAGATATCGAAGCTTCTACCGAGCAAATCATGCCAATATTACAGTCCTGCTTTGAAAAACACCCGGCACTGTCTTATCTGTATCCTTTATTTCATATGGTAATGCGCACTTGCTATCAGCAAGCCGGAAAACCAGCCGATACGGAGCTACTTCAAGCCGCCAAACTATTATCCAAAGAAGTTGGCAGTCTTGAGACTTTATGTACGCAAGCAAGAGATTATTTAGATGCGGTTATCATAGCGCCGTCAAAACAAGATGTACAACTGCCTAGCAGTACAATAGCTGAAATATACCATTCTTATTGCCTGTATGCTAGTAAACAAGATTTTCAATCGGATGCATTATCCGCTATGGAAATAAAAGAAACTTTTCTGCCTGACATTCATACCCATACAGATACCCATTCCAATACAAAGGATTGGATAGAGTATTTAAACCATGCCTCTAACCTTATTACAGATAATGCAATCGGGAAATACCCTATTACATCATTCAAACAGTTCTTATGTATAGGCATTAGACTACTTCTTGAAGATGAACTCGTTATCAAAAAATGCAGACTATGTAATGGATATTTTCGTGTGAAGTATACTTCCAACCAAGAATACTGCACAAGAATATACAGAGACACTTCCACTACCTGTAATGAGTACGCCAGCCGGAAATCCTATAAGGAAAAATTATTCAGCCATCCGATTCATACGGAATTCACAAAATCATATAACAGGCTATATGCCCGTATCCGCAGAGGGAAACTGCCTGCTGACACGCCACTTATGGATCAGCTAAAAGCGCTCCATGACGAGTATACCGAAAAATATGAGAACACACATCAGAAAGACCGAGAAGCTATATGGAAAGAATATATAGAAAGAAATAAGGAACTGCTCAATTAGCGAACTTTTGTTATCATTCTGTTATCACGACTTATCAATCCCACCAAACATCGAAAAAAGGACTTTCCGAGAAACCTCGGAAAGTCCCATAAATTCAATGAATTTTCGATTACTCAATAATCGTAGCCACACGACCAGAACCTACTGTACGACCACCCTCACGAATAGCAAACGTAAGTCCTTGCTCCATAGCGATAGGATGAATCAGCTCGATGGTCATCTCTACGTTATCGCCAGGCATACACATCTCGGTACCTGCGGGCAATGCACAAACGCCGGTAACGTCGGTTGTTCTAAAATAGAACTGAGGACGATAATTGTTGAAGAAAGGTGTATGACGACCACCCTCGTCCTTGGTCAAAACGTAAACCTGAGCGGTAAACTTGGTATGGCAGGTAACGGTGCCGGGTTTAGCAAGAACCTGTCCTCTTTCGATTTCGGTTCTCTGAACACCACGAAGCAGTGCGCCGATGTTATCACCAGCCTGTGCCTCATCCAGCATCTTACGGAACATCTCGATACCGGTAACAACGGTCTTCTTGGTCTCTTCCTTGATACCGATGATTTCAACTTCATCGTTCAGATGCAGAACACCACGCTCTACACGACCGGTAGCAACGGTACCACGACCGGTAATGGTGAATACATCCTCTACAGGCATCAGGAAAGGCTTGTCAGTATCACGCTGAGGATCAGGAATGTAGGTATCTACTGTATCCATCAACTCCATGATCTTGTCGCCCCACTCGCCCATGGGATCTTCCAGAGCCTTAAGAGCGGAACCCTTGATGATAGGGCAGTCTGTGAACTCATACTCTTCCAGCTGCTCGGTGATCTCCATCTCAACCAGTTCAAGGAGCTCGGGATCGTCAACCATATCACACTTGTTCATGAATACAACGATATAAGGTACGCCAACCTGACGGGACAGAAGGATATGCTCCTTTGTCTGAGCCATAACACCGTCGGTAGCAGCTACAACAAGGATAGCGCCGTCCATCTGAGCAGCACCGGTGATCATGTTCTTTACATAGTCAGCATGGCCGGGGCAGTCTACGTGTGCATAATGTCTCTTTTCAGTCTGATACTCTACGTGTGCGGTAGAAATGGTGATACCACGCTCTCTCTCTTCGGGAGCCTTATCAATGTTCTCAAAATCTACCTTCTCATTACCGGCTACTCTCTCAGCCAGAACCTTGGTGATAGCAGCGGTCAGAGTTGTTTTACCATGGTCTACGTGACCGATGGTACCAATGTTACAATGGGGCTTGTTTCTTTCAAATTTAGCTTTAGCCATTATTGAAATCCTCCTTAACTTAATAAAACATATTGTTGTTTCCTCGCCGAAGCACGCCTATACATACTCGACGCTTCATAACTCGGTTACCTCTGGTTATAGTACCTGAAAACAGAAAAACGACCTTGCTTCCTATTATATTAAATAACCAGAGGATTTTCAAGCTATTTTTAATAATAAACCTCTTCTAATGTTACTGTTTGTTACTGTTCACTCCGTGACCGGTGACACATGCACAAAAACCGCTAAATAACGGTTTGGCACATAGCTGTACAAGAGATTATTCTAATCGCTTTGGCTTGTTCACGCAAAAGCACGTGCAACATCTCTCGGCGGGGGAATAACTACTGCTTACTCCATTCCCGGCAGCCTATGCGTAGAAATCACATAAAAGCAATTCCACACCTGTCGTTCTCGGCTTTACCATGCAAGAACAATGTGAAAAGTACCTCTCGGTGACAGTAAGTCACAGTAACTTTCTAATTAGCCTTTCTTTGCAGCCAGAACCTTCTCCTGAACACTCTTGGGAACCGGTTCATACTTTTCAAAGAACATGGAATAGTTGCCACGGCCCTGAGTCTTGGAACGGAGATCCGTGGAATAACCGAACATCTCGGCAAGGGGAACGAACGCGCGAACGATTTTACCGCCGCCGATATCATCCATTCCTTCCACACGTCCACGACGGGAATTCAAATCACCGATTACATCGCCCATATACTCTTCCGGCATGGTGACTTCCACCTTCATGATCGGCTCAAGGAGTACCGGCGCCGCTTTCTGCATCGCATCCTTAAACGCCATGGATCCTGCGATGTGGAATGCCATCTCAGAGGAGTCAACCTCATGATAGGAACCGTCGTACACATTCGCATGGACACCCAGCACGGGGAATCCTCCAAGAATACCTGCCTGTGCAGCTTCCCTGATACCTTCTCCCACTGCAGGAATATATTCCTTAGGGATGGATCCGCCCACAACAGTGGATTCGAACAAAAGTACAGGGGGCTCGTTGATCAGGATATTCGCCTTGGGATCAAATTCAAACTTCTCGCAGTTAGCCTCCAACGGCTCAAATTTAACCTTACAATGACCATACTGGCCGCGTCCGCCGGACTGCTTAGCATATTTGGAATCCACTTCCACAGACTTGGTAAATGCTTCCTTGTATGCAACCTGAGGCGCACCCACGTTAGCTTCCACCTTAAACTCACGAAGCAGACGGTCTACAATAATCTCCAAATGCAGCTCGCCCATACCGGCAATAATGGTCTGCCCGGTCTCCTGATCGGTGTGTGCACGGAAAGTAGGATCTTCCTCGGCCAGTTTTGCCAAAGCCTCACCCATCTTACCCTGACCCGCTTTGGTCTTAGGCTCAATGGCAAGCTCGATAACGGGCTCGGGGAACTCCATGGATTCCAAAATAACAGGATGCTGCTCGTCACAGATAGTATCACCTGTAGTCGTTAATTTAAAACCGACTGCCGCTGCAATATCTCCGGCATAAACCTTATCCAGCTCCGCACGCTTATTCGCATGCATCTGAAGAATACGTCCCACGCGCTCCTTCTTATCCTTTGTAGCATTCAGCACATAGGATCCGGAATTCATGGTACCGGAATATACACGGAAGAACGCCAGCTTTCCTACGAAAGGATCCGTCATAATCTTGAATGCCAAAGCCGCAAAAGGCTCGTCATCGGAAGAATGCTTCTCCACTTCGTTACCGTCCCTGTCAACACCCTTGATAGCAGGTATGTCGGTGGGAGCGGGCATATACTCAAGGATAGCATCCAAAAGCTTCTGGACACCCCTGTTCCGATATGCGGAACCGCAGCATACGGGAATCGCCGTACACTCACAGGTTGCCTTACGCAATACCTTTTTCAGTGCTTCAACGGAAGGCTCCTCGCCCTCCAAATACATCATTGTCAAGTCGTCATCCAGCTCACAGATTTTTTCCACCAGCTCGCTGTGATACAACTCCGCATCATCCTTCATATCACCGAGATCGTCAGTGACAGTGATGCTATCACCCTTATCATCATTATAGATATAGGCCTTCATCTCAAACAGGTCAATAATGCCTTTGAACTCATCTTCCTTACCAATAGGAAGCTGGAGAATAATGGCATTTTTACCAAGTCTTGTTCTGATTTGATCTACTGCACCATAGAAATTTGCACCCAAGATGTCCATCTTATTGATAAACGCCATACGGGGTACATTGTAGGTATCAGCCTGACGCCATACATTTTCGGACTGGGGCTCAACACCGCCCTTTGCACAGAAGACGCCTACGGCACCATCCAATACACGAAGGGAACGTTCTACTTCTACAGTGAAATCAACGTGGCCAGGAGTGTCTATAATATTGATACGATGCTCCAGCGCGCCGTCCATAGGCTTGGTCTCTTTTTCCAAAGTCCAATGACAGGTAGTAGCCGCTGAAGTAATGGTAATACCTCTTTCCTGTTCCTGCTCCATCCAGTCCATGGTAGCAGTACCTTCATGAGTATCACCGATCTTATAGTTAACACCAGTATAATACAGAATACGCTCGGTCAATGTGGTCTTACCAGCATCAATATGAGCCATGATTCCGATATTTCTGGTTCTCTCTAACGGATATTCTCTTCCAGCCAAGATTTTTTCCTCCTATTTTGATTCTGAAAGACTACAGAAAACAAAGAACTGACAGGCGCCCCCTAAGGCCAAGCCGCCGATACCGCTTTGTTCACACCGGGCAGTCAACCCGATTAATCCTTCTTCCTTGCAGACAAAAACGCCGCCCGCCGAAAACCGATAAATTCGATTCCCTCAAGGAAATGATTCTGCCGCCCCTCTTAGAAACGATAATGAGCAAAAGCCTTGTTTGCCTCTGCCATCTTGTGCATATCTTCTTTTCTCTTAACCGCAGCGCCGGTATTGTTAGCTGCGTCAAGGATTTCATTTGCCAGTCTGTCCTCCATGGTCTTCTCACTTCTCTTACGAGAGAACATGGTCAGCCAGCGGAGCCCCAAAGCCTGACGTCTGTCAGCCCTAACCTCGATAGGCACCTGATAGGTAGCACCACCGATACGTCTCGCCTTTACCTCCAGAACAGGCATGATATTGTTCATAGCCGTCTCAAACACTTCCAGAGCAGGCTTTCCGGATTTCTCCTCTACTTTTGCAAACGCACCATATACAATCTTCTGGGCAACACCCTTCTTACCGTCAAGCATAATGTTGTTGATAAGCTTGGTCACTACCTTATTATTGTATAAAGGATCTGCTAATACATCTCTTTTCTGAATATGACCTTTACGTGGCACGGTTCTTCCCTCCTTAACTACAATAAATCAATTCGTTAAATCATCGGTACTCACATGTGTTTCCCCAAGTGTTCGTGCTGTGATATCTGTATAACAGAATTCCAACACTTTCTTAGTTTCGTTTAGATTTGTCCCGAATCTCCTTTAAAGCAGCGATTATTTCTTTGCTTCCTTAGGTCTCTTAGCGCCGTACTTGGAACGAGCCTGCTTTCTGTTTGAAACACCTGCGGTATCAAGAGTACCACGAATGATGTGATATCTTACACCGGGAAGATCCTTTACTCTTCCACCGCGGATCAAAACAACGCTGTGCTCCTGAAGATTATGTCCCTCACCGGGAATATAGCTTGTCACTTCGATTCCGTTGGAAAGACGTACTCTGGCGATCTTTCTAAGAGCTGAGTTAGGCTTTTTAGGTGTGTCAGTTTTTACTGCGGTACACACACCGCGCTTCTGGGGAGCAGACACATTTGTAGCCTTCTTATGAAGGGAATTGTAGCCTTTCTGAAGAGCAGGTGCTGTGGACTTCTTTACAGATGTCTGACGTCCTTTTCTTACTAACTGGTTAAATGTTGGCATTCTGTTTCACCTCTTTCTAAATTGTATCATTATACATGCTCACAAAAAAAGCATCCGCACGCATGCTTTATTAGTATAGCCGCTTACGAATGCAATGTCAATCATTTTTTTGGAAAATTCAGATAAAACGGCGCCATAACGTCACTGTCCACTCCGTTCACATCAACAGATGCACGGAAATCACAACAACAGCGTTTTCACCCATGCCCGTTTCAGGTTTGCCACGCACAACAACACTTCGCAGAATGCTTTGCATCCTTCTCAAAGTGATTTCAGTTCGGCAATATACCTCTTTAGGGCATCCTCCCAAGAAGGCAGTCTCTCGAATCCCTTCTCCGTCAGCTTATCCTTGCTCATGCGGCTGTTCATAGGACGGTTCGCTTTTGCCCCGTATTCCTCCGACGTAACCGGAACCACATTTACCTTCACTCCGGCCTCCTTAAAAATAGCGCAG
>Ga0224742_10538_pt1 | contig 10040 bp, 9 predicted proteins | sample LIM_E_Water_Neg_FD_161631 | JGI IMG/M metagenome (GOLD analysis project Ga0224742, IMG submission 161631) | Enriched cells from gastrointestinal tract of the lab mouse from Pacific Northwest National Laboratory (PNNL), Richland, Washington... | ecosystem: Host-associated > Mammals > Digestive...
GTGTCCATGAGACCTTTCACGCCAAAACACAGAAACCGGTCATCGACAATATTGGTGTGCCCATTGAAATATTTGGACTCGGCCCCCACGCACATGGAGTAGATGCCAAGGCACACTTCTTGGAGCATTTCCTCGGTATAAAGATATTTGCGCTCCTTATCGTAGGTGTGGAATTCCTCCTGGCACAGCTTGTAGAAGTCAGAGAGGATGGGGAAATCACAGGGCTTCTTTTCAGAATAATCTGTGCTGTCGGTGATACCGAACCGGGCGTACAGCTTCATGAGCAGGATCTCTATGGTGTCGATCTGAGCGTCGGTGAAGTCCTTATAGGCCCGGAAGAAGTCTTTCAAAAAGGCAATATGCTGTGAGAGCCTTGTCACCCGCTTGAAAGCGTCAGGGGTAGCTGCGTCTACCTCGCCGGAACCGTCTGTCCATGCTTTCGGCTCCAAGGGGTTGATGGTGTACTCCCCGGACATAAAGTCGATATAGCAGCCGCCCAGGGCGCGGGTCAATTCCTCGTACTCGGATTCCGCGTCCAGGCAGATGCAGGTCTTGCCGGACTCGCGCAGATTTGTTAAAATGAGCTTCAGCAGGTACGATTTTCCCTGCCCGGAGTTACCGAGAATCAGGATGTTGCTGGTGGTCTTATCCTCTGCCCGGCGGTCAAAATCCACGAGCACATTGGAACCATACTTGTCCCTTCCGATATAGAGTCCATGGGGGTCAGTCTTACCGGAGAAGTTGAAAGGATAAAGATTCGCTACCGAGCTGGCAGGCAGCACCCGCTCATACTGTGCTCCGAACTGGTTTGCGCCCACAGGCAGAACAGAAAGAAAGCCCTCTTTCTGCCGCAGGGTCAGCCGGTCAACGGAGATTTTCGAGCGTGTCAGCTCCATGCTGATCTCGCTCTGGAGTTCCTTCAGCTTATCCAGGCTCCGGGCCTTTAGCTCGATAAAAACAGAACAATGCAAAAGTGATTCCTTGTTTTTACGCAGATTTGCCAGTAACTCCACCACATCCTGGAGGTTTCCCTGGGCTTCGATGGTTTCATTGACATCGTTGCCGCCGGACATGAGCTTGTTTTTCCTGGTGGCGTTCTGGAGGATCTTCCTCTGCTCCATAGGCTCCACCAGCCGGTGATAAATGCGCAAAGTTACCCCGCTGCGGTCGGCGAGCTGAGAAAAGATAGCCTGTTCCTCGGTGCTGGGCGGGTACTCCCGCACCACCCACACGCTGCGGTAGCTGTCGCCCACGATATAATAATCGCTCATAAAGCGTACTGCACCTGGCAGGATGCAGTCGAAAAAATCCTTGGTAAGGATGGCTTCCAACTGGGCCGGATTCTTCTTTTTGTTCTTTTTATTTTTGGACATAGTCACACAACCTTTCTATAATTTTGCAGCCAGCACCAGCAGCCTGCCGTTGTGGGCGGAGTCGTAACAGGTAGACAAAGTCAGGATTTGAGTGCCAAACTCTGGTCTGCTGACTACTTGAAATAGTGCCTTGCCAATGATTCTCTCAACAGCACTGTTGAAATCTTTCGCGCCAGTGGCACCTACGAACTTGTACCAGTCATCATTACTTTTGACCCAGGCCACGGCGAACACCCGATATTCCGCGCAGCCGTCTGCCGTCTGAAATTCTACACTGGGGTGGGCCTTGCAGAAATCCTCCCGCACATACCCTTGCAGACCGGCGAACATGGTTCCATTCATCATGTTGTGTCCGTAGATGATGAGATTGTCGCTGTCCAATGCACACCGAGAATCCAAAAAAGGAACGCCCGACTCGCTGTACTCGCCCTGAAAATTGCGGCGCAGATACTTTTCAGGATTGTCAGGCGTGTGCATCACGGGATAGTTGATATCGGTTTCAGGGATGCACAGCCAGCCTATAAAATCATCGTTCATGGCGAACAGTTCGGAGAGGTCGCGCTGCGCCGGTTCATTCTCAGGAGGAGATCCCTCTGAGACATCCTCACTATTCGGCTTTGTACTAGCAGCAGGCGGTTCCGTTGGGGTGGGAGTTACATTGGAATTTTCCACTGTCACCAGCTTGACAAGCTGCTCAAAATCCTCTTTTTCTTTCTGCCGTGAGAGCAGTTCCCTGCCAATCATCACCCCACAGGTGACGAGGACAGCCGACAGCAGAAACGCAAAAACGCCGAATTTAATCCTCCGGCTCATATTGTCCTACCTCGAAAAATTGGCCGCCGTCTGTATCCGGGAGTTGGTCGCCGTTCATGCTGGCGTCGAAATAGATAGCCAAGAATCGCTTGATGTCGCTCTTGCGCATACGCCTGACTTCAAATCCCTGCTCGGAGATTACTTTCTCAATACGGTTCACAGCCTGGAACACCTGGTCAGCTTTCATCCCCTTGCACCGGCTGATAAACAGGAACTGCCGGGCGGTCGCCATCTCAGCCTGCGCCCGGTCGAGCATTTCTCTGTCCTGCTCCAAGAGCTGGCGCACCAGCGGATTTCCTTCCTCCTGGAGCCGTCCCCGCAGATACGCCTGGTTATCGTCAAAGCACTCGCAGGAGTCCGTGCAGGTGATCTCAATGTCGGGAATGGCGGACAAGACCATCATCAGATGGCGAATCTTTATCTCGATATTCGTGTGGGACAGCACCGAGATATTGGTGGGAGACACCAGAAAAAACAAGAGCTCGCCACGGTTGGTGGCAAGCCCGTATCGGGTGAAATTCTGGATACCCATGAGTTCTTGGGTGGAGCGGCCTTTTTTCTTTTTGCCCATTTGATTACCTCCAATCGTAGATTTGCTGGCTTGAAATGAAATAGCGCACAGCATATTTCAAGAAATCCAGCACTGTGGCGTCATCCATGCGGATGGTGAGAAACCCAAAGCACAGTGTCAGCGCTGCCGGTATCATGAAGTGGAGCTGCACCAGCGCCAGCACGGACAGCAGCGCCGCTACGCACAAAATGGCGAAGTCCCGCAGGCTCCACAGCCAGAGATTCGCCGTCGCTTTCAGGTTTTGTGGATATAAATAGGTCGTCATTACATACCTCCCATGACCGGCCCCTCGGCAATATCTTCGCAGAATTCCTGGGGTGTTTGGCCATATTCTTCCTCGATTTTCTCTGTAATCATGTCCTTAATGAGCTGGGCCTCGGCGGCTGTCGGCTCGTAATCGAAATAAGAGGAGCCATCATCCCGGCTGATCTCGCACTCGATGCGGAGGCTGTCCTCGAAGGGGTTGAATTTGCCATACATATTCAGCCAGGTACCATCGTCGCCGCTGGTGTGGATGCCGAATTTCTTGTCCACATCGAACCAGGTTTCGATATAAACTGTGATCTCCTGCCCGATGTCGCAGTCCACGTCCATCTCCCGGTCGATGGCGATGTCGCCCCGCTCCAATTCCAGATTATCTTTCATAGGCACCTCACGCTATGGCTTTTGCCACAGACCGGGTCATGTTGACCGCTGTGCTGGTGGCATGAACCACGCTCATCATATTCACCTTGACCGAGCTGTCCAGCCCAAACTGCTGGGCGATCCTCGGTACTTCCCCTGCTGCCAGCATGATTCCCAGGGCCAGCAGCATATTGTCCGAGAACGTCAGCAGGCCAAGAAACAGCAAGATTGTCTGCAAAAATGCTGTCAAACACAGTGCGATGATCTGCTTGACCCACTGGTTGAAACCGTCCGTATAACCTCTGGGAACGCTGAACATATACAGTGCTCCTACCGCCATTTGGATTAACAGGATTCCCCCGCGCTTGATATTTGCGAAGAAAATTTTCATCACGCAGTAGGCAAAAGCCACCAGCGCCAGCAGCTCGAACAGCCCTATCACCGTATTCTGTGGTACCACGAAGTTTGCCGTCAGGATGGCAATGCTCTGCTCGGAAAGTCCCTGCACTTGTTGCCCGGAGAAGATGCGGGTCAAATCTCCCGCGAAGGTGTTTTGCAAACTGATGGAAAACTTGTACAGTTCCACTGGCAGAATACCTATGAGCGAACAAGCGAAAAAGCCTTTCAGCACATTTATTGCCGTGGTCTTGACACTGGCCCGTCCGGTCTGATACTCTATAGCCACATCGAAAACAGCAACCACCGTCCCGGCGATGAACAGCGACCAGCCGAACATTGTAAACAGGGATATGGTTGCGCTTACCCAGTTCAGGTCGAAGATATCCGCGCCCATGTTGCCCATCATGGTGAAGAAATCGCTGGCCGCGTCAAAAATCGTGTTGTAAAACCATCGTATCATGGCGTCCCAGATGGCCGCCGAGACCTGTTCTCCAATCGTATCGAACACTCCGCCCACGGCACTTCCGATGCCGCCGAGAATGTCGCCTAACCAATCAAAAATGTGAATCACCTCCGAAAAATGTAAGCAGGAGGAGCGCATTGCCCCTCCCACTCCGTGTATATTTTTACAGAATTGTCCAGATATAGAGCGGGGCTGTCAGGGTGAAAATCAGGCAGGCAAACAGGATTGCCGGAGCGGTAAACTCCAGTTGGCCATGCTTGCGATAATCAAAATACGCGCCGCCAACCTTGACGAAAAACAGCACCGCCAGGATCATGTCTATGACGGGGAACACCACGTTGTCCACCACCGTGCGGATCTGGGTCTGTGCCGCTGTCCAGGTGCTCTGGATAGCCCCGGCCACGTCGCCGGTCGCCATAGCGGGAATTGCCAGAACCGGCACCAGCAGGGCCGCGAGCACAGTGCAAAGCAAAAACTTTTTCCATCTTTTTCTCATGCTGAAACATCTCCTATCACTTTTTTGATTTCGTGCTCTTTGATGGTTTTGACCTTGATATTGAGGTTGTTCGCCAACTTGATTTCAGCCCTCATGCCGTCCGTAGTCTGGTTGTCGAACACCCAAACCTCGTCACAAAACCAGAGCAGACTAAGCCCCGCAGCCATGCCCATCTCACGTTCCTCCGGGATGCTGTCATCCAAACAAAGCGCATAAAAATGCGGGGTGACCGGAGCCGCCCCGCACCTCAGTGCGAATTCGCTATAACGCTTTGCTTTTTCCAAATTGCCCTCCACGTCCCCCGAAAGGGGCGCGCAGATATACACCTTTTTCATCGCTCACCATCCTCTTTTTTCTTTCTGTTGTACATGATGATGCCAGCCGCCAGCCCGCCTAGAGCGATAGCGCCTAGGCCGATCCAGAAACCCATGATGGAGCGGTCGCCGGTCTGCGGATTGCCGGGGTTCGGTGTGGTAGGTTTTCCGGGGGTGACCGGCACGATCTTCACAGTCTGGCCCTCGTCATTGATATCCTCATGGGCGGCGATCTTCACCTCGCCCTGGTAGAGCGTTTCGAACACCACGAGTTCCGTGGTCTGGGTGATGCCGCTGCCGTCGAAAGTGAACTTTACTACAGTTTCACCATCGGCCTTTTCGGGAGTAAAAACAGTTTCAGCCTTGATTTCCTTATCGCCAACCTTGAACGGGTTGCCGGTCGCCTTATCCATGAGAACACCCACCAGCTTGTACTCCGTGCCGGGGGTCAAATTCTTGTAGGACACCACATCGTCGATGGTGATCTCCTTGCTGGGCGCGGCCTCTTTCTTACCGCCGATAGTGGCAGTTGTGCCGATCTCCGGCCTGGTCACAACGATGGTGACGGTCTGCTCCTTGTCGCCAATATCCTCATGACGGGCGATCTCCTTGCCGTTCAGAGACAGTTTCTCGAACACCACGATATCTGTAGTGGAGTTCACCCAAGAAGTGTCAAAGGGGAAGGGAACCGTGACCTCTCCTTCAGATTTTTCGGGAGTAAACACAACCTCGGCGCGGATTTCCTCGCCGTTGAGCTTAAAGGGTTCGCCGGTGGTTTTGTTCATGAGCGTACCAGCCAGCTTGTACTCCTTGCCAGCGGTCAGGCCCTTGTAAGAAACCACGTCCTCAATAGTGATGAGTCCCTCGCCAGATACCTCTTTCTTGCCGTCCACAGTTGCCTTGGTGCCGATTCTCGGCCCGGTGACAGTGACCTTGACGGTCTGTGCGGGGTCTTCAATATTGGCGTGTGCCGCCAGTTCGATACCTTCTCTGGACAGGCTCTCGAAGGCAACGATTTCCGTAGAATCCACCAACCCAGTGGTGTCAAAGGTGAACTGTACTACAGTCTCACCGTCTGCCGTTTCGGGAGTAAAGGTGCTTTCTGCATGAATTTCCTCGCCGCCCACCTTGAGGGCCTCACCGGTGTTCTTGTCCATGAGAATGCCGTAGACACTGTACTCCTTGCCAGGGGTCAGATTCTTGAACGCCACCACATCGTCAATGGTGACCGGCCCGTCGATGGTAACCTCTTTTTCCTCTCCGATGGTGGCCTGGGTGCCGATCTCCGGCACTTTGACAGTGACTGTCTGATTTTCATCTTCCAGGTCAGCATGGACAGCCAGTTCCCGGCCATCCTGATACAGACTCTCGAATACTACGATGTCGGTGTCGGTCTTGATATACTTGGCGTCGAACTCAAACGCAACCGTTACCGTGCCGCTGGGGTTCTCAGGAGTGAAGATAGTTTCGGCCTTTACCTGCTCGCCATTGATTTTCAGGGGTTCACCGGTGGCCTTATCCATAAGCACACCCTTAACAACGTACTCCTTACCCGGCACAAGGTGGGTGTACTCCACCACATCCTCCAGAGTGAAAACCTCGGTGGCATTGACTTCCTTCTCGCCGCCGATGCTGGCGGTAGTCCCCAACTCAGGCACCTTATCGTTGACCACGTTGATTTCAATAATCTGCTCGTCCCTCTCCACCTGCACATGATGAATATCCGTGTTGGGCAGATATCCCTCGGCAGGCTGCAGCTCCCGGACGATCCAATTCCCCAGAGGAATATCCTCAAAGGAGAACACGCCGTTTTCATCTGAGGTGGAGGTCAGTATGGCGGTGTCGGAGGTGAACTGTAGTGCATCAGGACGGAACAAGCCGAACAGCGCCCCGGCAATGGTTTCCTGGGTCTCCCGGTCGATTTTCAAGCCCTTGATGCTGCCGTAGATGAGTTGGTTGGCGATGGGTTCGCCATCGTTCAGCTTGATTTCCACAACAGAAACATCCGCCCCAGCATACTCGAATACAACCGGGTACACAGTGTCCGGCAGGGTGTAGTGCTTATCAGTAGAAATCTCTTTGACATAGTAACTGCCCAGAGGCAGATCGGTGGCAAACACAGCCGAGCCATCCTCGGCACAGTTAATGGTCTCAATCAGCCCATCGGCGGGAATAACGGAACCGTCAGCGGCAGTGATATCCTCGCTGGCGTACAGCCCAAACTGCACAGTGGTAATTTCGCCATTCATGCCAATCTGGAACCGCTCGTCCTGCTCCAGCACCTTATCGAGGCTGATTTTTATCTTCTGCCGGTCGTCATGGAGGGTAGCGCTGGCCTCGGTAATCTCCACCTCCTGCCCGGCGTAGATCAGCTCTACCGTGTGCGTTTCCGTGTCCAGAACCGTGCCAAAGGGGGCTTCGATTTCCCGCACCTGGTATTTCCCCAGGTAGAGGGGTTCGGTGGCAACGGGGCCGTCTTGGGCGCTCGTAAGGGTGGCAACTACCTCGCCCGTAGCATAGCGCAGAGTACCGTCGGGAGTAATGATGTCCTCGGCGGCAGTCACCTCGTAGACCGCGCCTGCCAACTGCTTTTCCTCGTAGACCGGCTGATAGCTGACAGGCAATTCGATTTCGTTGCCGTCCTCATCTGTGGCCACGCCACCCAGAATCGTGACGGAGGAGAACACCTCGCCCAGTTTGGTGATAGAAATCGTGCCCTTTTGGGGCATATTGGGCCGCTCCACTTCTACCACGGTGACATCACTTACATTGCTGGAGCCCGCAGGCGTAATGTCAAAATAGACAGGCTGGTCGTTCAGCACATAGCCATAAGGGGCCTGCACCTCCACCAGAGAGTACCCGGTGCCATAGGGCAAAACCTCCGGAGTGATGAGCGTGCCGTCTGTTGTGGTATAGAAGGTGTCGATGGTGGTCACCGCAGGGTAGGTGAACCGCATGGTAACCAACTGCCCGTTAGGGTCGTAAATCTGGAATCCGGCCCCGGCGTAGGGAATGGCTTTCCCCGTCTCGGCATCGGTCTTGATTACCTTGACGTAGCTGGTGAACGGAGCGTTGTTGATGAGGTAACGATAAACGCCGCCGTCCTTATTGATGAACACGTCGAAGTCTTTCATGAGCTCACGGCCATCCCAGCCCTTGGTCTGGCGGACAGTGTACACGCCGTAAGGGAGCCTTGGAGGAAGTAGATACGGCAATTCGCTATGTGGTGCCCGCCGCTCAGACCGCCAATATCGAATGGGAAAAAGCCACCAACGCCAGTTTCCGCAACGTCCTCAAGAAGTTCAATATCACTCTTAACAAGGTGGATGGCGAAACCAGCACTCAGCAAGGCGATGCTACTCTGGCAGGGGCTGTCTATGGCATTTATAAGGATGGCGAGTTGGTGGACACCTATACCACGGATTCTGACGGACATTTTACCACCGGCTACTATGTATGCGATTCCGGTTGGACTGTGCAGGAGATCAGCCCCAGCGAGGGATATCTGCTGGATGAAACCGTGTACCCTGTGGGCGCTGACCCCAAACAGTATGAGGTGGAGTTTAACTCCGCGCCTGCCCTTACCAGCCCTGAGACCGTGCAGAAAGGGAAAATTACCATTATCAAGCACTGTGACGATGGCTCCACGCAGATCGAGACCCCGGAGGTCGGCGCGGAGTTTGCTGTGTTCCTGAAATCCTCCGGCAGCTATGACAGCGCCAAGGAGTCCGAGAGGGACTACCTGGTTTGTGACGAAAACGGCTATGCGGAAACCAAGCTGCTCACCCGCTGCCAATGGGCACATCGCTGAACTGCGCTACACCAGAGCTGTTCGTAGTGGCGTAGAGGTCAACGGTTTCACCCATGGAAGACGTACCGAAAAGGTGGAACTGAACGCCGCTGTTCAGCCCATCCTCGCTGTTTTTGGTGACGGTCAAGCTGCCTTTTTGCAAGCTGTTGTTGAAGCCGACAGTCGCCGTCTGCCCGGCCTGGACTGTCACCTTTTGCGGTTCCTGGGGAACGTAATCGCCGGACACCTGCTCCATGACGGTGTACTCGCCAGGCTGGAGGTTGTCGATTTGCACCTCGCCGCAGCTATTGGTGGTAACGGTCTGATTGATGCCGTTCCCTGTGATTTTGAAGGTGATGCCCTCTACCTTGCCGTCCTCGGAGGTTTTCACGATTTTAGCGGAGCCGTAAGAGACATTCAACTTGAGATAGGCAGCAATGGGGTCTGTGACGGACTGCGTATAGGTGACCGTGTTCTGCTGGCCCACGCCGGGACCGAAAGTGCCGTCATCCCACACTACCAGCCCCATACGTTTGGAATCCTTTTTGCTGGCGCTGACAGTCACATCGCCGGTGGGGGCCGTGGGGGATGTGATCGTCAGCACATTGCCGCTGGTGGTGAACTTCATGGCACTATAGTCGGACGAAAAAGTGTAGTTGCCCAGCACCTTGTTGGTGTCGGTCAGCGAGGCAGTGTACTGGCTGCCGTCCCATTCCAACTCGATAGTGGGCGCTTTACCACGGCTTTTCGCCATGAAGGACGGCACCTTGCTGTGATTCTGCACACTGGTGACCATGGAGTTATACTTGTCCATGATACGAGAACGGAGCGGGTGTCCCTGCTTGATAAAATCGAGCACAGGATTTTTCCCGCCGGTGCTGACATGGCCGAACTGCTCATCCCTCTCGCCAACGATAGTTTCCCAAATCAGGAGCTGCGTGGCGTACACATGAGCCAGCTTGTCAGCGGCAGCGCTGTTCTGCGATATTGCCGGTGTAGCCATACTGCAAAATCCGGCCAATAAGAGATTTAATGGTGTCGGCATCGATAGTCTTGTTGAGGGACGAAGGGTAGTTGTCCCAAAAGGTTTCGTCCTTCGCCGTAAAGGTGTGGGCGTTGTCGATGGGAGTCCCCGGCTCGATACAGTACGCCACTTTGCCATCATAGGAACCGACCGCGAAGGTGGCGAACATATCA
>Ga0224742_10539_pt1 | contig 10040 bp, 10 predicted proteins | sample LIM_E_Water_Neg_FD_161631 | JGI IMG/M metagenome (GOLD analysis project Ga0224742, IMG submission 161631) | Enriched cells from gastrointestinal tract of the lab mouse from Pacific Northwest National Laboratory (PNNL), Richland, Washington... | ecosystem: Host-associated > Mammals > Digestive...
TGTAGCCGACGCTATCAATACAGCACGATCAAATGATGGTCGCGACTTCAAAGCCCTCGAAGCCAAGCTCGAGGCTGCTGAAAAGGCGCTGGAGCAGTTGCGCAGTGATTGCCAGTCGCCAATAGATTTGTACGAGCGCAACGGGCCAGAGTTCACCTCTCCGCAAGGCAATGAATACGAAAGCACGTCTTACGTGGTGGCGAAGTTTGCCGAACTGGTTGCGGCAATAGACGCAGCCCGCGCAGCGCTGGGAGGGAAGCCATGAATACATCATTTCTGCTCATGGCTCAGTACAGCGGTAAAGCGATCATCCCGGTCGAGGATCTTTGCAGGGACTACTTTCCTCATCTGACACCAGAGAAGTTCGTGCGGAAGGTTATGAGCGGCGATATAAAAATTCCGCTCGTTCGAATCGAGGAAAGCCAGAAGGCTGCAAAAGGCGTTTATCTTGATGATTTAGCCCAGTATTTGGACGAACGTCGCGCCGCTGCCTTGCGCGAATATAAGCAGTTTCATGGGTGATGTTGTACCGATAGAGGTACAACACCCCGTTCATGCGATATTCTAATAGATTGTAATAATTTCGTTTTTCAAAAAACTTCCGCCCCATCAATCATGGGCGCAACAGCAAAGCGCACGTCCGGATAGTTGCGTTTTTTTGATTTTATTTCAGTCATTTATACAACAATCCTGAGAATGCGATTCAGTCGCAGTCGACGCTTTCGGCATTTATTTGAATTCGGAAGGGTGCCAAAAGCCACAATTGATCAAAATGATCAAGTTTCACCAATATTGCAGTCGCTCCTCAATATAGTGAGCCGAAGCGAATTTTCATACCCGATGTGGGGACTCTGGCTGCTCCAAAGACTGTCTTCTCACCCAATAAACATTATGATCAATCACAGAAGCATTCTCCCGATTCTCATCTGCGTAGTTAAAGGACATTCAGCGTGACCTCCTTTTCCCCTTTCGGCAAATCATTCGATGCGTTTCTTTTCGACATGGACGGCACGATATTGAGTTCCATTGAAGCGACCGAACGTGTGTGGAGCGAATGGGCGATACGTCATGGCATCGATCCGGTCACATTCCTGCCGACGATCCACGGTGTCCGGGCCGTCGAAACCGTCCGTCGCCTTGCTCTGCCGGGCGTGGACCCCATCCGCGAGGCGGAGATATTGTTTCAGGCCGAAATGGCGGATCTGGACGGTATCGCACCTATCGACGGTGCGTATGACTTTCTCAGTTCATTGCCGCAAGACCGTTGGGCCATCGTGACCTCGGCGCCACTTGAACTTGCTACCCGCCGCGTCGCCGCAGCAGGACTGCCGATGCCAAAGACCATCGTTTCCGCCGAAGATGTAGAGCGTGGCAAGCCGAGCCCCGAATGTTTCCAGCTTGGCGCGAAACGACTTGGTTTCGACCCACACAATTGCCTTGTGTTCGAGGATGCGCCAGCCGGTATCGTTGCCGGAGAAACTGCCGGTGCGAGCGTTGTCGTGGTCACCGCAACACATCCGCACTCCCCAAAGACATCCCATCTGAGCATTGAAAGCTACCGCTCTCTGCAGCTCGATATTCTGGATGATGGCAGACTGGCGCTGGAACCGACCACGCCCATCCCGGTAGGTTAGAGCATAATCCGACCGGAGTGAAACGAGGATCGATAAGATTATGCTTGAAATAGAAATATTTAGAGCGTCGGTCTGATCCAATCAGATCGATGCTCTAAATAACCCGCCGTCCCTCTCGCCAAACGGTGCGGATGATCGGAACGTGATCGGCAATCTGCACACGAACCAGATCAGCTCGCTTGCCGGCAACAATCTCGCCGCGATCCTCCAGCCCCACCGCTTTGGCGGGGTTGGCGGAAACCAGACGAATGGCTTGAGGAAGCGAGATATTCTCGACGACATCAGCGAGAAAAAACGCCGACTGCATCATGCTGGCCGGGATATAATCCGACGATATGATATCGAGATGCCCGGCTTCGACCAGCTCGCGCGCAGACACATTTCCCGAATGCGAACCGCCGCGTACGACATTCGGCGCCCCCATAAGCACCGACATTCCGGAATCTTTTGACGCTTTCGCAGCTGTATGTGTCGTGGGAAATTCCGCGACGCGTATTCCCTGTGCCTGTGCTTCCGCGACATGCTCTGTCGTCGCGTCATCGTGGCTCGCCAGAATAACCCCGCGCTGGTGGCACAATTCGGCAATCGCCTTGCGTGTCGGCGCGGAATATTGCTGGGACTGCCCGATACGCCGCTCGCAATAGAGCCGGAACTCTTCTTCCGAGAATTTCAGCTTGCGAATAAAATATGTCTTGTAGGTTTCGATATCCGTGAACTGCCGCTGCCCCGGCGCGTGATCCATCAGCGATACCAGCCTGACCAGCGCCTGATTGCCAAACTGTTCGAAGGCAGGAAGGCAGTCGGGTGCGGAAACCTCGCAACGCAAATGCAGGAAATGGTCGGCGCGCAGACGGCCAGCATCGCGGCCTTCGGCAATCGCCGACGAAAGCTTGCGCATATCGTCGATACCCGTTTCGGCGTCATCATCGAAACCGATACGCAATGCGTCGAAAACGGTGGTGATCCCGGAGGCGGCAATCTGGGCATCATGCGCCTGTACGGCGGCAATCGGGTTCCAGCGCACCTTGGGGCGCGGAGCATAGTGTCCTTCGAGATGATCTGTGTGCAGTTCCACCAGTCCCGGCGTCAGGAAGTCGCCTTCCATATCTTCGCCAATACTGGAGGTGCCGGTAGAGATATCGGCGATCTTGCCGCCGACGAGCTTCAGAGAACCGAGAACGACATCGTCGGAGAGCACGATACGGGCGTTGCGCAGAACCGTTTCATTTCCCATTGCTTACGGCCTCCCAACCGCTCGTGAGGCCCGAGCAGACGCAACCTTGCCACCGGTCAGAGGATGCAGCGAATGAATCTCGAAGGGAGCCCCTTTCTCAGGTTCCACGAACAGCGCGAGATTCGCAACCTCTACGGCGTCGTCCAGCAGCGGCGTAAAGAATTCGTCCAGCGTCCGCTCCACGCGGGCGCGGTCTTTCTCCTCAACCGGGCCGGTCAGGGTCATGTGAAAGCGGAACTCCTCGAAAACATAAGGATACCCCCAGCGTTCGATGTTGTGCCGCTGTATCTCGCTGAGACGCTCCGGTTGCCGCTTTGCAATTTCCGCCTCAGTGAGTGGTGCGCGAAACCGGTCGAAGGCAACGACGACATCATTGGCGAGCTGGTTCAGCTCAGCAACCGGCTCTTCCGGCACAAGAGCGAAGAACGGGCCAATTGCATGCAGCTTCAAACGGGGAATGACGACCGGTGACGCCGACGATGCGAAATGCATCAATGCGGAAAGCAGGTCATTTTCAGTATGTTCTTCATCCAGACGGAACGGCGCTTTCATGGTCGCATGAAAACCATAACGGCGCGGTTCTTCGGTCAGCTGGGCGATTTCAGCGGTCGCGAGCGAGCGAATCGCAGGCATTTTGACCGGCTCCCCGCTGAACGCATTGCGCCCGAGCCAGTTTGCGGCAACCTTCAAAAGCGCATCATTGGATGGCGGCGTGAAATAAATCGCATAACGCATGTCAAATCCTTGGCTGAGGTTCGCTACACGGCGTCAGCGGAACTCCAAAATATCAGGTAATGCATCGTGCTTTTGAAAAGCTATCCCGATTTTGAGGGCGATGCAGTCGGGGGATGCTTACACAATGAATGTGGCAAGTCGATAAAGGCTGGATGACTACCGACAAACCAATTTTACATAACGGCAAATTAGTATAGGCGTTAGCCCCATTGGAAGTGAGGAGACTGACATGGGCGGATTTGCGTCTATCGGCGAATGCATGATCGAGCTTTCAGGCAATGAAGGCGATCAATGGCGCATGGGTTTTGCGGGTGATACGCTGAACACCGCCTGGTACATGCGGGCACTGATGGAGAAATCCTACCCTGTCGAATATGTGACCGCTTTCGGCGAAGACAGCTTCTCCCAGAAGCAGCGCGTATTCCTGACATCAAATGGAATCGGAATCGCCCATAGCCCCATTATTGACGGGCTTCATCCCGGTCTTTACGCAATCACGCTCAACGGCGCCGAGCGTTCCTTCACCTACTGGCGGAGCGACGCCGCCGCAAGGCGTCTCGCCAGCGACCGCGAAGCCCTTGAAAAAAGCCTGACCGGCCGTGACATCATCTATTTTTCGGGCATTTCAATCGCCATCATCCTGCCCGAGCATCGCGACACATTTTTCGATGTCTTGCGGGAGTGCCGTGCCGCCGGCTCAAGAATCGCGTTCGATCCGAATTTCCGCCACCAGCTCTGGCCCGACCGGAAAGTTGCGCAGGAGATCATCAGCGAAGCGATGCGCATTGCGGATATTGCCCTACCCACATTTCCCGATGAACAAGCGCTCTTTGGCGACAAGGATGCCGCTGCTTGTGCAGATCGCCTTGCCGCACTCGGCGTGAAAGAGATCGTCGTCAAGGACGGCACCGAACCGGCTCTGGTCGTCTCCGGCGATGAAAGAGTGTCAGTACCGTCCGTTGTGGCGCAAGCCGTGGACACCACCGGCGCTGGCGACAGCTTCAACGGTGCCTATCTTGCTGCGCGATTGAACGGGCTCGCGCCGGTGGATGCAGCCCGCAAGGCGCATCTGGTTGCAGCGCGTGTCGTTGAGATACGCGGCGCGCTCGCTCCGATGGAAACCGCACGCGCCGCTTTTGCTGATTGATTATTTTTCGCGTGAAAAGCTGAAATGGCTGGTCTGGGCGTAAATCTCACCCGGACGCAATATTGCCTGCGGGAAATACGGATATTCCAGCGATCCCGGCCATATCTGCGGCTCAAGACAGAAACCCGCGTGTTTTCCGTAAGGCTTGCCCATCAGGCCGATGCAATCATTGGCCATGGTGTTGCCTGCATAGAACTGAACGCCCGGTTCTGTCGTTGAGATATCGAGACGAATACCGGAACGAGCGCCCTTGACCGACGCGCATGGGCGCAATGGTCCCCGCGCTGCGGTCAGGCAGAAATTACTGTCATACTGGACCTGACTGCCATTCTCCTCAAAGCGAATCGGACGGAACTCCCGGAAATCGAAAGGCGTTCCTTTGACCGGCAGAACGCGTCCGTCCGGAATGAGAGCATCATCGACCGGCATATAGGCGTCGGCGTCGATCTTGAGCTGATGATCGAGAATATCGCCCTCGCCGCCATCATCGAGATTGAAGTAGCTGTGATGTAGCAGGTTACAGACGGTCGGCTTGTCGGTCACCGCTTCCAGCCGCACGATGAGCGTCCCATCCCCGGTGAGCATATAGGTGCAGCTGACATTCAGGTTGCCGGGAAACCCCATCTCGCCATCGGTTGCCACCGTCGCAAGCGTCACGAAATCCGGACCGTTTCCGGTTATCTTCCAGACGCGATTGCCGAGCCCCTTGCTGCCGCCGTGCAGATTGTGGCGGCCCTGAAAATTCGGCTCTACCTCGTAAGTCGTTCCGTCCAGATCAAACCGGGCATTGCGGATGCGATTGGCCGAACGACCCGCAATCGCACCCAGATGCGGTGAATGGGCCGGATAATCGGCAAAGTCGCGATAGCCGATCACCAGCGGAGCCGCATGGCCCTCCATGCGCAGATCCTGAATGGCTGCGCCCCAATTGATGATCCTGGCCGTCAGCGGGCCATTGGAGATCGTGAGCCGGTGAACCACCTGCCCGTCCGGTGCATATCCAAAGATTTCCGAATTCACTTTTGCCCGCCTGTCAATGATGCAGCGATGAGATGCTCATGAAGCCGCATCATCGTGCAGTACGCAAGACACATCGTGATCAAATAATGATTTTGAACCAATCTTGATTGAATGCATGAACAAGTAGTTTTCACACTATTTTCTTCTGAAGAACCAATGATATCCTGAGCTATAAATTACTGTTTTTATCGATAAATACTAAATTAGAGGCTTTTTCAATGAAGTCGAATTTCCAGAAAGTCATGCCTTATATTTTTAGTGAAGAAGGCGGATATGCAGACAATCCCGCTGATCCCGGCGGCGCAACCAATATGGGTATTACCATCGCAACCCTGTCCGCGTGGGACGGACATCAGGTATCGCCCGAAGATGTAAAGGAAATGACGCCAGCAACTGCCACGCAAATCTATCAGGCGCAATTCTGGAACAAGATCGACGGAGACAACCTGCCTTCGGGTCTCGACTACGCCCTGTTCGACTTTTCTGTCAATTCAGGTCCCGCACGCGCGGCAAGAATGCTGCAAGGTATTCTGGGCTTGCCCGAAGATGGAATAATTGGAGCCCAGACGGTTGCGGCCGCCAATATGCGATCTACCGACGAGGTCATCAATGCTTTGTGCGATGCACGCGCATCCTGGCTGGAAGGGTTGTCTACAGCCTCGACCTTCGGCAAAGGCTGGCTCGCCCGTGTCGAACGGGTGCGTTCTCGCGCTCTGGCGCTCGCAGCCAACGCGCCCATCATCCATGCCGCAGGACCGACGAATGATATCTCACCCAAGGCCCGTCAGGGCGATATGGCCGTCACATCTGTTTTGAAGCACCCGGAAGCTTTGGGGACAATGGGGAGCGTGACATCAGGCCTCGTGGCAATTGCATCGGGGAATGGCCCGGTGCAATACGCACTGGCAATTGTGATGATCGCCTGTGCTGCGGTTGGTCTTTGGTATTTTGTGAGGCGCGTCAGAAACGAACCCTAGCCCAGTTGTAATAACTCAGTTTTGAGAATATTTCCAAAATTAGAGTTTGTCTTTATGTTGCGCTTCGTATGTTGCGCGCCTTATATGCGGTTTTGAAAGCTCGGTGACTATGAAAGTAATATGACTTTCCCTGTCACCGGAAAAACGCTAGACACGCGCAAACAGTCAGATGCGTGCCAACTGTGGCACCGCCATGAATAAAGGAATCGAAACTTGTCCTCTACTTTTGACAAAGTCGCCGACATCATCGCCGAAACCAGTGAAATCGACCGTGACACCATCACGCCAGATAGCCACACCATCGACGATCTGGGCATCGACAGCCTCGACTTCCTCGACATCGTCTTCGCCATCGACAAGGCTTTCGGCATCAAGATTCCGCTTGAGCAGTGGACCCAGGAAGTGAACGAAGGCAAGGTTCCGACCGAAGAATATTTCGTTCTCAAGAACCTCTGCGCAAAAATCGATGAGCTGGTTGCAGCCAAAAAAGGCTGATCCGGCACATAATATGGCGGTATTGAGGGGTGAACAGAAATGTTCGCCCTGATTCCGTTTCTGGTAGCGCAAATTTTTCGCGTGTCAGAGCAGTCTCAGCATCGACGGACAAACGGGACCCATGCAGAACAATAAAGTCGTCATCACAGGTATCGGCATCATCTCCTCGCTCGGCGAAGGGGTCGATGTGCATTGGAACGCTTTCTCGAAGGCTGGCACCGAGCCGCGCCTCGAAAAGGAAGCCTTTGCGCCCTACACTGTTCATCCATTGGGTGAAGTGGACTGGAGCCTGCAGATTCCAAAGCGTGGCGATCAGCGCCAGATGGAAACCTGGCAGCGCCTTGGCACCTATGCCGCAGGGCTTGCTCTGCAGGATGCTGGCATGAAGGACGACGAGGCGCTTTGCGCGACCATGGATATGGTCGTGGGTGCCGGTGGCGGCGAACGCGACATCACCGTCGATATGCAGATTCTGGATGAAGGCCGCACCCGCAACGATCGCGGCGTCATGCTGAACGAGAAACTCTCGACCGAACTGCGCCCGACCCTGTTTCTGGCGCAGCTTTCCAACCTGCTCGCAGGCAATATTTCGATCGTCCACAAGGTGACCGGTTCTTCGCGTACCTTCATGGGCGAGGAAGGTTCCGGCCTTTCGGCTATCGAAACCGCAGCCGCGCGCATTCGCACGGGTCAGAGCACTCATGCGCTGGTTGGCGGTTCCTACAATGCCGAACATTTCGACATGATTCTCGGTCACGAGCTTGGCGGACTGCTCAAGCATGATGGCTGGGCACCGCTCTGGCAGCGTGACGGTTCGGCTGGCGGCGGCATGATTTCCGGTTCCGGCGGCGTGTTCCTTGTTCTGGAAAGCGCTGACCACGCAGCCAAGCGCGGTGCACGCGCTTATGCGGAAGTTGCCGGCATCGAAAGTGCACAAATCCGACGCGACAGCGCAGACCTCACAAATACCATCCGCGAACTCATCCTTGCAGCCAATGGCGGCAAGGATCCCTCCTATGTTGTTTCCGCTGCTTCCGGCGCCCATGAAGCGACCGGCGCGGAGAAAACCGCATTGGACGCTCTGTCAGCCACTTATCGCGGCGTTTCCGGCCTGACCGGTCATTTGCGCGAAGCGCAGTTCCCGCTGGCGCTGGCACTTGCGGCCATATCCGTCTGGAAAGGCGAGGCTTTTGCACCGCTGGATGCATCCGAAAAGGATGCCAGTGGTCCAATCAGCGAAGCAATTGTCACCGCAGTCGGAGCGACTCGTGCCGAAGGCGCAGCAAAGCTGGTGAGAGTATAAGATGACGAAATATACAGACCATCTCGGCCGTCCCATTGTCGCCATTACCGGAGCAGGTGTGGTTTCCTCGCTCGGTCAGGGCAAGGAAGACAACTGGGCTGCATTGACCGGCGGAAAATCGGGTATCCATGCCATCACCCGCTTTCCAACCGACAACCTCAATACACGCTTCTCCGGAACGGTTGATTTCCTGGCCGAAAGCGATGTGGGCGCATCGGCGCTCTCCGAAGCGCTGGCCCGGCTCGCAGGTGAGGAAGCTCTTGCCCAGTCCGGTCTTTCGTCTACCGATTTCGGCGGTCCGCTTTTTCTGGCAGCTCCTCCGGTCGAACTGGACTGGAAAAGCCGGTTTGCACTTGATGCGACCGTGAAGAATGAAGGTCCGGCAAGCTATCAGCTCCTGCTGGAAGCATGCCGCCGCGCCCGTCAGAATGACCTCTTCAATACGACCCAGTTCGGCTATATCGCTGAACGCCTGTCGGAAGCTTTTGGCACGCGCGGCCTGCCGATCACGCTTTCGACCGCATGTGCCTCGGGTGCGACTGCGATCCAGCTTGGTGTCGAAGCCATCCGTCGTGGCGAAAGTGATCGGGTTCTTTCCATCGGAACTGACGGCTCCGTCTCTGCCGAAGCCCTGATCCGCTTCTCGCTGCTTTCGGCCCTTTCCACCCAGAACGACAAGCCGGAAAAGGCTTCCAAGCCTTTCTCCAAGGATCGTGATGGCTTTGCCATGTCGGAAGGGTCCGGCGCGCTGGTGATGGAATCACTCGAAAGCGCTGTTGCACGCGGCGCCAAGGTTCTGGGCATTCTGGCCGGTTGCGGCGAAAAGGCCGATGATTTCCACCGCACCCGTTCCAAGCCGGACGCTTCACCTGCCATTGGCACGGTGCGCGCCGCATTGGCCGATGCCGGTCTGACCGAAGAGCAAATTTCCTATATCAACGCCCACGGCACCTCGACGCCGGAGAACGACAAGATGGAATATCTGGCGCTTTCGACCGTATTCGGCGACAAGCTTGCCTCGATCCCGGTTTCGTCCAACAAGTCGATGATCGGCCATACGCTGACCGCTGCGGGTGCAATCGAGGCAGTCTTCTCGCTGCTGACGATCCAGACGGGTACCCTGCCCCCGACCATCAATTATGACAATCCGGACCCGGCTATTCCGCTTGATGTCGTGCCGAATGTAAAGCGTCAGGCGGAAGTTTCTGCCGTGCTTTCCAACTCGTTCGGTTTCGGCGGACAGAATACGAGCCTTGTTTTGGCGGCAAATCCGAATTAATCGGTCCGACAAATACGAATTTTCCCATGATCCCGGACGGTTCGCCGTTTCCGGGATTATGTCTTGAAAAGGATTACTTCATGCGCGCCTTGCAGCTTCTCGACGATCGCCGCCTTGAAATCACCGATATCGCACCGCCGCCTGCCCCCGGCATTGGCGAGGTAACCGTGAAGATCAAGGCCGTTGCGCTCAACCACATCGACGTGTGGGGCTGGC
>Ga0224742_10540_pt1 | contig 10030 bp, 5 predicted proteins | sample LIM_E_Water_Neg_FD_161631 | JGI IMG/M metagenome (GOLD analysis project Ga0224742, IMG submission 161631) | Enriched cells from gastrointestinal tract of the lab mouse from Pacific Northwest National Laboratory (PNNL), Richland, Washington... | ecosystem: Host-associated > Mammals > Digestive...
ACAGGCAGCGGATTCTATGAACTTCCAAAGGGAAAAAGCAGATTCTGATAGGCGTGGGCAAAGGAATCATATTTTTCCCGATTCGGAAAATCCCACAAAGGCAGGCAAACGGCAAAGGCAGTCTGCAAAAAAGCGGTGGCTGTATGAAGCACAGGCCAAGAATCCCGTGTCTGAACCGGCAGGCGGTCCGTTATCCGGATTGCCCGTACAGCCTTTATCAGAAAACCATACATATTTCGTGCAGGAGCCGGACAGCGATGTGGATGCTGAATCGGAAATCCCGGAGTCGGAATCAGGCAGGGGACTGTCGGAACATTCCTCACGCATGGAGAGTATCCGGGGGCATCCGTCCAGCGGAAGGAGCTATGCAAAGGCTGTGGCAGAGACAAGCCACAGCCGGAAGAAAAAGCTGGTGCAGTCGCATTTCCGAAAAGGGGATGGACAGCAGGCAGGCGGCGAAGATGGCAATAGGGATTCCGTGAAAAAGAATGACCGATACCGGGAGACACCGGGGGATGCAGGGGAAACCTTAGATCCTGTCCGTGAAAAAGCAAAAGCGGGAGCAGATACATAAAGAACAGAAAAAGCAATCCTCCCGTCTTTCTTTTGGAGATGATGAAAGCGGCATGGTACACGGGGCAGGCGTGGGGATCAGTAAAAAAGCCGCGTCTGCGGCATCCCATTCCGTGTCAGCTTATGCACACGGGAAGGTGCATGAAGCGGAGCAGGATAATTCTGCGGCAGAGGGCGCACACCGGGCGGAAGTCATGGCAGAACATTCTTTGCGGAATGCCATGCGTACCTCCCGCCGGATGGTGCAGAGGAAGCTCTCCCGGTGGAGGGAATCCCCGGAAGGGGAAGGCATGAAAAGCCGCCTGCAGTTTGAAGCTTCACAGGAAACGGCAGAATCCGTGGGAAAGCAGTTGGCAGAAACGGAGCAGGCAGGGAAAACAATCCAGAAAAAATTCTGGCAGAAACAGCGGATCAAAAAATCCTATCAGGCGGCAAAGAGAGGTGAGAAAACAACAGCAGAGGCGGCAAAAGCCACGCAGTCTGTATTTGACAAAATAAAAAGCAAGGCGGCATCCGTTTTAAAAAATAATAAAGGGATATTTGGGGCAGTAGCAGTCATAGGGCTGCTTTTTTTGATGCTCTCGGCAGGCTTGTCAAGCTGTAGCGCTATGGTCGAGGGAGCCTCATCCAGTATCATTGGCTCCACTTACCCAAGCACGGATGAAGATATTTATGCTACGGAAAATGCGTATGCGGCATTGGAAGCCGCCCTGAACCGCCAGATCAACAACATGGAATCCACCCATCCGGGGTATGACGAATACTGGTACCAGGTAGACGAAATCTCCCACAATCCTTACCATTTGATATCCTATTTCACTGCGAAATATGGGGAGTTCACTTACCAACAGGTAAAAGATGAAGTGGAAGAAATTTCCCGGGAGCAGTACAGCCTGTATGTGGATGAAGTCAATGATACGATAACGGAAACAAAAACTGTCCGTGTCGGGGAATCTCTGGGGCAGGTGGTAACGAGCGGGTATTGCAACTGTTCCATCTGCTGCGGTTCATGGTCAGGCGGGCCAACGGCCAGCGGCGCATATCCCACGGCAAACCATACGATAGCGGTGGACGCCGCCAATCCTTTTGTGCCGATGGGGACAAAGGTGGTGATGAACGGCGTGGAGTATGTAGTGGAGGACACCGGGGCGTTTGCCCGGTACGGGGTGCAGTTTGACGTTTATTATGACAGTCATTCCGCTGCGTCTGCACATGGGCATAAAACGTGGGAAGCGTTTATTGCAGATGATAACGGTAATCAAGAAGTGGAAGTGACTACGACGGAAGAGATTAACCGTCTGGAGGTGAAACTGGCGAACCATAACCTGGATACCGTCCTGCGGAGCCGGATGGATGAAAATGAGGAAAAGCGGTATGACCTTTACAATGGGACTTACGGTAACCGGAATTATTTATTTGACGTGGGAAGCCTGCCCGGTGGTGGCGGTGCGGATGGATACGGGTATGAGATCCCGTCCGAGGCATTGTCGGATGAAAAGTTTGCAAGGATGATCCATGAGGCAGAAAAATATTTAGGGCGTCCGTATGTGTGGGGCGGGGCTTCACCGAGTACCGGGTTTGACTGTTCCGGGTTTGTCAGTTGGGTTATTAACAACTGTGGGAATGGATGGAACGTGGGACGGCAGACAGCGGAAGGTCTGCGTGGGTGCTGTGCTTATGTATCGCCTGCACAGGCAAAGCCGGGGGATTTGATATTCTTTGAAAAAACATATCCGACAGCCGGTGCAAGCCATGTGGGAATCTATGTGGGCAACAATATGATGATCCACTGCGGCGACCCAATCCAATATACGAACATAAGTTCACCATACTGGCAGCAACATCTGCTCGGATTTGGAAGGTTGCCTTAAATAAATGGAGGATGATATGGCGCAGATACAATATCAATTTAATAAAAACGATGAATATTTCACGCCTGCATATGCTGTTTACCCAATTGTGAAACGTCTCAAAGCGGGTTCCAGGGTATGGTGCCCGTTTGACACAAAGGACAGTGAATTTGTTAAAGTGTTTGTCCAGCAAGGATTTGATGTTGTTTACGGGCATATTCGGACAGGGCAGGATTTCTTTCGTGTTCGTGTCCCGGAATGCGATTATATTGTCAGCAATCCGCCATACAGCTTAAAAAATGAAGTATTGAAAAGGCTGTATGAAATTGGCAGGCCGTTCGCTATGCTGGTAAATTTTCAGGGGATATTTGACAGCCGGGAACGCTTTCAAATGTTTAAAGAACAAAAGGTGGAAATGCTTTGGCTTAGTCCAAGGGTGAATTATATGAGAGAGAGTAAGACGTTTCTTAAGGGTGTGCCGTTCCAAAGCGGTTATATATGCAGCGGAATTTGTGAAAAGCAACTGGAATTTGAATATCTGGTAAAACAGTGAATCAGGCAACAGAGGAAATGAGGTGGTGAACATGAACAAAAAGCTACATCGTATCCTGAATGAAATTCAGAAAACGGAGGAAAAGATTGCCGCATGGCAGGAGCATTTAGGGGAGCTGAACGTCCAGAAGGAAATGTTAGAGGATGCGGAGATTATAAAGAGCGTCCGTTCCATGCGGCTTGGGAGCAGGGAGCTATTAGCTGTTCTGGAGGGCGTTCAGAATGGGACAGTGATACTTTCGGAGAAGCCGGAAATGACGGATGATTCCAATATTGACGGAAGTACAGAACCAGGGAATCTGTCGGAGATAACAGAAAATACGGCAGAAACAGCGGAAAACACGGCAGAGGGATTCTCTGCAGGACAGGGGCTGCCGGAGGATGCGGCAGCGGAAAGGAAGGATTTTTAGATGAAAGACAGAATTAAAAAATATCTGATGGTAATTACGATGGTCGTGGGGATGCTGTTTTCTGCGGCTATGCCTGCATTGGCATATACTGGCGGTGCGGAGCAGACGGGGGCTGACAGTTCAAATGCAGGAAACGTCACCGGGAATATCAGTGTAGAGACAGAAGATTCGGAAGATGCGGCGGTTACAGAAGAACCATCGGATACGGAAGAATCAGAGGATGAAGGCTCACAGGGCAGGGTGCAGGGAACTCCGTTTTCTGTGCCTGGGAACGGGCAGTTGGTGGATGATATGGCAGACGATGAAAGCAAACAGTTTCTGACTATCCAGACTAAGAACGGCAATACCTTTTTCATGGTATTAGACCGTTCCAATAATACGGAGAATGTCTACATGCTCTCCATGATTGACGAAAATGACCTGGCAGAGTTTATCGGGGAAACAAAGGAAGAACCGGAACAGGAGCAGCCATCTGTAATCATTCCGGAGACAGAAAAACCATCTGCGCCGGAGGAACCAGAAACGGAGACAGAACCGGAAGAAAAGAAAGGCGGCATGAATACAGGCGCTCTGCTTGCGGTAATTGTGCTTTTGGCTGGCGGCATCGGCGGTTGTTATTATTTTAAAGTGCTGAAACCAAGGCAGGACGAGGATGAAATGGACGGCGAGGATCTGGAATTTTACGACGGCGGCGCATATATCAATGAGGACAAGGATGATTCTGATGATGAAGGGGAGGATGAATAATGTTTTTGGTGATTGCGGAGAAACCGAGTGTATCGCAGAGTATAGCTAAAATTCTTTCTGCCGGGGAGCGGGAGGACGGCTATCTGTCGGGGAAAGACTGCATTGTAAGCTGGTGCCTGGGGCACCTGGCGGAGTACATTCCCCCGGAAGTTTACGATCCCAGATATGAAAAATGGGAGTTTGCAGACCTGCCGATTGTGCCGGAGCGGTGGGAATTATCCGTTGCAAAAGATAAGAAAAAGCAGTTTGCCGTCTTAAAAAAGCTGCTGAACCGGAAGGATATAGATTATGTGGTCAATGCCTGTGACGCAGGGCGGGAAGGGGAGCTGATCTTCAAGCGTGTCTATGACCTGTCGGGCAGCAACATCCCGGTCAGGCGGCTGTGGATCAGTTCTATGGAGGACAGCGCAATCCGGGAAGGGTTTACCAATCTGAAAGATGGAGGGGAATACAAAAACCTCTGTGAAGCCTCCATATGCAGGGCAAAAGCGGACTGGCTGATCGGGATGAACGCAACCAGGGCGTTTACCACGAAATATTATAAACGGCTGACGGTGGGGCGTGTCCAGACACCCACGCTGGCCATGCTGGTGGAGCGGCAGGATGCCATTGACGGGTTTGTGAAGGAAGCCTATTACAAAGTATCCATTGAGGGAAATGGGATTCGAGCTGTATCGGAAACGCTCAAAGATGAAGCGGAAAGCATTGCCCTGGCTGAAAAATGCAATGGGAAACCTGCAGTTATCGCCAAAGCAGAGAAAATCCGGAAGAAAAACCAGCCGCCGAAACTCTATGACCTAACCACTTTGCAGAGGGAGGCAAACCGTTTCTTTGGGTATACGGCGCAGGAAACACTGCGAGAGTTGCAGAAACTGTATGAAGCAAGATTAGTTACCTATCCCCGGACGGACAGCCAGTATATTACGGCTGATATGGAGCAGACGGCTTTAGAATTATTAGAACTGTTGCCGGAGCTGCTCCCTTGCTTACAGGGAGAACAGATCGGGGTGAATGTCGGACGTATTATCAATAATGACAAGGTTTCCGACCACCATGCACTGTTGCCGACAAAAGAGGCGTTGGAGGAGGATTTTGAAGAACTGTCGGAACGGCAAAGAAATATCTTCCGACTGATCGGGCAGCGTCTGGCGCAGGCAGTGTCCGAAGAATGTATTTATGAGGAAACAAAGGTTACGGTTTTGTGCGAGGGGCATGAGTTCTCTGCAAAAGGGAAAACCATTGTTCAGCCGGGTTTTAAAAAGATTGAAGAAGCCTTCCGTAATTCTGTGCAAGAAGAAAAGCAAGCGGATAAAAATAGAACAGATGATACGGCATCCATTCCAGAGGGCTTACAGGAAGGGATGCGGATTGCAGAAGTCCGGGCAGAGAACAGCAGGCATTACAGTTCCCCGCCGAAGCCATACAGCGAGGACACGCTGTTAGCCGCAATGGAACGTGCCGGGAATCAGGATTTTGACGGGGATACGGAGAAGAAAGGGCTTGGAACGCCTGCAACCAGGGCATCCATCTTGGAAAAACTGGTTTTCTCCGGCTATGCAAAGCGGAGCGGAAAGCAGATCCTCCCGACAGCAGACGGGAAGGAATTGATTGCCGTACTGCCGGATTACCTGAAATCTGCCGCCATGACTGCAGAATGGGAAAATAAGCTGCTCCTAATGGAGAAGGGAGAGATGGAAAGCAGTGAGTTTTTGCAGGGGATTACCGATTTGATTGATACGATGCTTGCAGGCTGCAGCGCCATATCCGGGGAAGAACAGAACCGTTTCCGTCAGAGGGAGAGCGTTGGGATATGCCCGGTATGTGGAAACCCTGTGTACGAGGGGAAAAAGAATTTTTACTGTAATAACCGGGAATGTTCTTTCTGCTTATGGAAAGAGAACCGCTATCTTTCCAGTATGAAAAAGCTGGTGGATAAGAAGATGGCAGTGGATTTACTGGAGAAGGGGCGTACCCATGTGAAGGATCTCTATTCACAGAGGACAGGGAAAACCTTTGCGGCAGACCTGTTGATGAAGGTGGAGGACGGGCGTGCAAATTTCAGCCTGGAGTTTCCAAAGAAAAAGGGAAATGCGAAATCCGGCAGGAATACAGGAAAACAGAAATAAAAATTAGGGATATGCCGCTCTTGTATCGGAAGATGTATTTTGATAAAACAACTTTTTGGTACAGGGGCGGTATTTATATGGAGGTTTTATATGGCAATGTTAAATGAGATCCGCGGGCTTGCGGAGTATGAGGCAAAGGCCGTCACCAGCTCCCCGCGGGACTGGATGAAGTATCTGGACACGGCGGCAAAGCTGTACCGTTATTCTTTTCCGGATACGCTTTTGATCCACGCACAGCGCCCGGATGCGACCGCCTGTGCATCGCTGGAGCTGTGGAATTGGAGGATGAACCGGTGGGTGAACCGTGGGGCAAAAGGGATCGCACTGATTGACGATACCGGGCCGACACGAAGGCTTAAGTATGTATTCGATATTTCCGATACCCATATGGTGCGTGGCGGCAGGACGCCAAACCTGTGGAGGATTGAAGCTGCACAAAAGGGAGCCGTCCTTGACCATCTGGCAGATGTTTACGGGTTGTCAGAGGTGGATGCTGCAGACCTGCCCTTTGCATTATCCGAAATTTCCCGCCAGTTGACGGAGGAGAACTTAGAGGAGGCGATGGAGGGCCTTCTGTATGAAACGGAAGGGACATTTTTAGAAGGGTTGGACGAGGATACGATCCGTGTGGAGTTTCGGCGGCTTTTGATGAACAGCGCTTTTTATACGCTGGCTGTCCGCTGCGGCCTTGATCCGATGGCGTATCTGGAGGAAGAAGATTTTTTCGCGATTACCGATTACAATGCACTGCCTGTACTGACCTTCCTGGGAAATGCCACAAGCCAGCTTGTAGAGCCTGTCCTTGTGGATATTGGACGGACGGTGCGGAGGATCCTGATAGAAGAATATCAGAAAACGGTTGCAAAAGAGAATGGAATCGGCTATAATGAATTTAACACTTTAAAGCGCGAAAGTGAAAACAAAAAAGGAGGAAATGAGCATGGAACTGACTTACCACCGCAAAGGGGATTACCTGTTCCCGAACCTGACCATAGAGGAACCGAAAGTGACCATCGGGAAGTACGGGATGCTGCGCCGGACGTACCTGAAGGAGAACCGGAAAGGATGGTACCAGAGCATGATGCTGTCGGGGAAACTGGACAAACACTTGATGGAGATCGAGCAGGCAGCGACAGAGAGGATGGAAACCCTGATGAAAGGGTTGCTTCTGAAATACCCAGCTCCGGACAAGGAGAAAGACCAGATGGCGTGGGCAGCGCATATGAATGGGCTGACGGCAATGGCGGAAGAGAGCATCTTGAAGGAATTGGTATACAGCTAAATGAGGAAACAACAGAACAGGATTTGAGCGAAGCAGAGGAGAAACAAGCCTCTGCTTTATCTTTGCCCGATTTACCGACCGTGGAACAGCAGAAACGGGAGATTGAGGGGCGGATGCAGGCGTTGTATGCCGGGGAGGCTGCGATCCCTGCGGATGTGATAGATGAAGTTTTACGCAGCGGCGGCAACCGGGACGGGAGCCAGCTTCGGATCATCTATAATTTTATGATAGACCAGACACCGGAGGAATATACGGAGTTTATCCGCAGGGAGTATAGCACGGGCGGCATTGGGCTTACCATAGGCGGCACGGAATATTCTGTCTGGTATGACGAGCTTGGGATGATGATTGCCGTAGGGCATACGGTGGAAGATAAGATACTGGATAAAGCGGTTTTATTCTGGGACGATGTGAGCGGGCGTATCCATCAGTTATTAAAACAGGGGGAGTATGCGCCGCAGGTGGTATTGGACGCTGCAAGGGAAAACGCTTTGAAGGAACACGCCAACGCACTTGCCTATATGTATCAGGATATGGCTGATGGCGTTGCCGAGCTTGTATTTGAAGATGTGGAGGTATTCCGTGGCGGGTTTCCGGATAAGGTGGAACGGCTACAGGCGCTGCTTGCGAAACCGGAATTTCTTGAAGATTTGAATGAACGTCTGGCAGGGCTGGCAGAGGCATATGCTATGGACAAAGAGATTATGCGTTTCCACTTTTACCGTCCGGATAAGGTGTATGAACGGTTTGAGAAATTTGCAAAGGAAGCCGTGCCATATCAGGCAAGGGAAGGGTTTGCATGGGAAGAACACCCGGTTTTTATTACCGAAGATGAGATTGACGCTTTTTTACGGGGAGGCGGCGCATATTCAGATGGCAGGCTGTCCACTTACGCATTTTTTATCCAGGATAAGACGGATAAGGAAAAAACGGACTTTATTAAGGAAAGCTATGGGATAGGCGGTTCCAGCCATGCCCTTTCTGGCGCAGACAATTCCGATGCATGGTATGACGGCAAAGGAATCCGCCTGCAGAGGGGAAGTTACAGCAGCCCGGAGGCAGAAGTCCTGCTGAAATGGCCGAAGGTGGCAAAGCGGGTAGCGGCTTTGATTGAAAATGGAAATTACCTGAAACCGTCCGATTATTCCCGGATGCCTGTTTATGAGCGGGAGCGGATGGCAGGGCGTGTTGTCAATTTTTATCACCGCCTTCCCGAACACATGATACGTCCCTGGGCGGGGAATCCTGATATGTTCACCCACCGGGATGATGTGGTGAGCCTCCTGGATAATCCAGACGGGCAGACAGGTTTATTGCGGCATATGGACGAAGCGATAGCAGAACTGCCGTTAGATTTTGAGGATTATGAGAAAAAAGTGCAGATACTGACGGATCTCCACGGATATGTAGAAGGGACATATACGATCTTCCCGGAGCGGAAAAAAGAAGAAGTGCAGATCCAAAATGGCGGGCAGTTATCTCTGTTCGATTTCATGGACACTTCTGAACCGGAGCCAAAGCCTGAGCCTGCAAAGGAGAAAAAGCAAAAAACGGCAGGAAAAGAAGCAGAGAAAAAAGAGCCGGAGGCTAGGAAGAAAGCAAAAGAACCACCGAAAAAAGCTGAACCGGAAGGTAAGGGTATAGAACCAGTCGGGGATAAGGGAAGCTCTGGAGAAACCAGAAAATACGATTATAGCATAGGCAGCTTTATATACATGGATACAGACCATTTATACCGCATATCAGGGGTCAGGAACCAGCGTGTATTTGTAAGGGATATGGAGCATCCAGACCACAAAGAAAGCATGATTTTTCTTGAATCGTATGATGGCAGGTTAGATGTCTGTCAGGATCTGAATCGGCATCTGCTTGTCGGTGGGAATGCATTGGAGAAGGACAGCCGGGCGGTTTATAAGGAATGTCTGTATACTGCCCTGGATGCAGTCCGTGGCAGTGCAGTATATGATGTGATCCGGTCTAGGGATGTTGACGCAGATATGGCATATGATATTGTCCAGGAAGAATTAGACCGTCTGATAGCGGAAAACTGGGAAAATGCCCCTGTGATGGCGGAAGCCTATGAGAACTGGGAATATTTTCGTGATTGGATGGCAGAGGATATTTTTCAGAGGACATATCAGGATTATCTTGTAGATGGCAGGGACGCCATAGCCCTGCACCAATACGAACCGTCAGCGCCAGAGTGGGCAAAGGGTATGGCCGTAGAAGCGAAGCAACAGGGAATCGCGCCTCTTACAGAAGAAATACAGGAAAACATGCAGGGAGAGACAGCAGGGAAAAATTCTGTAGAACCGGCAGATACAGTAAAACCTGCCGAAGCAAACCAACCGCAAAAGGGGGCGGCTATATTTGAATATGGGGGATTTCATTTTGAAGCTGTCGGGAGCCTGCGGGAAAACTTTAACACACAGGACATCATCATGGATACCGGGTCGCATAATGAACTTGGCATATCTGATTATGAAGATG
>Ga0224742_10541_pt1 | contig 10027 bp, 8 predicted proteins | sample LIM_E_Water_Neg_FD_161631 | JGI IMG/M metagenome (GOLD analysis project Ga0224742, IMG submission 161631) | Enriched cells from gastrointestinal tract of the lab mouse from Pacific Northwest National Laboratory (PNNL), Richland, Washington... | ecosystem: Host-associated > Mammals > Digestive...
TGGCGCCGGAAGAAGGCGAAACATTTAAATACAGAGAACAATTGGAAGATTTTTTTACCGCGCCTTCACTGTAACAGCGTGCGGCCGCCTCTGTGATCTCATACCTTAGGATGACACTTTCACGGTTTATCATGACAAGATTTTCCTATAGAAAAAACAGATGGGGAATTGTACAGCATTTTACTGCACAATTCCCCATTTATATTTAATTCGTATCCGTCATATCTTCAAAGGCTTCTTTGACTTTGCCCATAAAGCCTTTCTTCTTCGTATGCCGCTCTGTCCCTGCCGCGCCGTTCTGCTTCTTCAAAGACTGGCCGCTTGCCTCGTCAAACCTGCGCAAAGCTTCTTTCGCCTCGTCATTCAGGCTGGTGGGGACCTGAACCACCAGAGTCACATAATGGTCGCCCCTCACAGAAGAATTGCGCAGCGACGGGATGCCTTTGTTCTTCAAACGGATTCTGGTGTCCGTCTGTGTGCCTGGCTTCACATCATAGAGGATATCACCGTCAATGGTACTGATGCGCACCTCTCCGCCCAACGCCGCCTGTGCAAAGGAAATAGGCGCCGTAGAATAGATATTCATATCCTGCCTCTGGAAAATAGGATGTCTGCTGACATTGATCTCTACCAGCAGATCGCCTCTCGGCCCTCCATTGGTGCCTGGTTCTCCCTTTTCCCGGATACGTACGCTCTGCCCATTGTCAATACCTGCCGGAATCGACACTTTGATTTTTCTGCGCTTGGCAATATAACCGCTTCCGTGACAGTCCGGACACTTATCCTTGATAATTTTACCTGTTCCCCGGCATTCCGGACAGGTCTGTACATTCTGTACCATGCCCAGGAACGACTGCTGGGTATAAACCACCTTACCCTTGCCGCCGCATTTCGTACAGGTCTCGGGGCTGGTTCCGGGCTTTGCACCTGTAGTATGGCAGGTCTGGCATTCATCTTTTAAGGTGATCTCAATCTCTTTCTCGCAGCCAAACGCCGCCTCCTCAAAGGTAATGCGCACAGCAGCGCGGAGATTCGCCCCCTTCATAGGACCATTACTGGAAGAGGAACGTCTTCTTCCCCCTCCAAATAAATCGCCGAAAATATCGCCAAAAATATCGCCCATGTCCATGCCGGAAAAATCAAAACCGCCGCCTCCCATGCCGCCTTCAAAGGCGGCATGGCCAAACTGGTCATACTGGCGTTTCTTATCCGGGTCGCTCAAAACCGCATACGCTTCCGAAGCTTCTTTAAATTTTTTCTCCGCTTCTGCGTCCCCTGGGTTCATATCCGGATGATACTTTTTAGCAAGCTGGCGGTACGCCTTTTTGATGGCCGTATCATCCGCATTTCTGTCAACTCCCAGGACTTCATAATAATCTCTCTTCTGTTCTGCCATGATTATACTTCCTTATAATCTGCGTCCACCACATCATCATCTGCGCTGCTGTAGGATGCGGAAGCTCCCATATCCGGTCCTGCACCCTGTGTACCCTGCGCTGCCTGTGCATTCTCATACATTTTCGCAAATACCTTCTGTGCGCTTTCCATAAGTTTCTCTTTTGCAGCCTTCATCTCTCCCACCTGGTCATCTGTCATTTCTTCTGCGTTGGGATGCGCTTCAACCAGCGCTTTCAAGGCGCTCAGATCTGCTTCTACTGCAGACTTATCTGCCGCGTCAATATTACTTCCTACTTCTTCCAGCGCCTTCTCAGTCTGGAATACGAAAGAGTCCGCGTCATTTCTGGTATCAATCGCCTCTTTGCGCTTCTTATCCTGCGCTTCGAACTCTGCCGCCTCTTTGACAGCTTTTTCAATATCGGCATCTGACATATTAGAACCTGCAGTAATGGTGATATGCTGCTCTTTTCCGGTTCCCAGATCTTTTGCAGATACATTTACGATACCATTGGCGTCAATATCAAAAGTTACTTCAATCTGAGGCACACCGCGTCTTGCTGGCGGAATACCGTCCAGACGGAACTGTCCCAGAGATTTGTTATCTCTTACAAACTGGCGCTCGCCCTGTACCACATTGATATCCACAGCCGTCTGATTGTCTGCTGCCGTTGAGAAAATCTGGCTCTTTTTGGTAGGAATGGTGGTATTGCGCTCGATCAGTCTGGTTGCAACGCCTCCCATGGTCTCGATGGAAAGCGATAACGGCGTAACATCCAGAAGCAGAATCTCGCCTGCGCCCGCATCTCCTGCAAGTTTTCCGCCCTGAATGGAAGCTCCTAAAGCCACACACTCGTCCGGATTCAAAGATTTGCTGGGTTCCTTGCCGGTGAGCTGTTTTACCTTATCCTGTACCGCCGGAACTCTGGTGGAACCGCCTACCAGAAGTACCTGACCCAGCTCAGAAGCAGTGATGCCCGCATCCTTCAATGCATTCTGTACGGGAACTGCGGTGCGCTCTACCAGGTCATGGGTCAGCTCATCAAATTTAGCTCTGGTAAGGTTCATATCAAAATGTTTGGGACCTTCTGCTGTCGCTGTAATAAACGGCAGATTGATGTTCGTTGTGGTTGCGGAGGACAGTTCTTTCTTGGCTTTCTCCGCCGCTTCTTTCAATCTCTGCAGCGCCATCTTATCATTGGAGAGATCCACTCCCTCTGTCTTCTTAAATTCAGCCAGCATGTAATCTGTCACTTTCTGGTCAAAGTCGTCGCCGCCCAGACGGTTGTCTCCGGAGGTTGACAGCACCTCGATAACTCCTTCGCCAATCTCGATAATGGATACGTCGAAGGTACCTCCGCCTAAGTCGTATACCATAATTTTCTGCTCTTTTTCATTGTCAAGTCCATAAGCCAAAGCCGCCGCAGTCGGCTCGTTGATAATACGTTTTACCTCAAGTCCTGCGATCTTGCCGGCGTCTTTGGTTGCCTGACGCTGCGCATCGTTGAAATATGCCGGAACGGTAATAACCGCGTCTGTCACTTTTTCTCCCAGATAATTTTCTGCATCTGCCTTTAATTTCTGCAGGATCATCGCAGAAATTTCCTGCGGAGAATAATTCTTGTCGTCGATGCTTCTCTTATGCTCTGTACCCATATCCCTCTTAATAGAAGAAATTGTCTTCTCTGCATTGGTAACTGCCTGACGCTTTGCAGGCTCTCCTACCAGACGCTCGCCGGTTTTGGTAAATGCAACCACAGAGGGTGTGGTTCTTGCTCCTTCTGTATTGGCGATCACTACTGGTTTACCGCCTTCCATAACTGCCACACAGCTATTTGTCGTTCCTAAATCAATACCAATAATCTTGCTCATAATTGAGACCTCCTCATATAAATAAAAATCTAAACTGTTTCCTACTGCACAACTGCTACCATACTGTGCCTTACCACACTGTCCCGGTACATATAACCTTTTTGCAGTTCCTGCGCCACTACGCCGGATTCAAACTCTTCGCTTTCCACCTGCATGACTGCATTATGGAAATCAGGATTGAACTCTGCACCTACCGCTTCAATTGGTTTTACTTCCAGGTTCTCCAGTTCTGTCATAAGCTGTTTGTATATTTTATCCATTCCCTGAACGAAAGGATCTTCCCTTTCCTCCTGTGGAACAGCGGATAAACCTCGTTCAAAATTATCTACGACTGCAAGCATCTTCTCAATAACGCTCTTGGCTCCCACCTCAAACATCTGAGCCTTTTCTTTTTCTGTGCGCTTGCGGAAATTATCAAATTCCGCCATCTGCCGCTGCACCCGGTCGGTAAGCTCTGCAATCTTTTCTTCCTGTTTATTCTTTTTCTCTTTTTTCTTAAAAAAACCTTTTTTTTCTTCCGGAACTGTTTCCTCTTCTCCCTGAGATTTTTCTGCGGACTCTTCCACATCTTCCTCCATATTTTCTTCCACGCTTTCTTCTGCGGTTTCCTCACAGGCTGCATCATTGGAATCCTCTGCGGAAACTTCAGGCGTTTCCTGTTCTAAGTCATTTTCTTTATTTTCTGTATCTCCCATATCAACTCACCTTTCTGTTCTTCCTAATTTTCTTTTTTATTTTGAAATACGGCATCCAACTGACTTTTTAATGTCTTAAGATTATCCATAACATTTTCATAATCCATTCGTTTGGGACCGATAATTCCAATCGTTCCCGTCATTCCCTCTCCTAACTGATAAGTGGCCGTCACCACACTGCAGTCCTTCATATTCTGTATGGGAGACTCATCGCCAATATATACCTGAATTCCGGTTTGTTCTTCCGAAGACAACGTTTCATTCACCAGGGAAACCAACTGCTTCTTCTCCTCAAAGGCATTCAAAAGTTCGCTCGCTTTTCTGGAATCGCTCAGCTCCGGATATTTGAGAATATTCGTAGTGCCGCTGGTATAAACCTCCAGATCTTCATCTTCCTGAAAAACGCCGGCCAGCGCGTCCAGAACGTCGCTTACGATATTGCTGTGGATTCCTGCCTGTTCTTTGAGTCTGGCAATCGTTCCCAGATTGATCTGCTCTGCCGACAGTCCGTTGAGGCTGGTATTAAGAAGAATATTCAGCTTTAACAACGTCTCATTATCTAAGGCTTCCCGCGTGGAAATCATCTTATTCTTGACCAGATTTCCTTCTGTCACAATAACAGCGAGAAGCTGTTCTTTATCCACCTGGGAAAGCTGCAGGAATTTCACTTTATTGCGGTGATAGGAAGGCGCGGTAATCATGGCCGTATAATTGGTGTTTTCTGCCAGCGCCTTTGCCATTTGCTGCAGTACCTGTTCCATACGCTCCGTATGCTCAATCATGAATTCTTTCATTTCACTGACTTGCTGATCCTTTTCCTTCATCAGGTTATCAACGTAAAAACGATAACCTTTATCAGAAGGAATACGCCCGGCTGAGGTATGCGGCTGCAAAATATAGCCCAGCTCTTCCAGATCCGACATCTCATTGCGAATAGTCGCGGAACTCAGATTCAAATCTGAATATTTGGAAATAGTTCTGGAACCTACCGGTTCACCCGTGTCCAGATAATTTCGGATAATGGCATTTAAAATTTTTCTTTTTCGTTCGTCCAGTTCCTGCATCACTATCCTCCATTTCCTCTTTATTGTTAGCACTCAACATTCAAGAGTGCTAACATTCATGTACTTAAGATAGCACTATCATTTTTTCTTGTCAATAGTATTTTTATAAATTTATAATTTATTTATGATTACAGATTATTAAAAATTATTTTCATCGCTTAGTTTCTTTGATTTCATTGAACAAAGAATCCTGCTCTGCAGGATTCTCCGCCTGCGGCGGGTCGCTTTAGCGGCATATTTCTTTTCCGCCGCAGTGCGATCATTGTTTTTTTATTTTATAGGGAATCCGAAGGAATTTCCTATAAAAAATGCTGCGGAGTCAAATACCGCAGCATCTTAAAAAACCTTTATTTTACGGAAAATCCCGCGGGGGTTAATCCACCCCTCTGATTTCCGGTTTCTATGCGTAACACCTCACGCCCGTTCCCCGGCTGATTGGTTCCAGAGATTTCTACCGCCTCTACTATCATTTTATTTTTATTTTGATTGACATTGTAAACCACATCATATACAATAAAGAAAAAGGAGGTAGTCATATGGCAACAACACCAACTCAGATTCGAATCGATGCCAGCATAAAACAAGAAGCTTCGGCTCTTTTCAGCCGGCTCGGACTGGATATGTCCAGTGCAGTAAATATATTCCTGTATCAATGCGTTCTTCGCGGCGGACTTCCTTTTGCCGTGGAGATGCCAGCACACAGCCAGAAAACCCTTGATGCCATGGCAGAAGCCCGCCGTATTTCCCGCGATCCTGATGTCAAAGGATATTCCAGTATGGAAGATTTAAAAGCGGCTCTTGATGATTGATGTACCAGGACAAATTTACCACAGCCTATAAAAAAGCTTATAAACTCATGAAAAAACGTGGGCTGGATATCTATTCGCTGGATGAAGTTTCCACTTCCAATAAAAATTCACTGAGTACATAGTTGCTGACAGAAATGCCCTCCTCCGTCAGAAATACTCTGCCCTCGCTCTGTTCTATCAATCCCTGCCGCTGCAGTTTCCGCAGGATTTCTCCATATACCCCTTCCAATTCTACGCCAAAGAGCTTCTGAAATTTCTTCCTGGCAATCCCCGCCGTCATACGAAGTCCCAGAAACATAAATTCTTCCATTTGAGCTCTCTTATCCAACATGACAAGTTCCCCCTGACCGCAGCTAACATCAGCCCTTCCCTTTTGTCTCTCAACTGTTTCCAGAATTTCAGCCAAATCGTTCCAGTTTCCCTTCAGGTATTCTTCCAGTTTGCGGGTATTGGAAAACCTTGCCTGTTCCAGATAAGAAGAGCTTCCAAGCCCCAGGCCCAGGTAAGGCGTTAACTGCCAGTAACCGATATTATGACGGCACTCCCTGCCAGGTTTTGCGTAATTGGATATTTCATAGCGCAAATATCCATGGTCCGCCAAAATTTCCCTGGTTAACTCATACATCTGGCGTTCCGTTTCCTCCGAGGGAAGATCCCGGCAAACTTCTCCGCGCTGTCTGCGCAGTTCATCCTCTCCATATCGCTCATAAAACGGCGTGCCCTCCTCCACAATCAGGCTGTAGGCTGAGATATGCTCCGGACGCAGCTCCAATACCTTTTTCAGGGTATAAAGCCAATCTTTTGTACGCTGTCCCGGCAAAGCTGACATCACATCCACATTGATATTAGAAAAACCTGCTTTGCGCGCCAAATCAAAACTTTCCAGAAATTCCTCAAATGTATGAATCCGTCCTATCTTTTGCAGCTCCCGATGATCCGCCGACTGCAGTCCCAGGCTCAGGCGGTTGACGCCCGCTGTTTTATACAGGGCAAGCTTCTGCCGGGTGAGCGTTCCCGGATTACACTCCAGGGTGATCTCTGCATTTTGCCGCACCTGGAAGCGCTCTTGCAGCTCCTCCATAATCTCTGCGGTCTGCCCGCCGGAAAGCAAAGAGGGCGTACCTCCTCCAAAAAAAACAGAAGAAACCTGATATTCCTTGCAGACAGGGGCATTCTGCCTGATTTCTTCCAGCAGTTGACCCACATAATGCCTGCGGACACTTTCATCCGCAGGCATTGACAGAAAATCACAATAATCGCATTTTTTGACACAGAAGGGGATATGAACATATAATTCCAATTCTCTCATTCTTCTCTCATTCCTTAATACAGCAAAATTTAAGCTGCATATGATTCGCTGAGTTAATTATCATCCAGCTTCAGCACGCTCATAAAGGCTTTCTGCGGAATTTCCACATTTCCAATCTGGCGCATTCGCTTTTTTCCTTCCTTCTGTTTCTCTAACAGTTTGCGCTTTCTGGAAATATCGCCGCCATAACATTTTGCCAGCACGTCTTTGCGCATGGCTTTTACCGTCTCTCTGGCAATCACCTTGCTGCCCACCGCCGCCTGAATCGGGATCTCAAACAGATGGCGCGGAATTTCCTCTTTTAACTTTTCGCACATTTTCCTGCCGCGCTCGTAAGCAGTGCCGCTGTGGACGATAAAGGATAAAGCGTCCACTTCCTCCTTATTGATAAGGATATCCAGTTTCACAAGTTCAGAGCGGGCATATCCTTTCATTTCATAATCAAAAGACGCATATCCTCTGGAACGTGATTTTAAGGCGTCAAAAAAATCATAAATAATCTCATTTAAAGGAAGATCATATTTCAGCAGCGCGCGGGTTTCCTCCATATATTCCATACTGATATAGGTTCCCCGCCGTTCCTGGCACAAATCCATTATCGCTCCGATAAATTCACTGGTCACCATAATCTCCGCGCTGACCACCGGTTCCTCCATATATTCAATCTCCGCCCCATCGGGCAGATTGGAGGGATTGGTGAGTTCGATTACTTCTCCATTGGTCTTATGCACCTTATAGATTACGCCCGGAGCGGTAGTCACCAGATCCAGATTATATTCGCGTTCCAGACGTTCCTGGATAATTTCCAGATGCAGCAAACCTAAAAATCCACAGCGGAACCCAAAGCCCAGGGCAATCGACGTCTCCGGCTCAAACTGCAGCGCTGCATCGTTGAGCTGCAGCTTTTCCAGGGCGTCCCGCAGATCCGGATATTTCGCCCCGTCCGCCGGATACATGCCGCAGTATACCATAGGGTTTACCTTCTTATATCCCGGCAGCGGTTCGTCTGCGGGGCGATTTGCGTCCGTCACAGTGTCACCCACCTGGGTATCTCTGACATTTTTCAGGCTCGCCGTGATATACCCCACCATTCCCGCAGACAATTCTTCACAGGGAATAAACTGCCCGGCTCCAAAATAACCTACTTCAACCACATCCGCAGACGCTCCTGTGGCCATCATCTGAATTGTGGTTCCCACTTTCACCCTTCCTTCTTTGATGCGGCAGAACACAATCACTCCCTTATAGGAATCGTAGAGGGAATCAAAAATCAGGGCTTTCAGCGGATTGTCAGGACTTCCCTGGGGAGCCGGGATTTTCTCCACAATCTGCTCTAACACTTCTTCAATATTCAGTCCTGTCTTAGCGGAAATCTGCGGGGCTTCCTGCGCCTCCAGCCCGATCACATCTTCAATTTCTTCCATTACACGCTCCGGCTCCGCGCTGGGCAGGTCGATTTTATTGATCACCGGAAGCACATCCAGATCATGATCGAGGGCAAGATAGACATTCGCCAGCGTCTGAGCCTCAATGCCCTGCGCCGCGTCCACTACCAGAATCGCTCCGTCGCATGCCGCAAGACTTCTGGAAACTTCATAATTAAAGTCTACATGACCCGGCGTATCAATGAGGTTAAAAATATATTCCTCCCCGTCCTTTGCTTTATATACGATGCGGACGGTCTGTGCCTTGATGGTAATGCCCCGTTCCCGCTCCAGTTCCATATTATCCAGCACCTGCGCCTGCATCTCCCGGCTGGTAAGCAGCCCTGTTTTCTCAATAATGCGGTCTGCCAGCGTGGACTTTCCATGATCTATATGTGCGATAATACAAAAATTTCTGATTTTATTCTGGTCAATTGCTGACATACTGTTCCTCCAGTTTCTTGATATTTGTCTTATTTTAGCATAATTACTTTGGGCTTGTCTATGGCGGCCTTAATTTCATCCGGCACGGCTGTATTTGACAATCAGCAGTTCCACCGCCATCCGGTCATTAAGATTTCCCGTCTTCACATCCTCCTCGGTCTGCACGCAGTCCTCAAGCGCTTCCCTAAGCTGCTCCATGGAAAATCCTCCTGCCTGGGAAATATTTTTTCTGACTGCAAACTCCGGAATCCCGGCCTTAGAAGCAATAAATTTATGATCATAGCCCTGCGTTCTTAAACGTTTCACCAGCAGCAGGATTTTAAACTGGCGGGCAATCAGAAATAAAATACGCATAGGCGGTTCTTTCATGGCAAGCAGGTCATAATACAGATTCAACGCCTGTTTTTGCTGTTTCTCTGCAATTTTATTTACCATCTCAAAAATTCTTCCTGACGTCTGCACCACACAGACCGCTTCCACATCTTCCGCTGTAATCGCTTCCCGTCCCAATGTATAACAAAACAGTTTTTCCAGCTCCCTGTCAATATACTCCATATCATTTCCGGTTTTTTCCAGAAACAGACGCAGATCTGCCTGCGTGATTTTCTTCTGTTCCCGTTTCAGCCGGGACAGAATCCACCGCGTCAGCACCTGATCTGTCTGACGGGCAAATTCCACCGCCCGTCCCGCTTTCTTCACCGCCTTGTACATTTTGCCGCGCTTGTCCACTTCTTCTTCCACAAACACAAAACAGGCCGTCTCTGCAATCTGTTTCATATAATCTGCAAGCTCCTCACAGGAAGTCTTAAAAACTCCGCTGTCTTCAATCAGAATCAGCCTGCGCTCTGCAAAAAAAGGGAGCGTCTCCGCCAAATCAATAATCCCGCCCGGGTTTATGTTCTTTCCCTGAAACACGGTTACATTCATAGTATCGTCCTCCGCCGCCAATGCATTGCGCAGCTTTTGCCTGTACTGCCGCTTCAAATAAGCTTCTTCCCCATACAGCAGATAAACC
>Ga0224742_10542_pt1 | contig 10016 bp, 6 predicted proteins | sample LIM_E_Water_Neg_FD_161631 | JGI IMG/M metagenome (GOLD analysis project Ga0224742, IMG submission 161631) | Enriched cells from gastrointestinal tract of the lab mouse from Pacific Northwest National Laboratory (PNNL), Richland, Washington... | ecosystem: Host-associated > Mammals > Digestive...
AGAGCCTAAGAATAGCGCGAAGCCAAAAGTAAGCAAGAAACCGAAAGCCACAAAGAAGCCACAGGTAACAAAAGCGCCTCAGGCTACAAAAAAACCACAGGCCACGAAAGAGCCAGTTGTAACAGAGAAGCCTCTTGAGACGGAACCGCCTGTAGAATAAACATAAAAGGGGGACACAGCATGGAAATAGGAAAAGTACCGGAAAATGTGTTGAAACGGGCTGTTTTCAAGCAGATACGCCGTCGCCGTCCGGAGGTACTGCTTCATCCAGGAATAGGTGAAGACTGCAGTGCTATGGCAGTCGGAGAGGACGAGGTACTTGTTTTTTCAGTGGACCCGATAACAGCGGCAGAGAAGGGAGCCGGAGTCTTTGCGGTACATATTACGGCAAATGACCTGGCATCTTCCGGGGCAGAGCCGGTTGCGATTATGACGAGTATAATTCTGCCGCCCCGCACCAGGGAAAAGAGGCTGCGGGAGCTGATGCAGGAAATTGAGATAACATGTGGTAAATTAAATGTGGAAATAATAGGTGGGCACACAGAGATATCGGATGCCGTGAACCGCCCAGTCATTACAGTAACGGGAATCGGAAAAGCAAAAAAAGATATGCTTGTCTCAACTGGGGGGCTGCAGCCAGGTGATGAGCTGGTTATGACGAAATGGGCCGGCTTGGAGGGTACAGCAGTGATTGCGGCAGAGAAGGCCGATAAATTGCTGGAAACATTGCCTAAAGAACTGGTAGATACGGCGGCTGGCTTTTATCAGTATCTGTCAGTAGTTCCAGAGGCCGCAGTCGCCATGGGCACCGGCGTAAGTGCGATGCATGATGTAACGGAAGGTGGTATTTTCGGGGCATTGTGGGAAATGGGCGCTGCGTCTGGTGTTGGAATTACTGCTGATTTGAAGAAGATACCAATTCGACAGGAGACCATTGAAGTCTGTGAGGTATTTGAAATCAATCCGTATCGGATGATGTCAAGCGGCTCTATGCTGATTGGGTGCAAGAACGGCAATTTTATGGCAGAGGAGTTGGAAAAGAATGGGATTCCTGCGGCAGTAATAGGGAGAGCAACTGATACAAATGACCGTGTAATTGTAAATGAATATGAGACCCGTTTTTTGGAGCCTGCAGGCAGTGATGAGTTGTATAAGATTTACCGCCATTAGAGTTATCACGGGCAGGTTCAGAATGTCGGTTTTTGATATGCAGGAAAAATATGTGTGTATGGAGGGAAACATGAAAAAACAGATATTAGATGCGATTAGCAAAAACAGCCGTTTTTCTACGGAAGACCTGGCAGCGATGCTGGCAGTTGAGGAAGAGGCAGTTAAGAAGGAAATCAAGGAAATGGAGGATGCCAATGTAATCTGTGGCTATCCCACATTGATTGACTGGGACCAGACAGATTGCGAAAAGGTGACAGCAGTGATTGAGGTCAAGGTGACACCTCAGCGTGATATGGGATTTAATAAGATTGCAGAGCGCATTTACCGTTTTGAAGAAGTGGAAAGCTTGTATCTGATGTCTGGCGGTTTTGATCTGATGGTTAATATTCAGGGAAAGAGTATGAAAGAAGTGGCACGTTTTGTTTCTGAGAAGCTTTCAACTTTGGAGTATGTAAATAGTACAGCCACATATTTTGTGCTGAAAAAATACAAAGAACACGGTCTTGTAATGTCAAAAGAGCAACATGAATCAGAAAGGATGTTGATTACGCCATGAGAGACCCATTATCAAATAAGATAAAGAAGATAGAACCTTCAGGAATCCGAAAATTTTTTGATATAGTAAGTGAAATGAAAGATGCGATATCCCTTGGGGTTGGCGAGCCGGATTTCGATACGCCTTGGCATATCCGCGAGGAGGGGATTTATTCCTTAGAGCATGGGAGGACCTTTTATACTTCCAATGCCGGGTTAAAGGAATTGCGGTCAGAAATCACAAAATATCTGGAACGTCGGTTTGGTTTAAGATATGACCCTCTGCATGAGGTTTTGATTACGGTGGGCGGAAGTGAAGCGATTGACGGGGCGCTCAGGGCAATGATAGACCCAGGAGATGAAGTAATTGTGCCGCAGCCCTGTTTTGTATCCTATGAGCCTTGTGTTGTGCTGGCGGGCGGTGTTCCGGTGGTTATTGAGTTAAAAGAAGAGGATGAATTTAAGCTGACGAAACAGCAGCTATTAGATGTTATCACAGAGAAAACGAAGATTTTGGTGATGCCATTTCCGAATAATCCTACAGGCGCGGTGATGACGAAGGAAGATTTGCAGGATATTGTCGATGTAATTCTTGAGAAAGATTTGTATGTTATTTCAGATGAAATCTATTCGGAGTTGACGTATTGCGGTAATCATGTATCCATTGCTTCTTTTCCAGGAATGTTGGAAAGAACAATTGTGATTAATGGTTTTTCAAAATCTTATGCTATGACGGGATGGCGTCTCGGCTATGCATGTGGGCCAAGAGTGATTCTGGAGCAGATGTTAAAAATTCATCAATTTGCGATTATGTGTGCGCCTACCACTAGCCAATACGCTGCTGTTGAGGCGCTGCGCAACGGGGATGATGATGTGGAAAAAATGCGTGAAGCGTATAACCAGAGACGGAATTATCTGATGCGTTCATTTAAGGAAATGGGAATGCAGTGTTTTGAGCCATTTGGTGCATTTTATGCGTTTCCGAGTATTAAAGAGTTTGGCATGACATCAGAAGAATTTGCAGATAAGCTTCTGCATGAGGAAAAAGTTGCTGTCGTGCCAGGGACAGCATTTGGGGCTTCTGGCGAGGGATTTTTAAGGATTTCCTATGCATATTCGATTGAAGATTTAAAAGAGGCGTTAGCAAGACTGCAGGCGTTCCTTGATAATCACCGCAGAAAATAAGTATGATTTAAGCCGTGAGAGCGGCAAGCTTGTTTGCCCTCTGACATTTAAGAGGTGGACATTACGGGCAATCAGCATAAACGTTGGTAGATTCGCTGATTTGCTGCGGTTTTGCATGGAAAGGGATATATTAGTATGCTAAATATAGTTTTATTGGAGCCGGAAATGCCGGCAAATACTGGGAATATCGGAAGAACCTGCTGTGCCACGGGTACAAGGCTCCATCTGATAGAGCCGATGGGATTTAAGGTAAATGATAAAACATTAAAAAGGGCGGGGCTTGACTATTGGGATAAACTGGATGTTACCATATACGACTGCTTAGAAGATTTTTTTGAGAAGAATCCGGGTGCAAAAGGAAGTATGTTTATGGCAACGACAAAAGCGAGGCAAAACTATTCTGATGTCTTCTACCCAGAGGATGCGTATATTATGTTTGGTAAGGAAAGTGCAGGGATTCCAGAGGAGATTCTTATAGATTATCAGGAGACGGCAATTCGTATCCCAATGAATGAGAAGATTCGTTCGCTAAATCTTTCCAATTCAGTGGCAATTGTACTTTATGAGGCGCTACGCCAGAATCATTTCTTTTCTATGCAGACGGAGGGGGAATTACACAGATTAAGTTGGGATTAACTTTCCCACAAAAAAAGGGCGCAGATTTTCTTGTGCCCTTTTTTATGTGCGAAAATTGCGTTGTAATGTAGTAATTCCGAAGGATCAGTTTGGGGCAAATATTTTTTGCCCCAAACATCATTGTTATATGGTTAATAACTGAGTTCCACTTTTACTACATTTTCTAAAAGCTTTGCAGAATCAAAGTTATCATTTGAAATTACTGTATACTCAATCGTATCCGGCGCCACAGCCCGGTAGTAGATACTGGCATTGTCATAAGCCTTGGTCAAATGACAGTTTTTCTTATAGACATCAAATATGCTTAATGTGCCGTTGGCAGCCTCTGAACGAGGTGTATAATATATTGCAAAATCTTCCGTCGAGGCATCACATAAGTAAGTCCATTTATTGTATGGCAGGGATGGCCCAGATATCATCTGGAATGTTCCTTTTTTCTTATAGCCGACATAGAAGCGGAAACGGATATCGGAACTATCCTTTGCGACATCCTGGCTGAGCGGAAGAATGATTTTGATCCGTCCGCCGGGCCTGCCCTCCAGGAGGCCAAAAGCAACTCCGGTTTTTCCATTTGGCTTTGTAATAGTATTGATATCGCTCTCTGGGCTGGAAGGCTGTGTGTTTTGCGCCAGGTTCCCAATATTGGATACGCTCTGCGCCAGGCTGCCGATGGAAGAAATGCTTCCCGTTGTTGCATTTGCAATGCCTGCAATGGAACTGCTGGTGGTGGAAACGGCCTGTTTAGCAGCTTCGATGCCAGATAATACCTTTCCGGTTTCTGCCTGTGCTGTCTCCGTCTCTTCTTTTTTCATAGTACCCGCAGCCTCAGTCATGCCAAGCGCTGGGTGCAATTGGAAGAAGTCATCCCCGATGCTATTTCCAATACGGTGTTGCAGGTCATTAGTGTAGGTGATCATATAGGTCTTAAATAGTTCTGTAAGAATCTGGGAACGGCTTCCATTTCCGGCAAGGAAAATGTGGACACATTTAATATCCTTTCCCAATTTGTCTTTAAATGTAGCTTTCAAACATTCAAAAAAGTTTGCGATTCCAAGTTCAATCCGTTTGTGCAGCAGTTTGTCCAGCGCAGACATATTGACTTCCAGCTCATAGTTTAACTTTTGTTCGCCGGAGCGGGTGAATAGGGAAAGCTTAATAATCCCGGCCTGATACAAAGAGGCATAGTCTGCGTCGCGTTCCCAGAATGGGCGCAGCTTTTCCATTAACTGCCTTGTATTCAGTTTTGCTTCCTGGGAATTGCTGATCAAGGATTCGCTTCCCGGAAATGGATGGCATTCTGGAGGGAGTGAAAATGTAATATTATCCTCACGCAGTTTGTCCTGGTTGGAACGAAATACTTCATGTGCCATAAGCTGCAGGAGGTTTTCGCCTCCAAGATATTGGTCGCCGCCGCTTCCATAGCATTCCAGAACATAATCGTAACGTCTGCTGTCTGCCTCATCTGGTGCATGCCAGTGTCCAAAGTCGAAGTCCGTTGTACCGCCGCCAAAATCAAAGATGCCATAATAGACTTCTTTTTCCCCGCTTTCTAGGTCAAAGCCGTATTCTTCCAAGGCGCAGATTGCATAAGCCGCTGGTTCGGAAGTTCCTTTCATAACCCGGAATTCTTTCATGATTTCTGGGTCATTGATCAAAGGCTCTGGCAGGGATTTTCGAATACCCCGGTAAAAGCTCTCGACAATCTTGTCGCAGGTTGCATGTTCAAATGTAACAGGAAAAGACAGCAGGTAGTTTAAAAAAATGCCGTTATTCATATTGTTAATTGCAAGTCCTATATAATACGCATATATTTCAATTGGGTTAAAATCTTCTTCTCCAATCTCTGCAAACGGAGGAAGGGAGATATCGTTTCCTGCTTTGTCCTTTAAGCGGATTTGTTTTTTCTGGTTGCCTGCCCACTGTTTCAATTCATTAAAAAAGGAATAATAATCATTGCTTATACTGTTCATCATGCTGCTCACTGCACTGTGGGATACAGTAAGGTCTTGCCACATGGTATCAGGACGCCCTTCCTTTTGGTGGTAAAGCTTCATAAAACGGTCCAGGTTGATCAGTTCCATTACCGTAGGGTTTTCATACTGCATAATGTCTGCTTTTTTGGAATAATGGCTTGTACCGATTCGCATCGGGATAATGCGCTCTGTGTTGTCCTGATATGCTACAACTGTACTCTTTGTACCAAAATCAATGCCAATAATGCCATTTGGGTTGATATCCGCTGCCGGATTTCTTGCAATCATAGGTTTATTAATTTTTGCAGTATATTTATAAGTTGTATTGTCATCTTGCCACAGTGACCAGTGGCCGCGGTTTGGGTCTATTAGGATATTATCATCGTACCGGTCAAAGTCTGCACGTATCTGGTCGCAGGAAAGCAGATGTTCTTTTAATATCTTCATCGTTGATTCAGAAAGGTTGTCCAGCGAGATTGTCTGCTCGTCCGCGTTATAAAGGAAAGAGGAGCGGTAGGAGTCTTCAGAAAAGAAATTTGCCTTTCCATCCATTATGCTTTCCAAAATAACATCTTCGCGAATTTTTATAGTGTCCTCTATCCATGCAAAGCAATCCTTATTTGCCTTGTAAAGCGATAGGACATGTTTGTAGGTTGATATTAATTCCTGCGGTAAGTCATTTGGAACCAGTTCCCGGTCAAACCAAAAGAAAAGAGTTTTTGCCGGGGAGATAGATTCGCTGTCCATACCGTTTAAACGGTATAACGGAATATGGTATGATTCAAGTTTTGAAAAGCCATTCCAGCGTTTGGAATGGATGCCGTCAGCATGGAATGCTTTGTGGAAATCCATTACAGTAAAATATCCATCAAAAAGGTATTCCGGGCAGAATTCATAGAGCTTGTCAAATTTTCCTGCAAATGCACGTTTAAATTCGTTTGGTGTCATAAGGGTTCCATTGTATGTTCCAAACTCATTATGAAATGTGACAGGGTCATAGGTCCGGTTTAGCGTGCAGTGTCCCAGGTCAAAGTTATTTAAATTTGGGAAAAGCGCTGCCACTGCATTATTATATAAAATATCCTGGTTGCTGATATAGAACCAGTCCGATGTCTGGGTATGCCTGACGATGTAACTGCGCATATTTTCCAGGAAGGATGTTAAAAGCGCAGACTGTTTTTTGATCAGGACGGGAATATGTTCTTCTACCACTTCGTGAAAGAGTTCTTCGCTGATGGCAAGTTTGTCTACTTGTTTGGTTGCTATATTCATGAGTACCTCCTATAAATATAATTATTCAACTTCGACAACAGATTTTTTGATGGTTTCCCCGGTAAAGGCATTTGTCAGGCCGGTGATTAGGATATTTGAAATCGTTCCGGCTGCCTTGCTTGACTGGGTGCGTATATGTAGATCAATGTCGAACGAATCCCCAACCGCCACTTTCTGAAAAGCCAGGATTGGTGATTTATTCGTCCCATTATATAAGCGCACAAAATAAGCGATAATCTGCTCTAAAATAGCAGTATCTTCCAGATTTCCCTTCAAAGCCTGATTGCGTGAAAACTCCCATAAAGTATCAATATTACCCGGCTGTACGCCGCAGGCAAGAAATTCTTCAAAAGAATCTCCCATGAAAATGCCGCTCAAAGCATCTTTGGATTGTTCAGACAGTCCCTGGTACTGGTAGAATGTAGCCGTTTGCCGCTGAAATATTGCTTTAAACTGCAAATACTTGCTTTTGTATTCATCCCGGTTGGTTTCTGTTTTTTGCAGGCATTCTTTTACAGCATCTGCCTCAATCTGCAGTTCCTTAATCTGCTTCTCCATCTTTGCGATTTTCTTTCGCAGCTTTTCCTCTGCCATAGATACCCCCATATAATGATGTTGGGGTCAAAAGGTATTTTGACCCCTGATGCCAACGGATTGCTCCGCATTTCATGCTCCCGCAATCCTAAAACACCTCAAATCCGCTCATTTTTCTTCGAAAAATGGCTACTTTTCGGTGGTTTTTGGGTCATAAAGTCATGTATCGACATGCAAGCATGTCATACATGACCTTTTGACCCTGGCATCATATAATTGTGTAGTTTACTTTCATATGCCGATTATACTCTCTGTATTTTAGTATATCATATACAAGGGGCTTGGGGAAGAAATTTCTTTTCATTCTGTTAAGAGAAAGGTGAGATTTGTCGAAGTAATTAATAACATGTGCGTTAGGAAAAGGCGCTTTGTGTGCTAATCACGTATACTATTTAGCAGTTGCGTTTTGCTTAATATTAATAAACGCTTTAGCAGAAGACGGAGGCTGGGTATGAGTATTCAAAATATTTCTATATATAGCGATAAATGGAATGGGCAGGGGGATTCTGGTAAACAGTTTGGGTCTGCTTATTTAAATATTGGGAAAAAAGGGCAGGTAGTGCAGGGGACGATTTTGAAGAATGGAGATGATATCTCTATCAGTTTCAATGGAATTGAAGTTGCGGTTGCCAGAGGAGCAGTAAAAAATGCAAAAGAGGGGGAAGTCAGGAGTTTCCAGATTACGGATGTCTCAAAGGACAGTATTGTCCTAAGAGAAGTAGATACGAAGCAGCAGGCAGAGCCGGTGCGCGGTATGGTAAATACAAGTGTAGGCACATCGGGCTATTCGTTTGCAGAATGTCTTGAGGCTAGCAAAGAGACAGCCCAGGCAAAATCCCAGGCAGGGGAAAATCTGGCAATATTAAATGGGGAAGATTATGAGCGGATAGAGGAAGAAGAAGGTTCTCTGATGGAAGCCACAAAAGAATGTGTGGAGCGCGCTGCCCAGAGGAGCAGGGAGCGCAGGGAATGGGTTGAGAATAGGATGCAGGAAGGCGCCATGCTTCGGGAAGAAATGCAGGAAGGGTTGGAGAAAATACAGGCCGCAGGTTTTTTGTCGCAAAAAAGTGAGGCAAGAATTCGGCAGGCTCTTCAGGATGCAGGGATTCCAGTGACGGATGACATAGTTGGGAAGGTGATGACAGCACTTCATATGAGTGAGTCTGCTTTAGATATTACAGACCAGTCAAAGATTTATATTGTGGGGCAGGATTTAGCGCCAACCATAGAAAATCTTTATCAGGGAAAATATAGTATGTCTACGCCTCCGGCATCAGGCGGATTACAGCAGGATTTTGGGGAATATCAAGAACAGATAGAAAAGATTTTGGCAGGGTGCGGCAAGTTAGATGATACAGGCATACAGAATGCTAAGTGGTTATTTGCGAATGAACTTCCAGTTAATGAGGGGACTTTGGCAAAGCTTGAGATGTTAAATGGGATTTCAGGACGTATGACAATGGATAAGGTGCTGGAGCAGATTGTGTTTGCAGTTTCGGCGGGGTCCTCACCTAGAGACGCAGTCCTGGATGACAGCCAGTTTGTTGTGGCAAAGGATGTGTTGAGAGATTTTCAAAATATAGAGGACAGTACAATTCTTCATGTGGCGGACATTCTATTACAGAATGGGGCTAAAAATCCCCTGGATGGCAATGGGGAAGGTGCGCAGCAGGGAGAGTCAGATCCAAGGGATAGTTCTGCTGTTACTTTAGAAATGCTCCGAAAGGTGCAGGAGATGGAGGATACGGTATCTTCGTATTCTAAAGATGTTGTGATTCCAAAGGTTTATACGTCTAATATGGGTGAGTCAGACATTTTGAAGGTTACGCTTAAGCGTCAATTAGAAGAAATTCGCCAGAAAATGACGCTGCAGTCAGCGGCAGCTATGGAGCGGAAAGGGATTCATATAGAGACAGAGCCTCTAGATAATATAATAAAGGCATTGCGTGAGATGGAAAATGCATATTACAGCAGCCAGGTTGGAGAAGGCGCGGAAATTGACAGTGGGGCGCTGGATTTGCTGCAGGAGTCATTACGGAAAACTGCTGATATTGCAGATGCCCATGCAGCACTCCTTGGCTCCAAAGTAAGGCAGCAGGAGCTTCTTACAGTGAATGAGCTTCACGCTGCGGCAAACAGCAGAAATGTTGGGCGGAGCGAGTGGAACAGCGTATATGAAACAGTCAGCACGCAAGTTCGGGCTGACCTGGGAGATTCTATCCAGAAGGCATTTGCAGGAGTTCCGTCCATTTTAGAGCAGATGGGGCTGGAAGATACTGAGGCAAATGAGAGGGCAGTTCGAATTCTTGGTTACAATCGGATGGAAATTACAGAAGAGAATCTTGAAGAAATTAAAATGTTTGATGCAAAGGTAAACCAGGTTATTGAGAATATGAAACCGTCCGCAGTTTTAGAATTGATACGCCGCGGCGGGAATCCTTTAGATACGCCATTGGATGAATTAAACCGGGAACTGGAAGAGATTAATCAGGAAAAGGGAATCAATTCAGAGGAGCGATATAGCCGTTTCCTCTGGCAGATGGAAAAAGCAGGCCAGATTTCAGAAGAGGAGCGCATGGGATACATAGGTGTTTACCGCCTGCTTAATCAGGTTCAGAAAACAGATGGCGCAGCAATTGGGGCGGTAATGGG
>Ga0224742_10543_pt1 | contig 10013 bp, 11 predicted proteins | sample LIM_E_Water_Neg_FD_161631 | JGI IMG/M metagenome (GOLD analysis project Ga0224742, IMG submission 161631) | Enriched cells from gastrointestinal tract of the lab mouse from Pacific Northwest National Laboratory (PNNL), Richland, Washington... | ecosystem: Host-associated > Mammals > Digestive...
TGTGGACTGCCCGGAGGATTTGGCCGTTTCCCATGACAGCAAATGGACATCCGAAGCCCTTTTTAACCTGCTGGACAATGCGGTGAAGTACACCCCGGCAGGCGGGAAAATCGCTGTGTCAGTGGTGCTGTGGGAAATGTATGTGGAGATCAAAGTAGCCGACACCGGCAAGGGCATTTCTGAAAGCAATCAGGCCGCCATCTTCCGGCGCTTCTATCGTGAGGAAGAAGTACACGAACAGCAGGGCGTTGGCATTGGCCTGTATCTGGCCCGCGAGATCATAACGCGGCAGGGCGGCTATATCAGAGTGGTTTCGGAGCCGGGCAGGGGTTCGGAATTTTCCATTATGCTGCCGACAAAATAGAACGCGGCGGACGGCCAGTTCCGGCTGCCCGCCGTAAATTTTTTTGAAATGTCCGAGCGTTGTAACATTTCACCCCGGTTTTCAATGAAATTTTTTGGCCGCTGTAACATTTCGCGGACATTTGGGTTTTACAATAGCCTTATCAAATATGGAGGTGATACAACTATGACATGGCCTTTTGAGAACGATACCAGCGCCATTGTAAAGAAATTAGCAAAACGCAATGTATCTTCAAATCGTATTTTTTGCTTTTTTAATGTCTTGACGATTGCGCTGGCAATTAGTTTGATTGTGGGAATCTCCCTATTCCAACAAGGCAGCAAAATTAGTGAACAAAAAATTTTGAATCAAATGCAGCAAGCTACCATCGGGGGGCTTACAGCAGAACAGATAGAAGTTCTGAAAAAAGAACCTGATCTTGAAGATATTGTACCCTATAAGCATAGTGATAGTTTTCTGATGGATGGGATCAAATTTGAAGCGGTTTATATGCCGGCTGGTTTTGGAATTATAAAATCCTATGAATTAGTCAGTGGAACCTGTCCAGAACAGTACAATGAAATTGTAATTGATAAAAATGTTCAGTTAGAGCTGGGGTATCAGCTAAATATAGGAGATACTATCACTTTACCAACGGCGGGGAGTAAAACAGAGGATTTCATCATTACTGGTTTTACTGATAATGTGGAAACAGGAACATTTTACTTTTATGTTTCCCCAGCGTATGCAGAACAGGGCGTGTTATTATCTGATATTCCATATAGTGCCTTGATTCGTGTAAATGGCGCCACGGAAATGGGACTTGTTGATTTTGAGAATACAGTATATCGTCTGGCTTCATACCAAGACATAAGTAGGTGAGGAACCAAAGCCCTCAAAAGGTCGGCGGTTTCTTTCATGCTCTTTCCTTCTCTTTGCATTTGAAGGGCCTTGTGGACAAAAAGTCCCTCCCCCATGGAGGCACATTTGGAATCCACAACGATAATCCGACACTCCCCGTTCTCTTCCATTAATTCCTCTGCGGCAAGAACCGCATTCTGGCAGGAGCCGCTCAGCCCTGAGGAAAAGGACAGATAAAGCAGATTTTTGTTTTCTTTAAGAAATTCTGTGAAATACTCCCTGTACTGCTGCGGATTTACCTGGGATGTGGTGGGCATTTTCCCCTCTTCCCGCATCAAACGATAAAATTCCTTCCAGTCCAGCTCTTTATCCTTTCCGTAAGAGATACCGTCCATAATGTAATTGAAGTAAATAAGCCCGAGATCATTTTCCCGGATATATTCTGCGGGCAGATCCGCCGTTGTGTTGGTGATGATCTTATAAGAATCCATATATCCCTCCTTTGGTTCCTTTGTTGACAGTCTATTTAGCATAACATTTTTTTAAATTATTTACAATGGATGGAATTTTGGCCCATATCTGCAAAAAAATGCATAAAACCGGCTTCCTTTCCTCATAATAAGCGTACTAACTTTCAAAGGAGCCTTATTATGAGTAAAATGACTACCTCTCTTTCCGAGAATATGAAATACTTAAACAAATATCTGTCGGTGGATACCAGCTTTGATATTATTTACAGAGTGATAAGAATCGGCGGGCGGGAAGCCTGTATGTATTTGATCGACGGCTTTTGCAAGGATGATCTGATGCAGAAAATGCTTCAGTATTTTATCACCATCAAGGAAGAGGACATGCCAGACAACGCCCATGAGATGTCCAAGACCTGTATTCCCTACGTGGAGGTTGACCTGCAGGATGACTGGGACAAGATTGCGTATTTTATTATGTCAGGTGTGTTCGCCCTTTTTATCGAGGGCTATGATAAATGTCTTTTGATCGACTCCAGGAGCTATCCTGCCAGAGGCGTGGAGGAGCCGGAGAAGGATAAGGTGCTGCGGGGCTCCAAGGATGGATTTGTGGAAACCGTTGTCTTTAACACCGCGCTGATCCGAAGACGGATCAGAAGCAATCAGCTCTGCATGGAAATGCACCATGCCGGGAACAGCTCCCAGACGGATATCGTGCTCTGCTACATGAATGACCGGGTAGATCACGCTTTCCTGACCAAGCTCCGGGAGCGTATCGACCATATTCAGGTGGACGCCCTTACCATGAACCAGGAAAGCCTGGCGGAATGCCTTTATAAGAAAAAATGGTATAACCCTTTTCCCAAATTCAAATTTACGGAGCGTCCGGATACGGCTTCGGCACAGATACTGGAAGGGGATGTGGTGATCCTGGTGGATAATTCTCCCTCCGCCATGATTGCCCCCACCTCTATCTTTGATATTGTGGAGGAAGCGGACGACTATTACTTTCCGCCCATCACCGGAACCTACCTCCGTCTTTCCAGATTCCTGATTGCCATACTGACTTATTTTATTACGCCGACTTTCCTTCTTCTGATGCAGCGGCCGGAATGGATTCCCGCAGGCTTTGAATTCATTGCGGTAAAAGAGCCTACCAACGTCCCTCTGATCTGGCAGTTTCTGATCCTGGAGCTGGCCATCGACGGCCTTCGGCTGGCGGCGGTAAACACCCCCAACATGCTCAGCACCCCTTTAAGTGTGATGGCCGCCTTGGTGCTGGGGGAATTCTCGGTCAACAGCGGATGGTTCAACTCGGAAGTCATGCTTTATATGGCCTTTGTCGCCATTGCCAACTACACCCAGGCCAGCTATGAACTCAGCTATGCCATCAAGTTTATGCGTATCATAAACCTGATCCTCACGGCACTATTCGGCCTGTGGGGCTATATCGGCGCTGTCGTGTTACTGATCCTGGCCATCGTCACCAACCGCACGGTATCGGGAAAGAGCTATATCTACCCGCTCCTTCCCTTCAATTTAAAGCAGCTCTCCAAACGCCTCTTCCGATACAGGCTGCCGGGCTCCCGGGAATGACGTTGGGGGAACCGGTTTAAGGAGTTAAGGGTCAACCGCCTGTCCAACGGTTTTTATATGCCTTTTTTCGTTGGATGGCGGTTGGAGTACATATAGCAAAAACGTTATTGCCCTGGCTCTCTATCCCAAATTTTCCCTGATGACCTATCATGTTCGTTCTTATTTAATTCTCTAGCAACGCTGTGCTAAGCCGCCTTGTTATAATCTACAATGGCAATCTCTGTCACCATTGTTTTAAAATTCTCAAAGATTGCTTCAATTTTCTGAAGCGTTACACCGTTTAAATATTCCTCACCACATTGTGTACATTTCGAGCAGGGTACATTTTTAATAATTAGAAAGCATCCATTGTACTCTGTCATATAAGTTGTTAAAGACTTTTCCATATCACCTTTGCAGGTAAAACAAGTCATATCGGCTCCTCCTTCCTGACCCTTAAATCTTGTTCCCATTTATTCAAATCAGGATAATACGCTGTTATGACCCAAAGAGTCTCCAAATTACTGCCAATTACAACATGGATATATTTCTGCTTCACGGAAAACCCAAGTATAAGGCAGCTTGGAAACGGGTAATCATCCGGGTACTGTTCTATAATTTCCCCTTCATGTATACAGGATATTATATCATTGATTGAAATATTACGTTGTTCCAGTCGCTTTGCTGCATGCATGGTAATTTCAAAATTTTCAGGAACGCATATTTTACGCAAGTCTTCAATTTTTAGTTCCACAAACGCATTTACCCCCTAATTTGAAAAACTTATCCATTCCTATATATAGTTTGCCACACTATTTGCATGATACCACAAAAATTGCATTATTTAGAAAATGCACAATACTATATTAAACTTTTCAATCTGCCTCGCCCTATATATAAATCGACATTGCTTTCTTCTTTCGCCTCCGTCATAAGATCAAGACAAACTCCACCCTACTGCTTCCCGGTACTCCCAAAACCGCCCCGGTCTGCCCCCTCAAGGGAGGAAACTTCCTCAAAGCAAATCTCAGGCTGGTTTTCCATGATGCGGAACTGACAAATTCGGTCATTACAGGAAATATGGGTATCCCGCAGGGCATAGGCAGGCATGAACCACTGGTCGTTATCCCCGCAATAGGAGCCGTCGATGACGCCCTGATGATTGGGCTGGATAATGCCAAAATTCTTGAAAGTGGAGCTTCTTGGAACCACATGGGCCTCATATCCTTTCGGCAGCTCCATGCCCACTCCAAGGGGGATCAGCTTAAATTCCCCCTTCTTTAAATCCACATCCTCCGCCGCCCGAAGGTCGATCCAGTCGGATTTTCCGTCAATATAGGCCAGCTTTTCGATTTTGTCCGTAAAATATTTGATTTTGATTTTTTCCATATTTTATCAGTACCTTTCATAATTTCCGCAGTGCAGCACCGGCGGGGCGTCCTTCTCTCCGGCAAGGCTTGCCGGCACATCAATCACTCTCTGGTTGCTGCTTCCCTTCCAGAGAAGCTTCTTGTCCATCTTTTCGATCCGAAACTCTCCGTCCACCAACACGTCAACGTAACTCATCAGGGATAAATGCCGGATGTTCTCCCACAGATCCCCTGTATAGAGCCATATGGTTTTATCCGGATACTTTTCTTTGATTTCCTTCATCAAATCATGGACATCGAGGCGGTTGGCCGAGTGCAGGGGATCCCCGCCCGAAAAGGTAATGCCGGAAATATAGGATTTGTCAAGCTGTTCAAACAATTCCTCTTTGGCGGCGGCGTCAAACAAAAGTCCTCCCGCCGGATCCCAGGTAAGCGGATTCTGGCAGTCCTTACAGCAGTGAGAACATCCGGCAACCCACAGAACCACCCGCAGGCCGTCGCCGTTTAGCATATCGTCCTTTGTTATATTGTGATACCTCATTTGCCTACATGCTCTTCCTTTCTGCTATTTCTGCCATTTTCGCCTCATTCAGCCGGGTATCGCCGTGAACCCTGGAGTAAGAAAGATAACCGTTCATGCGCTCGATCTTGGTCAGATTTTTGCTGCCGCACACAGGGCACACATCCATTTCCAGCTCCTGATGGCCGCAATCGTCGCAGTAGGCAAGGGAGAGATTGACCCCCTCGTAGAAACCCATCTCCATGGCTCTGCGGATCAGGGTTTTGATGGCTTCCATATTGTAGTCAATGGGATATTTCACATACTGTATCTTTCCGCCGTTGGAGAGCTCCCAGAAACGGTATTCCAGATCCTGCTTTTCAATGGGAGTGATGTCCTCGGTCACATGGCAATGAAAACTGTTGGAGACATATTCCCTGTCGGAAACCCCCTCCACGATACCGTACTTTGCCCGAAACTGCTTCACCTGCAGGCCGCACAGGCTCTCCGCCGGCGTCCCGTAAATGGCGTAAAGGTTGCCATCCGCCTCCTTAAATTCGTTCACCTTCCGGTTGATATGCTCCAGCACCTCCAGGGCAAACTCCCCGTCCTCCACCAGGGACTTGCCGTTGTAGAGCTCCTGCAGCTCATTGAAGGCGGTGATTCCAAAGCTGGCCGTGGCACTCTTTAAAATCGGTTTGATCTTGTCGGAGAGCTTTAAGTTTCCTCCCAAAAAACCCCCTTCGCAGTAGGCCAGAGGATTGGTGGATGCACGCATTTCTCCCAGGTAGGCATAGGTTCTGATATGAAGCTGTCGGATCAAATTCAGGTAATAATCCAGCACCTCATAAAAATCCCGGCTTTCCTGTCTGGCCTTTGCCAGGATCATGGGAAGATGGAGGGAAACCGCTCCGATATTAAACCGCCCCACAAATACAGGCTTGTCCTGATCATCTGCGGGATGCATGCCTCCTCTCTCGTACCAGGGGGAAAGAAATGCCCTGCAGCCCATGGGGGAGATTACCTTGCCGTACTGCTTATACATGCTGGCGATATAGCCCTTTCCTGTGAGGGAAAGCCAGTCCGGGTACATCGTTTTGGCAGAACATTTTACCCCGGCTTCAAACACATCCTCAAGCTCCTTTCCGGGGCCGTGAAGGTTTTCGTCATATAAAAATACAATTTTGGGGAACAGGACAGGTTTTTTGCATTCCGCCTTGCCCTGACCTTTTCTGCGCACATCCAAAAGGGAGATGGTTGCCAGTCTGGCAAAACGCCCTGTGCCAAGTCCGGCGGTTACGGTGATAAAGGGATAATCCCCACGGCTGGAGGCCACCGTATTAAACTTATATTCCCAGCCCTGGAATCCCTGCTCAAACTCCCGCTCCACATCGGCTAAGGCCTCCGCCTCCGCCCTCTCCTGCCCGAGCCCCATATTCAGGTATCTGCGAAAGCTTCTCTCCCAGGTCTTTTGGGCATAGGGCTCTAAAATCTTATCTACCTCGGGCACGGTAAAACCGCCGTACTGCTGGCTGGCCGCGCTTAAGACAATATCTCCGATCACGTCAAAGGCCACATCCAGGGTTTTCGGCTCGTTATACCAGATATTTCCCATCTCAAAACCGCCGGTCAGCACATTTGCCACATCAAAGAGGCAGCAGTTCATGGTGTCCCTTCTGGCAGACATATCGTGGACATAGATATAGCCGTCCCGGCAGGCCTGAATCTCCTCCACGGTCATAAAAAATTTCTGGTAGAGTTCCTTGTTGAACTGATTAAAGATCAGGCTCCTCTTGGTGGAAACCAAGGCGCTGTCCGTGTTGGCGTTCTCCTTGTCCCCCACGTACATGATGGACTGGCTCTTTTTGTACACGTCGTCCATCATGCGCACAAAATCCTGTTTATAGTTGCGGTAATCCCGGTAACTCTTAGCCACAATGGGCTTGACGCCCTCCAAAGCGCTCTCCACAATATTGTGCATGATGGGGATGGGAATCTTATCCTGCTCCATCTCGTCTACCTTGTCCACCACAAACTGACAGATATGCTCCTTCTCCTCATCGGTAAATTTGGTAAGGGCCCGGTAGGCGCTCTTCCCTACAGCGTCGATCACCTTCTGCACGTTAAAAGCCTCCAAGCTTCCGTCCTTCTTGATGACCTTGACCTCTCTCTTTGGCTGAAACAAAGCGCTGTAAGTGGTAGAAGTATTTTCCTGCTGGTTTTCCATGTAACATCCTCCAATCTTTCTATACCCGTTCTGACTCTCCAAAAAAACAAAATCTGGTATGCGCAAACATAGTTGTAACTATATATAGCGTTACTAACCAGTATAATGAACCTTTCCCGCTGTGTCAACTTGGAAAACTGACGAATTTTTCATGGAAATATCCATTAACCGCTGTTCATCCCCGTCTTTGTTTTTAAGCCCGGGTTACGGGATCATGCCGGATTCCTTTACCGCTCTTATGGCATCACGTATTTCTTCTGCCGGCAGGGTAAGGGCAAAACGCACATAACCTCTCCCAAGTTTCCCAAAGCTGCTCCCCGGTGTGCACAAAACGCCGGACTTTTCCAACAGCTCCATGACAAAGGCCACGTCGTCCTCATAGCCTTTAGGAATTTTCCCCCAGGCAAACATGGTTCCCTCACTGTCTGGAATCTCCCAGCCGATTTCCCGAAAGCCCCCGCAGAGGGCGTCCCTTCTCTCCTGATAAAGAGCGCATCTTTGCCTTACCCCCTCGTCGGATCCTGTAAGGGCGGCAACTGCACCGTACTGCACTGGCAAAAAGGTTCCGTAGTCGATCTGAGAGCGCAGCTTTTTAAAGCTCTGCACCACAGCTTCATTTCCCACAAGAAAGCCCACCCGCGCGCCGGTATAATCGTAGCTCTTGGAAAGAGAGTAAAATTCCACACAGTTTTCCTTTGCCCCCGGAAATTGCAGGATGGATTTCCCCATGCGCCCGTCGAAGATAATATCCGAGTAGGCATTGTCATGGACAATGATAATATCCCGCTCCTGTGCCCAGGGAATCAGCTCTTCATAAAAATGATCCGGCGCAATGCGGCAGATAGGGTTCAAGGGATAGGAAACCATCATAAACTTCGTTCTCTTAAGGAGGGCTTCGTCGATTCCGTGAAGATCCGGCAGGTAATCGTTTTCCGGCCGCAGCTCATAGGTGTGAACCTCTGCCATGGCAAGGGCAGGTCCTGTGGAAAAGATAGGGTAGCCCGGATCCGGCACCAGCACCACATCTCCCGGGTTACAGAGAACCAGCCCGATATGGGTGATGCCCTCCTGAGAGCCGTAAACGTCCGTGATCTCCCTCTCGCTTAAATCCACCTGATAGCGCTCCCTGAAGCGGCAAATCACCGCCTGCGTCAGCTCCGGCAGCATCTTCAGCGCATATTTATAATTGGCAGGCTCCTTTGCCGCCTCGCTCACCGCTTCTATAATATGAGACTCCGTAGGAAAATCCGGCGTCCCCACAGAGAGGTTGTAAACCTTTCTTCCGGTTTTCTCCACCGCCTCCTTCTTTTCATTGAGAAGCTGGAATATTCCTTCTTCAAACCCTTTCATTCTGTCTGCTGTCTGTAGCTTCATCTTCCATCTTACACCTTTCCTCTAATAATTCTGCAATATTTTACTCAGATATTCCCGATAGCCTTCTCTCACATCGTCAGGGCCGGAAATAACGACTTTCCCCCCAAGCCCGGTAATCCAGCCATAGAACTGCATGCTCACCGTAACTCTCACCCGGACGCTGACCATATTTTCTGCAAGCTTTCGAATATCGGTTTCCTTGCCGAAGCGGTCCAGGATAACTCCAATCAATTCCTCCGGCAGCTTTAAGGTTACGATTTGCGTTTCCCCGCCGAACATACCGAAGGTTCTGTTGGTATACTCCGCAATATCAATCCTCTCAAAGGCCTCCCCGCCCTTCCGGCTCTCCTTTGAGAGTTCGCTGATCCGGCTCATTTTGTCCACTCTGAAGTGCTTAATACTTTCCTGCCTGTCGTCATAGGCAATCAGATAATAATTCTCATCCTTCCAGGTAAGGGCCCAGGGACTGACCTCATAGCGTTTCCCGTCCCTTCTGGGTTCAAGTTCTTTCTTACTGTTCCATTTCAGGTAAGTAAAGGTGATCGGGGCATTGTCCTGAATTGCCTTGTGAATCTGATCTATATTATAGTAAATACTTTCGTTTTCGGCTTTCACCCTGCCCACCACATAGACCTGTCTTTGAAGGCGCTTTCCCTCATAGGGGCCCGCCAGCTTTTCAATCTTGGAAATCAGTTCCCAGGACTTTTTCTGCGTGATAAAGCGGGAGGACTGCACGGCATCCACCAGAAGCTTAAGCTCCGGCAATTCAAAGTCCCGCTCCGCCAGATAATATCCGCCGCCTTTTTGGGCCTTTATGTATTCCACGTCATAACCAAAGACATTCAGGCATTCAATATCATCATAAATGCTTTTTCGCTCCGCCTTAATGTCATACAATGCAAGCTCTTCGATCAGCTCCTGGGTGGAAAGACAATGATTTTCATCAGTCTTCTCATTTAAAATTTTTAAAAGATATAAAAGCTTCAGCTTCTGGTTTGCAGCTTTGGGCACGTCTAATCCTCCCCGCCTTCTTCATGCAAAAAATCACCTTAAAGTAATTCCTTAAGTTCCCACAAATTCTCAATCTCATAATCAATCCGCAGCCCAGAATCTCTGGGCTTTTTCCCGGGATTATACCAGCAGCAGCAAATCCCTGCATTATTGCCTCCCTGCATATCGCTGAAAAGTGAATAGACTGCCGCAGATGCATAGCAGAGAGCATTAAGGCTGGCCTGGTGGCCAGCCTTTTTTTACAATAAGCTGACACGCTTTGCGGGCCGGCGTTTGTTCTTATAGA
>Ga0224742_10547_pt1 | contig 9987 bp, 11 predicted proteins | sample LIM_E_Water_Neg_FD_161631 | JGI IMG/M metagenome (GOLD analysis project Ga0224742, IMG submission 161631) | Enriched cells from gastrointestinal tract of the lab mouse from Pacific Northwest National Laboratory (PNNL), Richland, Washington... | ecosystem: Host-associated > Mammals > Digestive...
TATCGTAACCATAACGGTAGCGGTAATTGTAATTACAGGAATTTTGGGAAATATGACAGCGGAACTTGTGTTTCGGATATTTGGCATTGAAGAGCCTGTTGCGAAAGGGCTGTCGCTGGGAACAGCGTCCCACGCAATCGGTACGGCGAAGGCAATGGAGCTTGGAGAAATCGAAGGTGCAATGGGAAGCCTGGCGATTGCGGTGGCAGGACTTGTGACAGTGGCAGGCGCATCGGTCTTTTCGCTTATATAATGGTTTCAATGGAAACATTTTTCTGCGTGGAAAGCTGCATAATACTGTTATAATATTGTTCCTGTAAATTAATAATTTCATTGTCTGGCGTGCGGATAACAGGGCGGGAGAAATTATCGTGGTTAATAAAAATCACATTTCCTTCCATGCCGTTGCTGAGTGTAACAGTGTGATTAAGATAGGAATTTGCCACATTTTCCAGAAATGTCATAATATATTTCATTTCGTATTTGTGAATGCCGTCGTCTTCAAAATATTTAATAACAGAAAACGGGCACATTGCTGCACGATACACACGTTCGCTTGTCATTGCGTCAAAAATATCTGCTATTGTAACGATTTTGGAAAATTTGTCAATATCGTCGCCTTTTAATCCATAGGGATAACCGCTGCCGTCGCATTTCTCATGATGCATAATTGCAGTGTTTTTAACAGGCTCAGGAATATTGCGGTATTTATTGAGAAGGTGGAAGCCTTCTATTGTATGCGTTTTTACAATTTCAAATTCCTCGGAGGTCAGTTTGCCGGGCTTGCGCAGAACGCCGGACGGCAGCATAAACTTGCCGATATCATGGAATAATCCGCAGGCGGTTGCCATTTTTTGATCTGCTTCAGAAAAATGCAGCCAGCGGGAGAGAACATTAGAAATTAAGGCTACATCAATACAGTGCATATACACGGAATCGTCAATATTGTGCATATTTAACAACATATCAAATACACTGATATCGCCGTTTACAGGGTGCAGAATTTGCAGTGTTTCCTTTATTAATTCATTTGCAGGGAATGTTTCATTACGGTAGAGAGCGTTTGTAAGACTGCCCTGATAATGTTCAGCGCAGCGGTTAAATGCCTGCTGAAACAGGGCGAATTGATGACTGTTTTTAATGCGCTCTTTGTTGGATTTGCTGCTGCCCTCTGCTGCATCGTGAAAATTCGCAGGCGGCGGGCAAATCATCGGCTGATTTAATTCTTCCACAAGATTTTCATGAATATGTACATAATATATGGAATAACCTTCCAGACGTGATATAATATTCTCTGTAAGAACAACACCCTTCGGCACAATGATTCTGGAATCATAAGTTAGGATGTCCTCGGCTGTTACCATGCCCGGAATTAATTCTGCGATTGGAATTTGCTTCATGAGGGATTCACCTTTCCTTTTGAATGATTTTGTTTCGTCTTTATGAATTATTGTAGCGTTTTTGGGGTAAAAAGTCAAATGTATTCTCATAAGGAGGGGAATCTCATGAAAAAATATACAAAAATTCATCAGTTATCAGAAAATCGTTTTTTAAATTTATTTAAACTGGATGCGTTAACAGACAGCGGCCGTGCATTTGACTATTTTTTTGTGTCGAGAAGAAAAGCGGATAAAATTAAGCTTTTGACAAAAGATATGAATGCGGAAGGGGTTGTAATTTATGCGCTTTTGAAGGATGATCCAGAAAAAATTGTGATGATTCGCCAGTATCGGTATCCATTGGGCGATTATTTGTATGAACTTCCGGCTGGGCTGATTGACGAGGGAGAAGAACCTAAACAGTCGGCAGTGCGGGAGATGAAAGAAGAAACAGGGTTGGATTTTGCGGTCTATAACGGCGGGGACAAGGCATATCGCAGACCATTTTTTATGGGCGCTGGTTTTACAGACGAAAGCTGTAATGCAGTATTTGGCTATGCAAGCGGTAAAATCGGCTGCGATAAAATGGAAGATACAGAGTCGATAGAGGTACTGTTTGTCGATAAGCAGGAGGCAGCGCGGATTTTGCGAAAGGAAAAGGTTTCGCTGCGTGCGGCGTATCTTCTGATGCATTTTTTGCACGCCGAAAAAGGGAAAGAATTTGCTTTTTTAGAAGATTTATAGAATAATATTTGACAATAAAATATTAAAATACTATACTATAACATATTTACCAAGTAAGAAAAGGGGAACCAAATGAAGAAAGTAACTATACAAGATATCGCAATGGAATTGGGTCTTAGCCGTAATACTGTGGCAAAGGCGTTAAATGGCGGATTTGTGTCGCCGTCGACAAAGCAGGCAGTTGTACAGAAAGCATGGCAGATGGGTTATGCGAAGCTGGACGAAAATCTGCTGCAGGAGGTGAAATCTGTCTACCATAAAAATAACAGGGGGACAATCCTTGTGCTTTTTAATCACTGGCAGTCAACGTTCTGGAACCGGACACTCGCTGGTATCAGTGTTGCAGTCAATACGGAGGATTGCCGTATGCAGCTTCATGTGGTAGATGAGGATGATAAAAACGGAGAGGGCGTACTGAAATTAATTGCTGATGACGTAAAAGGGATTATTTTTCTAAGCTTATTTCCCATACAGTTTGTCAAAGGCGTAAGCAAGGCGGGGCTGCCTATGACGTTTTTTAATAGTCCGGTAAACGCACAGGAGTATATTAATCTCGGCGATGTGGTCAGTGTGGACGGTTTTTATGCAATGAACAGGATGACCAGCTATATTATAAAAAACAAGGGCTGTACCAAACTCGCATATATTGGCTATGCGGAAGGATCGCGTATGATACAGGCGAGATATCTCGGATATCTAAACGCCTGCAACCAGAATTATATTGGGGTTGACGAGAAAATGCAGTTTACGCATCCAGCGAACCATATCAACTTTAGCTATGCAATGGTAGAAGAAGCAATGAATCAGATGATGTATGTTCCGGATGCGATTATCTGCGAAGATGACGACGTGGCAAAGAATGTTGCGCTGGCGCTGCTGCAGAAAGACCCGTTAGCGGCGCGTAAAACAGTGATTACTGGCTTTAACAATACAATTGAGCCGGATTTCTTTAAGCGGGATATTCTGACCGTGGAGGTACGAATGGAGGAACTTGGCAAGCGCCTTGTGAAATCCGTGATGGACAGAGTGAAAGACCCTACAATGGATGTTTCCTTTACAACGATTGCAACCTATCCGAAAATTGAAGAGAATTATACTAACGACCGTTAAGATTTTCCAATTTCAGCACAGCCCATATTGCATAAGCGGGCAATACGTGCTGTACAGAAAGGAAAATCTAATTGTTCGTGAGTAGAGAAAGAATCAAGTAGTTGGAAGAAAAGAGGCGTGTGTGGAATGAAGTATAAAATTGTAACGGATGGCTCTTGTGACCTGCCGCCGCAGCTTTGTTTGGAGAAAGATATTACGGTGGTGCCGTTTTATGTTTCTTTTGACAGTGAAACTTATGAAAAAGAGATTGTAGAAATCCCCATTCGAACATTTTATGAGAAAATGGTTGCAGATCCGACAACGTTTCCGAAATCGTCGATGCCTTCTGTTCAGGATTATGTGGATGTATTTACGCCGATAGTCAAGGAGAAAACAGCGGTGATCTGCATTTGTATTACAACAAAGTTCAGTGGCTCGCTGCAGTCGGCGCAAAACGCGAAAGAACTTGTAAAAGAGAGTATTCCAGACGCTGAAATCACCGTAATCGACTCTACCGTGGATACGGTGCTGCAGGGATTGTATGTGCTGGAAGCGGCGAAGCTATGCAAGGCGGGGGTATCCTATCAGGAATGTGTTGAGAAATTAGAAACAATTAAAAGCAGTGGACGGATTTTCTTTACTGTAGGTAATATCGACTATTTAAAACATGGCGGCAGAATCGGCAAGCTTGCAGGACTAGCGGGATCGGTATTGGGAATCCGCCCGATTATTACGCTAAAAGAGGGGGAAATTTTCCCATCAGGTATTGCAAGAAGCCGCAAAAAGTCAATTGATAAAGTATATGAGCTGTTGCTGCAATATCTTAGAGAACTTGGTGCAGATTGTAAAGACTATAGTCTTACAGTGGGATTTGGATATGACAAACAGGAGGCAGAAACGTTTCGGGATGGTGCAGTGGCGTTTTTAAATGCTAACGGATATCCTGTAACTGCGCAAGATCTGCCAATATATCAGATTGGTGCAACAATTAGTGTCCATACAGGCCCTTATCCATTGGGATTTGGGATTATAAAGAAAGCATAGTGAGTTTTTTACAGTAAAAAAATATGCCCTTATTTCCTATTTTAAAGTGTTAGGAAAGGGGCATATTTTTTATTTTCTGTTTTGCGCTTTTTTACAGTAATTGCTTTTTCGTGTTCTTCGGCGCTTCCGATAAGATTAATAGAAAGTGCCAGTTTCCTGTAATTTTTCTTGCCAACGGTGCCATTGGGATGAATATAAGTATTCTGTAAATTTAGGAACTGTCAAATTAACAAGTTGTTTTTTGACAGTTCCTTAGCAAAGAATCGACAAAAAGTCTATAAAATTATTGTATAAGAATGGAAATAATGTTGTAGTTGCTATTTTGTACACCTACGTCAAAGTAGCAGGAATTATCCGCCAAAAATGCAAAGGTTTTAGCGATTTCTTTTCGCATTGTGTGTGCAAAATCTGTTATAATGCATACTTCAATATATAAGTTGTTAAACACTGACGTGTGTGAATTGCAATAAGTTCGTAAGAATGAAATGCATATTTTGATGAAATAGATGTTCAGAATGTAGGATATATGCTATACTGTACAAAAAGTTAAGCGATTATTATTTTTCGGAAAAGAGGTAGGGGATGTCAGGAAAAGTAATGCTTCCTATGGGAATTGAGAACTTTAAGGAAATATGAACAGGAAAATATTATTATGTTGATAAAACGGGATTGATTAAGACACTGCTTGAAAATTCCGGAAAGGTAAACCTGTTCACGCGCCCAAGACGGTTTGGTAAAACGCTCAATATAAGGAAAAGCACCTGCGGAAAACTACCATGAAACAGAAAGAGTATGTGATGAATGATAAAGTCCTGCCTTACTTTGGCAAAACACCAATCAATGAAATCACTGCGTCTATGATAAGAAAGTGGCAGGGTGAAATGATGGAAAAAGGCTTTAAGCCTACTTATTTGAAAACCATACATAACCAGCTCAGCGCGATTTTAAATTATGCTGTTAATTTTTATGATTTGCGCTCTAATCCATGCCGGAAAGCAGGAAGTATGGGAAAGAGCAGGGCGGATGAAAGACCATACTGGACTTTAGAGGAATTTCAGAGGTTTTCGGATGCAATTATGGATAAATAGGATTCATGGGTTGCATTTCAGATTTTATTCTGGACGGGGATGCGTCTGGGCGGTCAGCAGAAAACAGAATGAAACCGTTGCATGGCAGGAACGGGAGAGGGAATATCTGACAGAACTGTGCAGGGAGCATGGGATTGAGATAAAAGTTCTCGGTGTACAGAGGGGTAATCTGTCACTGCCGGAATATAAGGCGGCTATGTGTGAAGTGGAGAAACTGGAACAGCAGGCTGTGGCACTGGATAGGCAGAACGAAATTCTCGAACAGCAGAATGATGATCTTGCACAGAAAACATCGGAACTTTGCGGACAGGTGCAGGAAATGGAGAAGAAAAACAATGAGCTGGTTTTACAGGCACAGAAACTCACAGAGCAGATTGAGGAAGCGGAAGTGAAAGAAAAAGCGGCGAAGGAAGTGCTTTTGAAACATGATTTAAGAGCAGAAACTTTTAAAATGATTTCAAAGGAAGTAGCGGCAGAAACAAAAAATATGAAAAGTATTGCTGTTCCAGTGACAAGTCTTTTCGGTAGCGAGGAATATGTTAAAGTAAAGAAAAGTGACTGGAATAAAATACTGGATGCTTTCAGCAGGGCAGTATCAAGAAATCATCTCTTGGAAAAGTATGAGAAGAAAATTTCTGGTTTGGAGCGGAAGATAGATACGCTTACTGAGCAAGTCGAAAAATTAAAACGGTTTGTAGCATCAAGGGGATTGGGAGAGGCATTTGTGGAATTTGTAAAATCACTTGCACCACAGACAATGAAGCAGAAGTTAAAGGAAGCCAAAACGGATGCTTCAGAATACAACCAACAGCGAGAGAACAATCAGCAGACAGTTACAAGAGAGAAGATTCAGTGGAAACAGGAATTGTAGATTTTATGGATAAATATTTGATTTATTGGTGAAACAGATGGTAAAGAGGAAAGAGCGTGCGTTGGTCATGCTCTTTTATTACAAGAAAAATGTGATAAATAACATAAAAACAGTGGAAAACACAACGATATAGTGATATAATGTAAAATATATTTGGAGGGAAACAGCGAATGAAAGTAAGTTATAATCGTTTGTGGAAATTGATGATTGATAAAAAAATGAAAAATTCGGAACTTCAAAAGAGAGCGCAGATAAGCGGAAATATCATTACAAGGCTCAATAAAGACGAGTTTGTTTCTATGGAAACGATTGCGAAAATTTGTGATGTGCTTGAATGCGGTGTTGATGATATTTTGGAATTTTCAAAAGATTGAGGAGGATATAGGAGTGGCAGCAAAAGCAAAGGCGAAAGAAGTTTCTATGGAGGAGGCTCTGTGGAAGTCTGCGGATAAATTGAGAGGTTCGGTAGAACCATCTGAATATAAGCATGTGGTTTTAAGTTTATTTTTCCTAAAGTTTGCAAGTGATAAATTTGAGGTTCAGAGAGCGAGAATCATTGCAGATGGTATGGAAAAATTTGTGGACAATATTGCGTTCTATACAAAAGATAATGTGTTCTATCTACCGCAGGAAAGCAGATGGACTTATATTATGGAGAATGCTAAGCAGGATGATATTGCTTTAAAAATAGATACAGCACTCTTTACAATTGAGAAAACAAATCCCGTTTTAAAAGGTGCTTTGCCAGATAATTATTATTCTCGTTTACAGATTGATACAGTCAAATTAGCATCTTTGTTAGATGAAATCAATAAGATTGACACTACAAAGGATAAAGAAAACGATATTATTGGGCGTATGTATGAATATTTTCTAAGTAAGTTTGCGATTGCAGAGGGAAAGGGGAAAGGTGAATTTTATACGCCTAAAACAATTGTAAACCTGATAGCAGAGATGATAGAGCCTTATGACGGAACGTTATATGACCCATGCTGCGGTTCGGGGGGTATGTTTGTACAGTCTATAAAGTTTATTGAGGCACATCACGGGAACAAAAAGAAAGTTTCTATTTATGGACAGGAGTATACGAATACTACTTATAAATTGGCGAAGATGAATCTGGCAATTCGGGGAATATCGGCAAATCTTGGGGAAATGGCAGCGAATACGTTTACAAATGACCAGCATAAAGATTTGAAGGCGGACTATATCATGGCAAATCCGCCGTTTAATCAAAAAGAATGGCGTGCCGCAGATGAACTGACAGATGACGCAAGATGGAATGGATATGAAGTACCACCGACAAGTAATGCAAATTATGGGTGGATATTAAATATTGTGTCAAAAATGTCACAAAACGGAGTGGCAGGCTTTTTGCTTGCCAATGGCGCATTGTCTGACGATGGAACAGAGTTGAAAATCAGACAGAGATTGATTGAAAATGATTTGGTGGAAGCAATTTTGATATTGCCGAGGAATCTTTTTTATACGACGGATATCAGTGTAACGCTTTGGATTCTGAATAAGAATAAAAAAGAGCGTACAGTGGATATGAATGGAGTAGAGAAACACTATCGCAATCGGGAAAAGGAAATACTCTTTATGGATTTGCGACAGATAGGAAGTCCATATGAAAAGAAGTACATAGAATTGACAGAGGTGGACAGGGCAAAAGTGGTTGAAACGTACCATAATTGGCAGCAGATAGGGTATGAAGATACCTATAAGAATATACCAGAATTTTGTTATTCTGCTGGATTTGACGAGGTAAAAGAAAAGGGATTTACGCTTGTGCCAAGCAGATATATTGAGTTTGTGAATCGGGATGAGAATATTGATTTTGATACGAAGATGAAAACGCTGCAAATGGAGTTAAAGGAATTGCTGATTGAGGAGGAGAAATCGAAAGCAGATTTGTTAGAAGTGTTTAAGGAGTTGGGGTATGAAATCGAATTATGATGTTTTGGGTAATTATATTCGTTTGATTGATACACGCAATAAAGATAAAGTAACGAATAAAGTGATGGGGATTAATATTGACAAATTTTTTATGCCTTCCGTTGCAAATGTGATTGGAACAGATTTGAGCAAATATAAATTGATAACAAAAGGAAAATTTGCCTGTAACCCTATGCATGTTGGTCGTGATGAAAGGCTTCCAGTTGCATTATATGAGGAAGTGGAACCAGCCCTTGTTTCCCCAGCGTATTTTATGTTCGAGATTATAGATAATACTGTTCTTGATGAAAATTATCTAATGATGTGGTTTCGCAGAGCAGAGTTTGACCGTATTTGCTGGCTGCATACGGATGGCAGCGTTAGGGGCGGAATCACTTGGGATGATATTTGCCGAATGGAAATCCCTGTGCCTGATATTGGTGGGCAAAGAAAAATTGTTGAAGCGTATAAGATTGTGGAGAGGAGAATTGAGCTTAAACGGAGGATAAATGATAATTTAGTTGAAATAGCCAACACATTATTCAGTAAATTCTTTATTGCAAATGAGGAAAAGAAAACTTGGGAAGAAGGCTCTTTTTCTCAAATGTTGATTGATACAGTTGGCGGAGATTGGGGGCAGGAAACTCGGTCAGGTAATTATGTATGTGAAGTTTCATGTATTCGTGGTACAGATATACCCGCATTAAATCTTGGAAGTATATCCGATGCTCCCACACGCTATATTTTGGAGAAAAATTTTAATACTAAGAAAATTTGCTCCAATAATATGGTGGTGGAAATTTCCGGCGGAAGTCCTGTTCAGTCAACTGGAAGAATTGCATTAGTTCCTGAACAGATTTTAACTTATAGAGGAAGCAATATAATATGCTCAAACTTCTGCCGTGTGCTGAAGGTCAATAAAGATTATTTATATTTCTTCCTTCAAAATTGGTTGTACTTGTATCGTAATGGGGTGATGTTCAATTATGAAAACAGTTCTACTGGATTAAAGAATTTTAACTTTAATGCTTTTACCGAAGATTATACCATACTCATTCCTCCGAAGGAACTTTCTATCAAGTTTAATACTTTGATAGAGCCAATTTACAAAGAAATATTTAATATCGGATTTGAAATTAAGCATCTTCAAAGTACATTGGAGCATATTTTACCTCGCATTATGTGGGGCGGTATTTAAGCCGCTAAATTATCATTGCCTATACATTACATACATGATACAATAATATTACAAAAGCAATGGAGGTGCAATATGGCAACATTACAAATCCGTATAGATGATTCATTAAAAAAACAAGCTGATGCATTATTTTCCAGTCTTGGACTAGATACTTCAACAGCAATACGCATTTTTTTAAATGCTTCTATTGAAAATGCAGGTATTCCTTTTTCTGTAAAGCATAATACAATTCCTTATTCTCTTCAAGAGGCTGTTTACGATAGTAGGTTTCAAAAAAATCTTACAGGGCCTTTTGACAGTGCCGAAGAGGCGGTGGCTTCTATGTTGGAGGATTAATCCATGTACAAAATTGTTTATACAAATCGCATGAAGAAAGATGCTAAATTAATGCAAAAAAGAGGTAAAGATATGAGTAAACTTACCAATGTTCTTTCTTTAATTGCTAGTGGAAATCCTTTGCCCGTCCAATACAAAGACCATGCGCTGACAGGAAATTTGCAAGACTTTAGGGAATGCCATATAGAATCGGACTGGCTGCTTATGTACCAAATTTATGAAAACACTCTCATTCTTTCTGCTACAGCAACAGGCAGTCATGCTGATTTATTTGGAAAATAAATGATATCGTTTCACCGC
>Ga0224742_10551_pt1 | contig 9952 bp, 6 predicted proteins | sample LIM_E_Water_Neg_FD_161631 | JGI IMG/M metagenome (GOLD analysis project Ga0224742, IMG submission 161631) | Enriched cells from gastrointestinal tract of the lab mouse from Pacific Northwest National Laboratory (PNNL), Richland, Washington... | ecosystem: Host-associated > Mammals > Digestive system...
TATCGAGAAACGTTCTGTATGGGCGTATGGATCAATGGCAGTTATTGTACTGGCATGACCCCAGAACAGATAGCACAGCAATTGAATGCAACATATCACGGTGAAATGGAAACCATTTCCGTGCAGGATATTTCTGGTGAAGTGCATATTCTATCATTGGAAGAATATGGTGTTTCTATAGATTTTGCTCCTGTGGTTGAAGCAATTTTTCAAAAAAATCATGGATACTGGTGGCTAGGACATATAGGAAAGCCACAGCGATACCATATAAAACCGGAATACTGCTATAATACAGAGGAAATGAAGGCAAAACTTGCACAAGCGGATTGGTTAAATCAAAATTTATATCATCCTGAAAATACAGTATCCATTGTTAAAAGTGCGGAGGCTGGCTATATTCTTGTTGATGAAACACAAGATTTGTTATTAAAAGATCAGGCAATACAGGTGATATGTGATGGAATTTCCAATCAATTAACACAAATAAATTTGGCTTCGCCAGAAAATAAGGTGCTTTGTTATCAATCTGTTGCATACACTGATGAAATGAAGGAGTTACTTGCAAAGTGGCAAGGGATTCAAGCGTTTCAGGATTTTCATATGGTGTATCAGTTTGGCGATAAGCAGGAAATTATTGATGAAAATATTGTTGCAGAATGGATGACATTAGACGAGAATGGTGCAATTCTTTTTGATGAAAATGATGTTCCACTGTTGGATAAAACGATGATTCAAGAATATATTGCTTATCTTTGTGCCACTTATGATACGGTAGGTACAGAGCGGAATTTTCAGACAACGAGGGGCGATATTGTTACGGTATCCAGCAGCGGATATGGCAATCAGCTTGATGCAAAAGCAGAGTATGCGTTTTTGTTAAATGCATTCCAAAACAAAGAAAGCGGCGTTCGGACACCGATATATTTGTCGGAAGCGAAAGAAAAGGGGCTGGATGATATTGGTGATACCTATATAGAAGTCGATATGGGCAGCCAGCAGATGTATTATTATCAGGATGGACAAAAAAAGATTGAAACGCCGATTGTTACAGGAAATCTTTCACGCCGATGGGGTACGCCAGCGAAGGTGTGTTCGGTATATTTTAAACAGAGAAACCGTGTACTGCGTGGCGCTAATTATGCGACACCTGTAAAATATTGGATGGCAGTTGATGGACATATCGGCATTCATGATGCAACATGGCGTAAGGAGTTTGGCGGAGAGATATATAAGACAGATGGTTCCCACGGCTGCATTAATACGCCGCTTGAAATTATGACAGAACTTTATGAAATCGTGGAAGAAGGTACGCCGGTTATTATGTTTTATTAAATATAGTAAACGGTAAAAGTATTTGCCGGCTGCTATATTTGATGCATACGACCGCATAAGGAATTTAGTCGCTTTGCGGCATGCAGTCGGCGCAGGTAAACGCAAATAAAATTTTCGTTTATTATATATGAAATATTCAACATTTTATGTTGTTTATAACTATATATTTTAGAATCAGGAGGAGTAAAAATTGTCAAGAGTGTACAACTTTTCAGCAGGTCCCGCAGTTTTACCTGAAGAAGTTCTTAAAGAAGCTGCAGATGAGATGTTAGATTATAAAGGAACTGGTATGTCGGTTATGGAGATGAGCCATCGTTCCAAAACGTTTGAAACCATTATAAATGAAGCAGAGGCAGATTTAAGGGAGCTTATGAATATCCCTGACAATTACAAAGTGCTGTTTTTACAGGGTGGTGCCAGTCAGCAGTTTGCAATGATTCCTATGAATCTTATGAAAAATGGAGTTGCAGATTATATTGTTACTGGACAATGGGCAAAAAAGGCTTATCAGGAAGCCAGCCTATATGGTAAGGCAAATAAAATTGCTTCTAGTGAAGACAAAACATTTTCCTATATACCAGACTGTTCTGATTTGCCGATTTCAGAAGATGCAGATTATGTTTATATTTGCGAGAACAATACAATTTATGGAACAAAATTTAAGACATTACCGAATACGAAGGGAAAAACATTGGTAGCAGATGTATCCTCTTGCTTTCTTTCTGAGCCGGTTGATGTAACAAAATATGGTGTAATTTATGGTGGTGTGCAGAAAAATATTGGGCCAGCAGGTGTAGTTATTGTTATTATTCGAGAAGACTTAATTACAGAGGATGTTTTAGCAGGAACGCCAACGATGCTGAAATATAAGACACATGCAGATAACGGCTCTTTGTATAATACACCGCCTGCTTACGGCATTTATATCTGTGGAAAAGTATTTAAGTGGATAAAGAAAATGGGTGGATTGACCAAAATGAAGGAAATCAATGAGAAAAAGGCAAAGATTCTCTATGATTTCTTGGATGAAAGTAAATTGTTTAAAGGAACTGTCCGCAAGGAAGACCGTTCGCTTATGAACGTGCCTTTTGTAACGGGCAGCGAGGAACTTGATGCAAAATTTGTCAAGGAAGCAAAAGAAGCTGGTTTCGAGAACTTAAAAGGACATAGAACCGTCGGCGGTATGCGTGCAAGTATCTATAATGCTATGCCAATTGAGGGTGTGGAGGCGCTTGTGGCGTTTATGAAAAAATTTGAGGAGGCAAATGTATAATGTATCAATATCATTGCTTAAATCCTATTTCAAATATAGGGTTATCAAGATTTACCGAAAATTATCAAAAAACAGAGGAGATAAAAAATGCAGATGGTGTGCTTGTTAGAAGTGCGGCGATGCATGATATAGAATTGCCGGAAAATCTTTTGGCAGTAGCAAGAGCTGGTGCAGGGGTAAATAATATTCCACTTGACAAATGTGCAGAACATGGAATCGTCGTATTTAATACACCAGGTGCAAATGCAAATGGTGTTAAGGAACTTGTAATTGCGGGTATGCTGCTTGCTTCCAGAGATATTGTAGGCGGTATTGAATGGGTAAAAGCCAACAAAGATGTGGAAACAATTGCAAAAGATGCAGAAAAAGAGAAGAAGAACTTTGCAGGAACAGAAATTGCAGGTAAAAAACTTGGTATTATCGGTGTCGGTGCAATTGGTGTAAAAGTTGCCAATACTGCTGTAAACCTTGGAATGGAAGTTTATGGCTATGATCCATATCTTTCGGTTGATGTGGCATTAAGCTTAAGCCGTGAGGTAAAGCATGTTGTAAATATTGATGAAATATATGCAAACTGTGATTTTATTACAATTCATGTGCCATTGATGGACAGCACAAAGGGTATGATTAACGCAGAAGCGATTGGCAAAATGAAGGATGGCGTAATTGTATTGAATTTTGCAAGAGATTTGCTTGTTGCAGAGAATGATATGCTTGCGGCACTGGATTCTGGTAAAGTGAGAAAGTATGTATCTGATTTTGCAAATCCTACAACAGCAGGACATAATGGATGTATTGTAATTCCACACCTTGGTGCGTCGACAGAGGAATCAGAGGATAACTGCGCTGTAATGGCAGTGGATGAATTAAAAGATTATCTGGAAAATGGTAATATTCGAAACAGTGTGAATTATCCTGCATGCGATATGGGTACATGTGGTAATATGGGAAGAATTGCAATTCTTCATAAGAACATTGCAAATATGATTACACAGTTTACTGCTGCATTTGGTGAAGCTGGTATTAACATCAGTGATATGACAAATAAATCCAGAGGGGAGTATGCATATACCTTAATGGATATTGAACAGACCGCAGATAATAAGATTATTGAGCGCCTTAAAGGCATTCCTGGTGTATTTCGTGTAAGAGTAGTGAAATAATCAATAATTTACAAATGTTATAGGCAGTGGAAGGGGTCAATGTTATTATTTTGCATATCCCCGGTTCCGCTGCCTTGCTTTGTTACAAAATACAGGTATTTCATTCATTAAAATGAACGAAAACTGTTCCTAGGCATCATGGATATCTCCATATTTTGTCATATTTCCAATAGTATTTTGGAATTTCGTTTCTTTGGAAACCGTTAATTCGCTTGCTAAATCCATATATTTAATAAAAATCTCTTCTAAGGATACGCCTTTTTCCTTTGCGATTTCCTCCATAATTGGTCGAAGTTTTTCCAATTGAAAAGAAACGCGGGTCTTTTGTGGGTCAAAATCCTTTAAAACGCGGTCTGCGTACTCATTAATACGATCAAGAATGACTTTATCCTCTGAACTCATAATATAACTTCCTTTCTATAAGAATTTTCTTAGGAACTAGTATAATCCGCGCTAAATAACCTTATGTTTCGCTTGCCTATTTTCCTGATAGCACTACTCCACAAGTCTCAGCGTAGCCACTGCTACGCCTTCGTTTGTGAAGTAGCACTCTCAGAAAAATATTCTGCGCCAAACATTAAGGTATTTAGCGTGGATTATACTAGTACACCGTGTTTAGGATTAAGAAAACGGTGTACTAGATAGTTCCTTTTTGATGATATTTACTGTTTTATTTTACCACCATCCTTATAACTTGTCAAAAGTGTGTAAAAATAGTTATAGTTTACCAAGGTCAAATGATAACAAAAATATTATCTTTTTTGACAAAGTTCTTTTCATTATCAATACAATCTGTTAAAATGAAATGCAGTGAAATCCAAAAATATACTGAAACGAGGAGGACTTACATATGGCAACAATCAAGCCATTTCGGGCGTACAGACCAAAGAAAGGACTGGAGGCGCAGATAGCAGCGCTTCCATATGATGTATATAATAGAGAGGAAGCATGTACTGTAGTAAAAGGAAAGCCTTTGTCTTTTCTGAATATTGACAGAGCAGAAACGCAGTTTGATGCTTCTGTGGGGACATATGATGATGTTGTGTATCAAAAAGCGCATGATTTGCTATGGGAAATGATTGAACGGGGGGATTTTGTTCAAGAAGAAAAACCAGTCTATTATCTTTATGAGCTTACTATGAATGGTCGTGTGCAAACAGGAATTGTAGCATGTGCCAGCGTGGAGGATTATCAAAACCAGATAATTAAAAAACATGAAAATACACGTGCAGATAAGGAACTGGATCGTATTCGTCATGTCGAAACCTGTAAGGCGCAGACAGGGCCGATTTTTTTGGCATATCGAGCAAATAATATTTTGCGCGAAATTATTCTACGAACCAAAAATGGGGAAGCACTCTACGATTTTACCACGGAGGATGGAATACGGCATTGTGTATGGGTGATAGATAATGACAGTGACATTGCAGCGATTCAAAATACATTTGCACAAATTGGGCAGATTTATATTGCTGACGGTCATCACCGTTGTGCTTCGGCAGTAAAAGTAGGATTACGCAGACGTGAGCAGAATCCAGCATATACAGGAGCGGAAGAATTTAATTATTTTTTGTCTGTTCTCTTTGCGGATGAGGAACTTATGATAATGGATTACAATCGTGTTGTGAAAGATTTAAACAATTTATCGAAAGCAGCATTTTTAGAAGGTATTGAGAAAGTATTTGATATTGTTGAAAAAGGGGAAAAGTGTAGAAAACCAGCTAAGAAGGGACAAGTTGCAATGTTCTTTGACAGCATATGGTATTTACTAGATGTAAAAGAAGCTTATCAGAGTGATGATCCAGTGGAAGGATTGGATGTGGCTGTTTTGCAGAAGTATATTCTTTCGCCGCTCTTGGGAATTGAAGATCCAAAAACAGATAAACGCATTGATTTTGTCGGTGGAATCCGCGGAATGGAAGAATTAGAACGAAGAGTCAATACGGATGCCAAAGTGGCATTTGCAATGTATCCTACATCTATTGATGAATTATTCCATGTTGCTGACGCAAATATGCTGATGCCGCCAAAATCAACATGGTTTGAGCCAAAACTTAGAAGCGGGCTGTTTATCCATTCTATCTAACCATTTGGTGATTTTGGGTTGTTTTTGTCCGCTTATGCAATAGGGGTTGTGCAGAAATTGGAAAATCTTAGCGTTCGCTAGTATATATTAATAGGGAGAGTGAAAGCACCATGTTATTAACAGAATTAGAAGATTTTACAAAAGAATTAAATGAGTTGGAAAAGTTTCTGAATACTTTGCCTGAAAAGGCACTCCGTTTGGGCATTCGCGTGTTATTTGCAGCAATTTTACTTTTTATAGGGTCAAAAGTGATAACGATATTGCGAAAAATCGTGAAAAGATCGTTGGAGCACGCTAAGGCGGAGGTCGGAATTATCCAATTTCTTGATAGTTTAATAAAAGGTGCTTTATATAGTATTTTAGTGCTTATTATTGCAGAAAATTTTGGATTTGATGCTGCAGGTGTGGTAGCACTTTTGGGATCGGCGGGTGTAACGATAGGACTTGCAATGCAGGGAAGTCTAAGCAACCTTGCGGGAGGCGTGCTAATTTTGCTGCTGAAACCATTTCGCGTTGGGGATTTTATTATGGAATCTTCGCAGGGAAATGAGGGTACTGTTTTAGAAATTGGTATTTTTTATACAAAGCTGACGACGATTGATGGAAAAATTATTGTATTACCAAATGGGAATCTTGCGAACAATTCCATTACAAACGCAACGGAATCTGCTATCCGCAGAGTTGACCTTACTGTAGGGATTTCTTATCGAGCGGAAATTGCAACGGCAAAAGCTGTCTTACAAAGTGTTATGGATAATGATTTCGATGTTCTAAAAAATGAGGAAGCATTTGTGTTTGTTAGTGAATTAGGGGACAGCCAAGTAGTTCTTGGAATGCGGTGTTACTGCGAAAATCCGAAATATTGGGAATTGCGTTGGCGCTTATTGGAGCATACAAAATTGGCACTGGATGAAGCTGGTATAGAAATACCTTATCCGCAGGTGTCGGTGCATATGGAATAGTATTGTTATATTGTTTTTTGCAGATTTTGAATAAAAATGTCAAATTTATCACTTTTTTACGCCGTCGTTCATATAATATCTTATAAAATTTTGAAAGGCGGCGGTTCTTATGAGAGCCAGCAGTCATCAGAGTAATGGAAACTCCAATCCATCATTTCTTCGCTTTTTCTGCATCTTTTGCAATTGTTTCCACATCTTTGTTGGCTTTTACCCATTCAATACCGCCTACAATATCTCTGGAAGCAAGCAGCATACCCGCAATTACAAGTTCCTTAACACCATTTGCATTTGCACCTGGTGTATTAAATACGACGATTCCATGTTCTGCACATTTGTCAAGTGGAATATTATTTACCCCTGCACCAGCTCTTGCTACTGCCAAAAGATTTTCCGGCAATTCTATATCATGCATCGCCGCACTTCTAACAAGCACACCATCTGCATTTTTTATCTCCTCTGTTTTTTGATAATTTTCGGTAAATCTTGATAACCCTATATTTGAAATAGGATTTAAGCAATGATATTGATACATTATACATTTGCCTCCTCAAATTTTTTCATAAACGCCACAAGCGCCTCCACACCCTCAATTGGCATAGCATTATAGATACTTGCACGCATACCGCCGACGGTTCTATGTCCTTTTAAGTTCTCGAAACCAGCTTCTTTTGCTTCCTTGACAAATTTTGCATCAAGTTCCTCGCTGCCCGTTACAAAAGGCACGTTCATAAGCGAACGGTCTTCCTTGCGGACAGTTCCTTTAAACAATTTACTTTCATCCAAGAAATCATAGAGAATCTTTGCCTTTTTCTCATTGATTTCCTTCATTTTGGTCAATCCACCCATTTTCTTTATCCACTTAAATACTTTTCCACAGATATAAATGCCGTAAGCAGGCGGTGTATTATACAAAGAGCCGTTATCTGCATGTGTCTTATATTTCAGCATCGTTGGCGTTCCTGCTAAAACATCCTCTGTAATTAAGTCTTCTCGAATAATAACAATAACTACACCTGCTGGCCCAATATTTTTCTGCACACCACCATAAATTACACCATATTTTGTTACATCAACCGGCTCAGAAAGAAAGCAAGAGGATACATCTGCTACCAATGTTTTTCCCTTCGTATTCGGTAATGTCTTAAATTTTGTTCCATAAATTGTATTGTTCTCGCAAATATAAACATAATCTGCATCTTCTGAAATCGGCAAATCAGAACAGTCTGGTATATAGGAAAATGTTTTGTCTTCACTAGAAGCAATTTTATTTGCCTTACCATATAGGCTGGCTTCCTGATAAGCCTTTTTTGCCCATTGTCCAGTAACAATATAATCTGCAACTCCATTTTTCATAAGATTCATAGGAATCATTGCAAACTGCTGACTGGCACCACCCTGTAAAAACAGCACTTTGTAATTGTCAGGGATATTCATAAGCTCCCTTAAATCTGCCTCTGCTTCATTTATAATGGTTTCAAACGTTTTGGAACGATGGCTCATCTCCATAACCGACATACCAGTTCCTTTATAATCTAACATCTCATCTGCAGCTTCTTTAAGAACTTCTTCAGGTAAAACTGCGGGACCTGCTGAAAAGTTGTACACTCTTGACAATTTTTACTCCTCCTGATTCTAAAATATATAGTTATAAACAACATAAAATGTTGAATATTTCATATATAATAAACGAAAATTTTATTTGCGTTTACCTGCGCCGACTGCATGCCGCAAAGCGACTAAATTCCTTATGCGGTCGTATGCATCAAATATAGCAGCCGGCAAATACTTTTACCGTTTACTATATTTAATAAAACATAATAACCGGCGTACCTTCTTCCACGATTTCATAAAGTTCTGTCATAATTTCAAGCGGCGTATTAATGCAGCCGTGGGAACCATCTGTCTTATATATCTCTCCGCCAAACTCCTTACGCCATGTTGCATCATGAATGCCGATATGTCCATCAACTGCCATCCAATATTTTACAGGTGTCGCATAATTAGCGCCACGCAGTACACGGTTTCTCTGTTTAAAATATACCGAACACACCTTCGCTGGCGTACCCCATCGGCGTGAAAGATTTCCTGTAACAATCGGCGTTTCAATCTTTTTTTGTCCATCCTGATAATAATACATCTGCTGGCTGCCCATATCGACTTCTATATAGGTATCACCAATATCATCCAGCCCCTTTTCTTTCGCTTCCGACAAATATATCGGTGTCCGAACGCCGCTTTCTTTGTTTTGGAATGCATTTAACAAAAACGCATACTCTGCTTTTGCATCAAGCTGATTGCCATATCCGCTGCTGGATACCGTAACAATATCGCCCCTCGTTGTCTGAAAATTCCGCTCTGTACCTACCGTATCATAAGTGGCACAAAGATAAGCAATATATTCTTGAATCATCGTTTTATCCAACAGTGGAACATCATTTTCATCAAAAAGAATTGCACCATTCTCGTCTAATGTCATCCATTCTGCAACAATATTTTCATCAATAATTTCCTGCTTATCGCCAAACTGATACACCATATGAAAATCCTGAAACGCTTGAATCCCTTGCCACTTTGCAAGTAACTCCTTCATTTCATCAGTGTATGCAACAGATTGATAACAAAGCACCTTATTTTCTGGCGAAGCCAAATTTATTTGTGTTAATTGATTGGAAATTCCATCACATATCACCTGTATTGCCTGATCTTTTAATAACAAATCTTGTGTTTCATCAACAAGAATATAGCCAGCCTCCGCACTTTTAACAATGGATACTGTATTTTCAGGATGATATAAATTTTGATTTAACCAATCCGCTTGTGCAAGTTTTGCCTTCATTTCCTCTGTATTATAGCAGTATTCCGGTTTTATATGGTATCGCTGTGGCTTTCCTATATGTCCTAGCCACCAGTATCCATGATTTTTTTGAAAAATTGCTTCAACCACAGGAGCAAAATCTATAGAAACACCATATTCTTCCAATGATAGAATATGCACTTCACCAGAAATATCCTGCACGGAAATGGTTTCCATTTCACCGTGATATGTTGCATTCAATTGCTGTGCTATCTGTTCTGGGGTCATGCCAGTACAATAACTGCCATTGATCCATACGCCCATACAGAACGTTTCTCGATA
>Ga0224742_10552_pt1 | contig 9944 bp, 9 predicted proteins | sample LIM_E_Water_Neg_FD_161631 | JGI IMG/M metagenome (GOLD analysis project Ga0224742, IMG submission 161631) | Enriched cells from gastrointestinal tract of the lab mouse from Pacific Northwest National Laboratory (PNNL), Richland, Washington... | ecosystem: Host-associated > Mammals > Digestive system...
GTTATCCAGGAAGCAAATAATGGAGTTGAGTGTATTGAAAAGTTAGCGGATGTCAGTCCTGATATTTTATTATTGGATATAAATATGCCTGATATGAACGGAATAGAAGTATTGGAAGAATTAAAGAGACGAGAACATCCTGTGAAAATTTTAATACTAACTGTTCACAATGAAATTGAATACTTAATTCGTGCAGTTGATATAGGGGCAGATGGATATATTTTAAAGGATTCTGGAACAGCGGAATTGAAGCAGGCTATTACAACAATTTTAAATGGAGAGTCATATATACAGCCTAGTTTGCTTCCAGCATTAAATTCGAGATTGATTAACAGGGATGTTGATAAGGAAAAGTTGGAGTCTTTGACAAAGCGTGAATTAGAAATATTGACTCAGGTTGCAGGCGGAATGTTTAATAAAGAAATTGCAATCAATTTGAATATAAGTGAGAGGACAGTTAAAAATCATATATCCAACATATTTAAAAAAATAGATGTTTCAGATAGAACACAGGCAGCAGTATTTGCTATTAGAAATAATATTGTAAAATTGTATTGATATAATGTGGTTTTATTTTTAAATTGTTTCACGTGAAACATTCTTAAGATAAGGATATTTAACACAATATAATGTTTCACGTGAAACATTTCACCCTAAATCTAGTAATCTAATCGTGAAACATCCCAACAAATTCCACTAAATAGCTGTGAAACATATATTATAATTAGTTATTATATTTACACTTATTTTAATATAGATAATAAATTTTATAAGTGATATAATCATATAAGCTTTAGTGACTGTGAAAATGTTTTACCTACAATAGAAGGGAGCAAGGTAATGGGAAAAATAATTGCAATTGCAAATCAAAAGGGAGGGGTAGGAAAAACTACAACTTCAATTAATTTATCTGCTGCACTGGCGGCTAAAGGAAAAAATGTATTAGTGATAGATACTGATCCACAGGGAAATACTACAAGTGGTTTTGGAATAGAAAAAAATGAATTAGAAAATACAATATATGAATTGATGCTTAGTGAATGTTCTATTAAAGAATGTATTATTAATGATATTATTAAAGGAGTTTCTATTATACCTTCAAATGTAAATTTAGCTGCAACTGAAATAGAATTGATTGGTGTTGACCGCAAGGAATTTATATTAAAAAGGGAAGTAGAGTGGATAAAGGAAAGTTATGATTATATTGTAATTGACTGTCCTCCTTCCTTAAATTTATTAACAATAAATTCAATGACTACAGCAGATTCAGTTCTTGTTCCTATCCAATGTGAATACTACGCACTGGAAGGTTTAAGCCAGTTAATACATACAATAAATCTTGTAAAAGAAAGATTAAATAATGATTTGGATATGGAAGGAGTCGTATTTACCATGTATGATTCCAGAACGAACTTATCCATGCAGGTAGTGGAAAATGTTAAAAGTAATTTAAATCAAAAAGTGTTCAGTACTGTAATTCCCAGAAATATCAGACTTGCAGAAGCACCTAGTTATGGAATGCCAATTAATATGTACGATTCAAGATCTGCCGGTGCAGAAGCTTATATGTCATTAGCAGAAGAAATTATTAATAATGGAAAGGAAAATTAAAATATGGCGGCGAGAGGACTAGGTAAAGGACTGGACGCACTTATCCCAAGCGGGATGAATACAAAATCAAAAGAATCAGATATTAATAGAAAACATGAAAATGAAGATGGGACACAAAAGGCTGAAACGATTGTTAATATTACTAAGGTAGAGCCAAACAGGGAACAGCCCAGAAAGCATTTTGATGAGGATTCATTGGAAGAGCTAGCCGAATCTATAAAACAATTTGGATTATTACAGCCAATTCTTGTTCAGGACAGAAAGACTTATTTTGAAATTATTGCTGGTGAAAGAAGATGGCGTGCAGCTAAGAAGGCAGGACTAAAAGAAGTACCTGTAATTATCAAAAATTTATCTGACCAGGAAATAGTTGAAATTTCTCTGATAGAAAATATTCAGAGAGAAAATCTAAACCCTATTGAAGAAGCACAGGCATACAAAAGGCTTTTAAATGAATTTAATCTGAAACAGGATGAAGTTGCAGAAAGAGTTTCAAAAAGCAGGACGGCAGTTACCAATTCAATGCGTCTATTAAAATTGTGTGATGATGTTCAGCAGATGATTATTGATGACATGATTTCTACAGGACATGCAAGAGCGTTAATAACAATAGAAGATGCCGAACAGCAATACGCCATTGCACAGCAGATTTTTGATGAAAAATTAAGTGTACGTGACGTGGAAAAGTTAGTTAAAAATTTGAACAAGCCTGTTAAAACAAAAAAAACAGTACAAATTGATAACAGTCTGGAGGCCGTCTATCAAAATATAGAGGAAAACCTAAAACAAAAATTAAGTACAAAAGTAAGTATTACTTCTAAAGGAAATGGCGTTGGTAAAATTGAAATAGAATTTTATAGTCATGATGATTTAGAAAAAATCATGGACTTGCTTTCAAAGTAGTCAGGCATAATTTAAAATGATAAAAGTTAAGAAAATACGAGGTAGATAAAATGAACAATTCCTTTTTCGCCAGCCTTGGACTGGGAAACATTGATATAGGAATTATACTTATTGTTTTAGCAGCTATAATTTTATTATTGATAATTTTAAACATTGTAAATATTTGTTCTATAAGAAAATTAAAAAAGAGATATGAAATTTTCATGCAGGGTAAAAATGTAAAAAGCCTTGAAAATGAAATAATAGGATTATTCGAGGATAATAAATTTATAAAAAATTCTATTGAGAAGAATAAAAAGGATATTCAGACACTTTATAAAAAATTTGAATCTTCTTTTCAGAAAATTGGCATAATAAAATATGATGCATTTAGGGAAATAGGGGGAAAATTAAGTTTTAGTCTGGCACTTCTGGATGAAAACAATAATGGATTTATATTAAATTCAGTTCATAGTACAGATGCATGTTATTCTTACACAAAGGAAATAACAAATGGACAATGTAATATTTCTCTGGGAAAAGAAGAAGAAGAAGCTCTTAATATGGCAATGGGTTCGGAAAAATAATAGAGAAGGAGGAGTATATGAAGTTATGTAAGGTAAGCGAATTAAGAGGCGGAGAAATGCTTGCCAGAGCAATAATAACACCTGAGTTTAGAATATTATTGTCAGAAGATACCATCCTGCGTCCCGAATATATAAAGAAATTTATGGAATTGGGAATTGATGAAGTTTACATTAAGGAAAAAAATAAAATTGATTCACAGGAAGTGGTTTTGCTTAAATCAGATGTTGAAAATGTTTTTAAAGACAGAGTAAAAAGCATTTTAGAAAAGCATACTTATAGCCGTAATGTAGAATTGATGGAGCTAAGTAAAACAGCAGACCATATTTTAACTAATATTCTTGAAGAAGAGGAAGTGGTGGAAAAAATATATGATATAAGAGAGAGAAGCTCAGACATATATGAGCATTCTATCAGCATGTGTTCTCTTGCTACTTTAACTGCACTGAAATTAAAGATTTCAAAAAGAAAAGCACACGAAATAGGAGTGGGATGTCTCCTACATGATTTAGGTTTAAGATATGTAACAGTCAATTATACAAATCAGGATATTAATACTTTAAGTAAAATTGATTTGGCTGAATATATGAAGCATCCTGTATATGGTTATACAACACTTGAAAATGAAAATTGGATATCAAAAACAAGCAAAGATATTATTTTATATCACCATGAAAATCTGGAAGGTACCGGCTATCCTTTAAAAGTAAAGAAGCTTCCTTATGAAGTACAGATAGTTAATATATGTGATACATTTGATGAAATGATATGTGGAATTGGATGTAAGAGGTTAAAGGTATATGAAGCTGTTGAGTATTTAAAGACATTTAGGGATACAAAATTTAATTCTGATATTGTGGATGTTTTTCTTGAGTTTACAGCGGTATATCCTGTAGGCAGCCAGGTACTTTTGTGTGATAATTCTATTGGAAAAGTAATTCGTCAAAATAAAGAATTTCCTAACAGACCTGTAGTGCAAATAATAAGGGATTGCGATGGAAAAGAAGTAGAAGGGGAAGTTTATCTTGACCTGATTAAGGTAAATAATATTTTTATTGAAAAAGAACTTGCATAAATACAAAATACATAATAATATAACAATGTTTAGTGGAAGGAGTTAAGATTGAAAATTAAAATTTTCAATCGCGAGATTTGTGTCTGCGCGTTGCTTGCCACAAACTCGTTTATGCGCAAAAAGCAGCGCAGAAATGGAGAAAACTATGATAGATATTAAATTTTTGAGAGAGAATCCTGAGGCAGTTAAAGAAAATATAAGAAAAAAATTCCAGGATTCAAAGTTGGCGATGGTAGATGAAGTGATTGAACTTGATTTGGAAAGTCGCCAGACGAAGCAGAAGGCTGATGACCTTCGGGCAAACAGAAATAAGATTTCTAAGGAAATCGGCGCGCTTATGGCACAGGGCAAAAAAGAAGAAGCGGAAAAGAAGAAAGCAGAAGTTGCTGCAAACGCAAAATCTCTTTTGGAACTGGAAGATAAGGAAAAAGAACTGGAAGAAAAGATTACAAAAATAATGATGGTAATTCCAAACATAATTGGTTCGGATGTTCCTATCGGAAAAGATGACAGTGAAAATGTAGAAATAAAAAAATACGGCGAACCTGTGATTCCTGAATTTGAAATTCCTTATCATACGGAAATAATGGAAAATTTAAAAGGTATTGATTTAGACAGTGCTAGGAAGGTAGCGGGAAATGGATTTTATTATCTAATGGGAGATATAGCCAGGCTTCATTCCGCAGTTATTTCTTACGCAAGAGACTTCATGATCGACAGGGGATTTACTTACTGCGTTCCTCCCTTTATGATTAGAAGCAATGTTGTTACCGGCGTTATGAGTTTTGCAGAGATGGATGCCATGATGTATAAGATTGAAGGAGAAGATTTATATTTAATCGGTACATCAGAACATTCCATGATTGGAAAATTCATTGATACAATTATACAGGAAGAAGAACTTCCAAAAACTCTTACCAGCTATTCTCCCTGCTTTAGAAAAGAAAAAGGTGCCCATGGACTGGAAGAAAGAGGCGTTTACAGAATCCATCAGTTTGAAAAGCAGGAAATGATTGTTGTGTGCAGACCGGAAGAATCTCCTATGTGGTTTGAAAAGTTATGGCAGAATACAGTGGATTTATTCCGATCTCTTGATATTCCTGTGAGAACCATTGAATGCTGTTCAGGTGATTTGGCAGATTTGAAAGTTAAGTCATATGATGTTGAGGCGTGGTCGCCGAGGCAGAAGAAATATTTTGAAGTGGGAAGTTGTTCTAATTTGGGAGATGCTCAGGCACGAAGACTTAAAATACGTGTAAATGGTGAAAACGGAAAATACTTTGCACATACACTAAATAATACAGTGGTGGCTCCTCCCAGAATGCTGATTGCCTTCTTGGAAAATAATTTACAGGAGGACGGCTCCATTAGAATCCCGGAAGTCCTTCAGCCTTATATGGGTGGGAAAAAAGAAATAAAATAATATTTAAAAATATGACAGGGGGTGAAATTCTTGCACAGATATTTAAGATCCATTGGCTTTAGTAAATTAGAGAGCAGAAAAGAATTACAAAAACTTATAACTGATGTGGTAGTGGAAGGAACAGAGAGATATTATACATCTAATGGAGGCGATACTCTCTTAGCAGAATTCTGTAAAAATTTTTCCGAAGACAATGGATCAGGCGCTTCCATAGGAATTGCTGTGTGTGGTGAATTTGACGGGGATGACAAATTTACCTACGATTACTATTTTCCTTATTTAAAGAGTACATGTATCAGTTCAGAGGAAGATGTCTCTGTGGAAAGACATGCAGCCCAGGAATCTTATGCAGGCGTATGCGACGATGTAAGATTAGGTGTATCACTTATATTTTACTTGCAGAATATCATACCTTATGTAAAAGCAAAAAATTCAGGTATCCTTCCTGTAAGAGGAACTACCCTGACCCTTTCTGCCTTATCCACAAAAGGCACAATCATGATGCCCATTATCAAAAGTGAAAAAGATTTAATTAAAAATAAGCAGGTAGCCAATAATAGAAGCCAGCTTTTAAATGCTGCCAGAAAAGGTGATGAAGACGCTATTGAGAGTCTGACACTGGACGATATGGACACATATACAGCTATTTCTAAAAGAATACAAAAAGAAGATGTATTCAGCCTTGTGGATACTTATTTTATGCCTTATGGAGTGGAATGCGACCATTATTCTATTTTGGGAGAAATAATGGAATGTACCCTTTTGAAAAATAAAATTACAGAAGAAGAAGTCTATCTGATGAATATCAACTGTAATGATATGACATTTGACTTGTGTGTTAATAAGGAAGATGTGTATGGCGAACCCTGTGTGGGCAGAAGATTTAAAGGTACAATATGGATGCAGGGATATATAAATTTTCCGAATTAATGAGATATTTTAGATAATATATTAAATATTCAGAAGATTACGTGTTTTAATAGTTTTAATTTATTTTTTAATAGTTGCCATAATTGAGCGAATGTGATAAAATAATTCAGTGGTCAAAATATGGCAGCAGTTGTTCCCTTAGTTAAATGGATATAACAGGAGCCTCCTAATATCCCGGTCATCAAAGTCCGTGGAGGTAAAAAAGCTCTTTTCATAAACTTCATATCGTTCGAGTCCTCGTAGCTCAGCTGGATAGAGCACACGCCTCCTAAGCGTGGGGTCGGAAGTTCAAATCTTCTCGGGGACGCTGGAATGCCGTAACTTCAAGGGTTGCGGCATTTTTGTTCCTCCAGGGATTCCAACATAACCTCCTTTCATGGCTGTATTTTCGACCTGCCGCCTGTGGGGGAAGTCTTAAAAGGAATCGAACCCCTTGGCGGGAAAAACAAGGTCTGCTAATCATTCTGCTAATCTGTACTTTTATGTACTCCCGTTGCATCCCATGTTATCCTGTGTCGTCTCATGCACCGAGCATTTTTTTTGCAAGCTGCGTCATAATCTGGTCGCCGTACTGCTCGATGAATTTCTGAGTGAAAGCGTCCATCGCCTGCGGGGAAGATTCCAGCTGTTTCATCATGACGTCCGGGTTGGGCACGGAACCGCTTTCCTCTCCTTGGAGGCTGCGCTCCACGGGGCGCATATCGGGATTGGAGTAAAAAGCCGTTTCAAATTTCTGTGCGTTGATCTTGCGGTCTTCGTCCAGGATATGCGCATAGATTTCCGTGATCATGTCAATCTGTGCATGGCCGGTATCTCCCTGGGTAGCTTTGAGATCCCCTTTGTTCAGTTTCAGCTTGTAGGTCGTGCTGGAGTGACGCAGGGAATGGAATACCACATTGGGCAGGCCGGCAGACTTTTTAAGGCGTTCAAACTGGTTGCCGATGATGCGGTCCTCGCAGGGCCTTCCCGTTTCCTGAGCCAGTACCAGATTGTAGTCTGTATAGTCCGGCCCCATGAACTCTTTCAGCCTGTCCTGCTTTTCCTTCCAGTCGCGCAGGATAAGGGCAAGGGTTTTGGGAAGCCATACCTTACGGATGCTGCTTTCTGTCTTCGGCTTTTTCAGGACAAGCCTGGTGGATGATCTGCCGCCCATCAGCCTGGGGAACACAAAAAGGATATCCTTTTCCCCAAGTGCGTCAATCGCCCTCTGGTCAACACGGGCAAGTTCCTTTTCAATCCATACATATGCGTTATCGTTTGCAATGTCTTCATCTGCGATGTGGAGGCAGTCCCAGGTCAGGCCAGTGATCTCCCCCATCCGCATGGAGCAGGCAAAAGCCAGATTGATTGCAATGTAGAGTTTTCCATCCTGGCAGTTGTCGAGAGCCTGGCGGATGGTATCCGCCGTCCAGATTGCCCGGACTTTCTTTTCCCGTTTCGGCAGGTCGGCATCCTCAAAAGGGTTTTTGCCGATGATATCCCACCGGACTGCCTGATGGAAAGCGCACCGGAGGAGTTTAATAATCTTTTCGATGGTGCAGGGCGTCACATACTCCGTTTTCGCATGGCGGTATGGAGTATTTACAGGGGCTGTTTTCTGAAGCTGCTGGATATATTTATCCACAGTCCTTTTGTTGATGTCCTGGACAACGAGGTTTCCGATCAGCGGATTGATATAGTTGTTGATCATCGCCGTATTGCTGGCGTAGATCGAAAGCCCCCATTTCTTTTCTCCATAAAGCTCCACAAACTCCTTTAAGAAATCTTCCACGGTTGTTGTATTGGGCGGGATAAAAGTTCCGTTATCAAGATCGGCTTCCACCGCTGATTTTCTTTTCCTCGCCTCTGCTTTGGTGTTGAATGTTTCCCATTTCTGTCTTTTCTGCCCTTCCTGATCTGTATAGGTATAGACGACAGCATGTTTTTTTCCTCTTTTTTGAATTGATGCCATATATGCAGGCTCCTTTCCTGTTAAATGTTATTATCTCCATCAAGCCATTCGTCAAAGGATTTTCTGGAGATTCTCAGCTTTTTGCCAATACGAACCGTTTTGAATGCATTTGCAGAACACAGTTTGTAAATGGAACGTTTGCTTACGCCGAGAATCTCTGCCGCTTCCGCAACAGAATAACTCCTTTTTTCCGAATCGGCATTTGGAATAGCGTTTCTATGTTCAGCCACAATGTCCTCCTTTCTGTGTGGCTGGAAAGAGCCTACAGTTTCTTACACATATATAACTTACGATTTTCAGCCAGCCACTGCAACAAAAAATAAAAACAACACGTTCTAATTCTAAAAAAAATCAGTTTTTGTTTCCGCATGACACCCTGGGCCACTTCCTGCGCCGGAGTTCCCGCCGCGTATTTCCAGGCCGTGCTGTGCAGCGATCAAGCAGGGGCAGGCTTTTTATGGCAGACCTGTCCCATGCACCTGTATAACTCCCAGTACCATGCTGTGAAATTGTCAATGTACGTTCTATGGCATCCTTTCTCAAATGACCTATACAATAATAAAACAGGCGGGAAATCGGATAATTCTGCAGGGTTTGAAAATTTTTTTATTTTTGCACATACTATATATAGTTTCTTTTCATTGACTGATTCCATATCCTGTGTTACACTTCCCTTGTAATTGATTTTTGTGCGCATCCTTTTATGGAGATACAGCCGGAAACGCCTGTATGCGGCATAGCCCCGCATTGCACACGCTGTTAAGTTTGTATGATTGTGCCAGCAGTATCACTACGCCCTGTAAGTGGTATACCGCTGGTTTTTATTTTGGGAAATTTAATTATCTCTTTTCAGAGCAGGAATGACACGGGTTCACAGGAAACTGCGGACGCCAGGAATAAGAAAGTCATTCCTGCTTTTTTTGCTGCCTGGAAGCCGGAAGGCATATAAGGATACAACAACATTCACAAGGAAGAAAGGAAGGTGGAGAGCGATTGCAGAAAGTAAGATGGCTGGATCAGGACTGCAACAAATGCGGCAGGCAGTTAAACAGCTGGGATGCCCGGTTATCGAAAACCCTGGCGTATAAATACCCGTGCTGTGAATCCTGTATTGCCGGGGAATATGATATATCAGCGGAAAGGCTGCGGGACCGCATGGAAAACTATTTTGGGATGCGTCCCTGCCAGGGATTGTAAGGAGGAACAAAATGAGAGAAAAAGAACATGGGGAATACAATATTTTGACAAAACGGCTGCTGAAGGAAGGTTACAGCGCAGAGCACCATCCGGACTATGTAAGGGTTGACGTACCTATGTGGCAGGAAAAGACCCTTGATAATTATGATGGGGGCTTTACTTATGAAAGATGGTGGATATTTGGGCAGACCTTTAAGACGCCCTGCGGCCTGCAGTGCAAAGGGCTCCAGTGCCACAGCAACATGAGCTACATGGGGATTGAGTGGACTTTTGAAAATGATATGGCTACC